>Ga0307510_10007027_pt1 | contig 13419 bp, 11 predicted proteins | sample 12_EM_MG_FD_207224 | JGI IMG/M metagenome (GOLD analysis project Ga0307510, IMG submission 207224) | Populus trichocarpa ectomycorrhiza microbial communities from riparian zone in the Pacific Northwest, United States - 12_EM | ecosystem: Host-associated > Plants > Roots > Unclassified | place... | reverse complement strand
GAGTGCCAATGAGAATATTTGAATGCGGTCGTTATACATGCCACCTAAATAGTATTGATGACGTTTACAAACATGTGCCAACTATTTTTTAAAATAATATTTAATATTTATTAAATTACCAAATTGTGTTTTACTCTACTTGATTATAATAAAAAAAACCAAGTTGAAAATACAAAAAAAATACTCATGGATTACAACTTAAGAATTGTTTTTATTATTTTAAAAGTAATTCAATCATTTCATTGTGCTTAAATAATAAAAACACAAAAGCCCATTAATGTAAGTTTAAATTTTTTTAAGAGTAATTAAATTATTTTATTGTAATAAAAAAAGGTAAAAAGACAAATTTATTCAAATCAATTTGATTACAAAATATCATGTGAAAAATGAGTCCTGATAGCTATTTCATTGATTTTGTTTAAGAAGAAAAAAAATATTATTATATTATTTCAATTTACAGTGTAATAAATCTAGACTCACAATATTTATTAAACCCTTTTTAGTTTTTTTATTTTTATTTTGCCAATATATAGCAAAAAATCTCAAGCTCGTAGTGGTTCAACACAGATTATTCTAAGCTGTTTTTCTAACATTTATGCAAGGATGACAAGTTAAGAATTTCAACCGATTTAAATGGATTTGAACAATTAATTTATTTGATAAATAATAAATAAAAAGTGAATATTCTCAAATTCGATCGAAAACATTCCTCTCTCTATATATATTATGTTAAATAATATATAATATAAATAATAATAAATAAATAAATAAAATATGAAGTTTTTAAAAATTTTATTTGTTATATAACGAATAGAATAGGAATATATATATATAAACCAAATTTGGATAACCATTATGAACAATCAAGTTTTTACCAAACTATAAAAGGCCCACACTTTTAAATTCATCAGAACAATCTCTATCCAAAATCCTCAAGTTTAACAGCAACCCTTTTGTGTTATCTCAATTTTGATGCTAACCCACAATTGCCCCTTGTGTAAATCATCATTAGATATTGATTTTCACTGCTAATTTTGGATGTTCGCCCTTTTTTGAGGTGTCCACTGTTAGGTTTTATCTGAGTATACACATACAGGTACTCGTGAGCTTACTCAGTTACAAAGAGACATGGGTCGTTCTCGTGGGAATTTTCACTCTACTGATGAAGACCCTACTCAGAGGTTTTTTTTTTTTTTTTTTTTAAGGCGTCTGCTTTCCTGGTTTTTGATTCAGTATTTAGCTTGCTTGTTTTTTGTTTTTGTTGTGTTGCTTGTGTGTGTGTTTTGTAATGTTAATTAGTGTGATGGAAAATGCATTGATAGGATTTAGTAATGTTGAATGTGTTTATGCATGATTGAAGGTAATTAGTGTAGATAGTTTCAAGTTACTTCTGTTTATGTGATTTCTGATTGTCAATTTTGGCTGCATGAATGTAGTATAACCCGAATTTTGTTGTTGGCATTGCAGATCAAGAAGGAAAAAGAACGCTGCAAGTGGAGAGAATTCGGAATCTTCATCGGCAGGTACTTTTCCATCCTCGTGGGAAATTATTATTATTATTATTATTTTTTTTTTTTTTTTGAGATTTGAACTTTGACAGCAAATTGTTCATGATTACCTGCATTACCATATAAGAGAAAATCATGTTGCAGAATTGTTTCATCTAAGGCATTGCTTCTTGAGTTGTGACTAGCATAGAAAATACAAGTTGCAGTCCTATTCTGAACAGTGAAATCTACAGAAGTGTCTTGTAGACGTTATCTAATAGGGGCTTAAAACTGAAATTGGTTGAGATTTTTAGTTGGTTAAGGTGATACTGAATAATATTTCAAAGATGTCGAAACAAATGATGCTTCTGTTATTACTCAAATTCTTTGTTCTTCGGAGTATTATCATGCATATGATGTCTATGCATCCTGTGGATGTTTGATTCTGTTCGCCTGCGCATTCTTTTGAATTTTTTCTTCATTTTCCTCTTTACTTTTTAATGTGATCAGGCCAAGGAAGTAGTGATGGTAAAAGGGCATTATACCATTGCAATTATTGCAATAAAGACATAACAGGGAAGACCCGTATCAAATGTGCTGTGTGCCCTGATTTTGACCTATGTTTAGAGTGCTTCTCTGTAGGAGCTGAGGTTACTCCTCATAAAAGCAATCACCCTTACAGGGTTATGGTCAGTGCTTCTCCTTCTAACAACTTGCTAACTTGTTATTTTGCTTGTTTCTGTTCATTATTGTTCTTTTAATACTGCATCGAGCTTGTCCCTGTATCAGTGTGGGAATCTACTGGTTTGTTTGATGAAAAATGTAGGAGATTTTGGCTTTCCTGTTCATCTCTATTTAGAATTTGATAACTGTATTATACTTGAACTGTTCTTTCTCATGCTAGCAAATGGTCACTTCTTTATTTCCTAGTTTAATTAGTTGGAATATCTACAGGTCTCAGTTCCTACATGGGCATAGTGTTCAACCTATGACCTTAGAACACTGACAACATGTGTTTTATTCATTTTCATTTCTACAGGATAACCTATCTTTCCCACTTATTTGCCCTGACTGGAATGCAGATGAAGAAATACTGCTTCTAGAGGTGTTTTGAGTTTTAACTTTCTTTTTTTCAATTTTTTGGAGAACTTTTTATTATTATTATTTCTTTAGTTGGTGATTGGGAACATAATTCTGATATGTCTTTTGTTCTATAGGGAATTGAAATGTATGGATTGGGGAATTGGGCAGAAGTTGCTGAGCATGTGGGGACAAAGAATAAAGAAACATGTATCAAACACTATAATAGCGTATACTTGCAATCCCAGTTCTTCCCTCTCCCGGTATGTTACAGAAAACTCTTCTCTTTTCAAGATGATTTTTAATTTACTTCGAAGTAAATAGAATTGAACATTTTCCTTCTTTCCAGGACATGTCTCATGTTGTTGGGAAAAATAGAAAGGAGCTTCTTGCTATGGCCAAGGGACATAGTGAGGACAAAAAAGGTTTGTGTTAATGCCTACCATTATATATCCCTCCTTCTAGTTGTTTTTCCATTTCTTTTTATTGCTGGGCCCTTGGTGGAATGCTACTTTAGTTTCTGCTTGGTGAGAGGCCCCAATTGTGACCCCCAGTATTGGTTATAGAATTTTTCCTTTTAACTGTGGCCTCTGACATAAATGGTGCAGGGTGCTCTAGTGTGCCTTAGTTTCAACTTGTTTGTTTTCTAGCATAAAAGCTATAGGTTTTCTGCATAATTATGAAGCAAAACCTGCTTCAGTGTTGAACTGGCCATTCATGGTCATTTTGCTTACTTATAATTGCTACTCTTTGCTGTGCTATCCTTTTTCACAAAGAAATTTTTATCATATACTGGGTATGATTTATAGGTACTTCTATGCTTGGGGAGCATACTTTGAAGGAAGAATCTCCATTTTCTCCTTCAAGAGTCAAGTACGGTTATCATTTTTCTCTGTGAATGCAGTTTCTCTTCTCACCTTTTATTAAGCATGCTTGTGCCAATTTCCTTGATTAATTTAGGGTCGAAGAAATGCATAAAGTAGGTTCCTCTGGCCGATTATCTACATTAAATTCAGGTGATTTAAATAATATTCTCAAATAGCTAGATGTTTTATGAACTGAAATAATCTCATTGCTGCAATTGATCTTTGTTTTTTGAACCTTCAGAGTTAGAAACTGCGAGCCGTCCTAATAGCGCAAATTCTGCAGCAACAGCTGCTAATAAGAAGGCATCAAGCATGGCCCGAATTAATGATGGACCCGGTGTTAAGGTGGAAGGTCTGATACATGACTTCTCTTATCTGAATTGCTTTTATAGATGATCATTTTTCGTGTTTGTCATTGTCCTCTAGATGCTTGATGGTTTGGAATATGAGCTCTGTCATCTGATGAGTAATTGAAATTGATGAGATTTGGATGCTCTTGCTTATTGAAATTGTTTGCTTCCATGCTTCTAGTTTGTAGGGTACTACTATAATACTGTCTGCTTGACGTGTGAACAATTTTGTTGGGGAACAGTTAGTCATCACTTTTGTTCTGGTGGCAGATCCTCAAGTGGACCGAAATTTCAAGGGGAAGAAACCAAGTTCCTCAGGGAGTGAGGGTCCATCATTAATGGAGTTGAGCGGTTATAATCCCAAGAGGCAGGAGTTTGATCCTGAATATGACAATGATGCTGAGCAGTTGCTGGCTGAGATGGAATTTAAAGATAATGACACTGAGGAAGAGCGTGAGCTGAAGTTGCGAGTGCTGCGTATATATTCAAGGAGGTAGGTTGTCAATGAATTGACTAAGTATGTTATAGACTGAACTTACTTTGGTAAATTATGCTTGTTCACATGGTAGGACTAGGGAGCAATGCATGTAGGCATAATTGACGTAATTTATTGGTGTAATATGCATGATTTTGTTAATAGACATCCCACCAAGTTACTTGCTTATACCAAATATTTCTCTTAACTCTTTCAAATTCAGTCATATAATTATATAACCTGGCTGGATATTGACAGGCTTGATGAGAGAAAGCGCAGAAAAGATTTCATTCTTGAAAGAAATCTACTACATCCAAGTCCTTTCGAAAAGGACTTGACTCCAGAAGAGAGGGCATTATGTCGGCGTTTTGACCCTTTCATGCGTTTTCATTCGAAGGAAGAGCATGAAGAACTGCTTCGGGCTGTTGTCAAGGAGCACTGGATGCTGAAAAGGGTCGAAGAGCTGAAGGTATATGATTCGTGCTGAAAATGCACTTTTATAATTACTTGATTCCCTCTCTTGAAGTAAATAATATAGGCTGCTATTTCCTGTATAAACAGGATTTAAAGGACACTGATTTGAACAGTCACAACTAATATTCCAAACTACACACACACACACATTTAATACTCTCCTAACATAATTTTAAAATGTGCAAAACATGCATTTCTGCATGAGAATGCTTAATATGCTTTATTATTTATTCAGTTGCTGTAACTATGCAGGATGCCCAAGTGGCTGGTTGCCGCACAGCAGTTGAGGCAGACAGGTATCTTGAGCACAAGAGAAAAATAGAAGCTGAGGAAACTTCCAGGAGACTGAAAGACAATGCTCAGATTGGTCCTAGCAGTCAGGGTGCTCCCAATGCATTCATGTCTCCAGACTCTGTTGGGAAGGATTCAAGCACCAGACCTGCAGGACAGGGCTCTTCTAGCTATGCCAATGATTTGGACATAATGGGCTTTTATGAAACGCAGCTACTGTCTGAAACTGTAAGCGTCAAATCTCTTGTTTGTAGCTTTTCTTCGTCAACATTTGTAAGCAATGTCTGTTCTGCTTCGTTGTTGTGCTCCAATAACAGACACCTTATTTTTGACCGTTCATCATTCCATAAGGTTAAACGGTAAAAGAACTGTCCAACAATGTCATGTCCTTCCCTGAGGCTTCCTTGTGGATTCCAAAGTATGAAGTCTTTTAAATTGCCATTGAAGTTGCAAACTTTAATTTGTCCGCAGGAAAAACGGCTATGCTGCGAGATTCACCTACCTCCACCTGTCTACCTCAAGATGCAGGAGGTGATGACCAAAGAGATCTTCAGCGGTAACATCACTAAGAAATCAGATGCTCACCCCTTGTTCAAGATTGAAGCAAGCAAAGTTGATGGGGTGTATGATATGCTTGTGAAGAAGGGGATTGCTCAACCTTGATGCTAGTTAATTCTTGTTCTCAATTTCCTTTAATTATGCAGTGTTCACGTTCTTTCGAAGAAATAAAAATATGCTTTACCTCGTTAGCCTTTCCAAGTTTCTGTACTTGCATAAACTTCGCCCTGTGCACATGTACCATGTAGGAGTAGAGTACCCATTCATGGAGTTGCATTCCATTCTGAATGGGAAAACTATACCCGTTGCTGCTTAATTCATGATATCATTTGCGGGTTATGATACCACTTCGCTTGGTTATTTTCAACGCAGGTGCGGCTAGGGTTTGGAAACTCTATCCGCACCCTGTTCAGGGTTCCCAACAAGCTCTTAAACTAGGTCTCTTTTTTATCTTAATGAAAAGAATTTTTATTTTTTTTCTGACAATAAGATGATTTTAGAATGTACTCTTCGAATTGGTCTACTCTATTAAAATTTAAAAAAGATTTAATAAATTCTCTGAAGCCACTGTCCAAATGAATCCAACTATTCATGAGCAAACTCCAAAAGGCTTTGAAAGTTGTACCCAAGGAGTCACCCAAATGCTGTCACTTTTCTTGCCTTCCAATGGTCGGAAATGACGATGGCAGGTAGAAATAACAACTGCTATGACATTTTATTTCTTTCTCCATACAAAAACAACCTTGTAACCTTTACAGTTAAACCTTGAAACTAAACTGTAAAAATAAGCCTCTAAGACCAAAATGCAGACGCGTACTGTAACGTAAGCCTAAACAACACAAAAGGGCATTCTTAAGTTGCACATACACCATCGTTCACTGGCATTCACCACCCAGTGCAAACCAAAACACAAACTATTACAGACTATCCTAAGATTGAACTGATACCGACGCATAAACTATTCTATGATTGAGCCGAGCTACTGTCTAGCTTAACTTGATCCCATCAAAGTTCTAAACCTAACATCTTCTGACAACAAGTTGATTTCGGTAAAAGTTGGTTTGCTTTCCTATACACCTGTCAATTCTCTTGAAGTTAGAGAAATTTGCAAGGCTTCTGATACATAGCTTTGACAACCCTTTCTCTATCTTTATATACAGGAAGCCATCTAACCACCTTCAAGATACCTTCAGAGTTAAAACTTCAGTCTAACTACGCCATCTATTATTCATGCAACTTGGTTGATCATTTCTAAAGCTTTCGCTGCTTCACTTGTCTTGTTAACAGATTTAAGATCATCCTACAATAGCAACCCAGTGTTATTCCCAGCATTCTCTTCACCACCACCATCAGCAGCAATGTTCGCTTTCTCCTCACCATCACAATCACCACTAACATCATCATTATCAACACCTCCATGTATTTTTAGCTCATCCTTCTCATTTACATCAGGCCTCTGTCTCAAATAGACCTCCTTTACATTTTTGAGGTCATAAGACACAACTGAACCAGGTAAGGGTTCATCTTCTTCAATAGCTTCAAGTCTGGAAGTTTTGACAACTTTGTGCTCCAGTGATGCAGCACTATCACACCCTTGTGCCTCGAGCTTGATGCTTGAAATGGCATCTGAGGATAGATAATGGAGTATATCAGGCTTTGCCATTACATCAACCCATTTGTTATCAACCCAATCTCTGGAACTCCTCGTATTCTTCCTTGGGACAGCCAGGAACTTGCCTTCACCTAATTACATCATTAACTATGGTTATTAACAAGATTAAAATGCATGAGCGAATGCATCTCATGCCAGATGGTCAATGTGATTAAAAAAAGAATGGAAAAGAATATTGCTGTATAGTAGCATACCAGGGAGGTAAACTCGTAGACAGTCACCTCCAGAGATGTCTGCTCCCACTGCAATGCCTTCCCACCACCCATCACTCCACCATGCATCAATTGGTGTTCCAACCTCAAAAACATTTTCAGCAGAATGATTCTGAGGATGTGGCCGGATTGTCTGGCGCCCAAAACATCTCATGCCAAGTTTATCAGGAGCAGCCACTCTAGAAGAAGGGACCCATTCCTAGACAACAAAAAAAAATTCCAAAAATTAATCCCATCACAGGTTAGATTTGAAGAGAATGGGAAAATGTTACACATGCGCATGTCCACATTGGAGTTACCAAATGATTTTTATGACCAAGTAATGCACCCCAATATGGTTTTACTAAAGAATCAAAATGTTTTTTGATCACTCTGAGGTGATCATTCCGAGGCAAGGGTGAAATAGAAAGTTCTGATAATCTGAGGAAGTGGATTCAAATATCAAACATACAACCTCTTCTATAGAGGGAGAGCATGGAATTAGGCAATTTCATGATCCTACCAGATGTTTGCCCTAGCACCACCAAAAAATAGTTATTGTGAGTATAAAAAAGGAGATCCCAGGAGAAATTGTATACCTCTAGATTTCCAGATCCCTCCACATCCTGGATATCTTCATATTGGACTTTCAGATGCTTCTGAGAGGCCTGCAAGACCTTACATCTAAACCAGCAACCTCGAATGCCACTATCTTGGCAGAGCAGCTCTATCTTTTCATTCACTTTGAAAGGAGCAGGACATTTGGACTGGGGCATAACAAATTCAATGCCCATGGTTTTCTTCGATAACCGTAGCTTCAGTTTTGGGTATCCTGATTTACATTTTGCTATCGGATTTCCACAGCCCCAATTTCTGAGATCTGATCTACTCTCAAGTCTGTCTTGCTCCTTGGAAGTTCTATTTCTCTTGCTACCCACTCTGGTACAGTTATCATGGGTCAATTCTTCATCGTCTTCCTTGTACTGATTATGGTACCTAACCTTTTGCTCGGGGACAATAGATCCATCCAAAGCAGAGAGGATTGCTTGATTAGAGTATCCATGCAATTTAGTAAGAGCAAATGGCTTGATCTTGTTGTTTTTAAACTGCCTAAAGCACATGTGGACACCAAGCGTTGATGCATGTGGAACAACAGCCACGCATCTATCATAATGCCTGGGTGTCAATACTGTTGCCGGGCAATCAATGTACTCTGCATTGATCACTTGGACATTAGGTGTGATAAAAACTTCTTGGGGGTGAGGATTCAGTTGAGGAATTACACCCTTGACTTCCTGGTTGTGGTGAAACCATCGCACCTTTACCTTTTTCCGCCCCTTCTTGTCTTCATACATATCTTCCAGGTATCCAAGGTAGCGGCTTTTTTCTTCAGCCATTATGAACACAAAGGAATGGACCTAACCACCAATTTTATTTTTTTAAAAGTTAATAGTAATAATCATAATTAATAAGGTTAAGGGTGTGCATGGAATGAATAAAAGCAACACCAGTCAACAAAGACAATTTTGCAACTAGATAAAGAAATAACTAGTCAATGTGTTTACACTTACAGTTATGGTAGTCCCATTCCTAAAAAAGGCTGGGTAGTGCCTGAGTTCTTTAGCACATATCCATGCAGCACCAGACCACTTAATGTGTGGATTCTGAACCTTCAATTTGCTTCGAGCCTGAATTTGAAGTGACAGAGTTAAATCAAAGACCAAAAAGAATATTAAGAAATCTAGAAAGTATACATAAAAACTACAATGTATGGATACCATCCGAACTGGTAAATAGGTTTTAGAAGAACACAATCCAGTCATTGATGCTCCAAGTGAGCCTGAACCTTGAGCTGAGGCATTTATCTGTGCATCTGCCATAAGATATTTTAGTATTTCTCATAAAATTCTGGTCCAACAGTTGAAAGGGAGCATCACTCCAAAGAAAATTTATAAAACTCTTTGTGCCCTTTGGCAAAAATTAAAATAACTAGATTTATGCAAGATGTAAAGGAAGAAAAATGTACTAAGAGGACCATTTGTAGATCAAAGACTTACAACTGAGAATGGTTTTTGGTGACTTGGACATCAAAACTAGTGAAAAAAAGACAGGCATGAATCAAGCAAAGTCGAAGACCAGAGATGATATCCTTTGATCTAGAAAGAAACAGCATTATAATACAAAAATCATGTATGGCATATGAGAGGCTGCCTATCCTTATGCCTTTTCCACATATTTTCCTTTACCCTTTTCAAGTATACCAAATTAGTAGATGAAGCAACACAGATCACAAACTCATACCCATAATTCTGGCATCTGGTTTTTTGTCTAACATCTCATCATTAAATCTAGGATGCATATGTGCATTGCTCACAAACAATTTGAATGTAATTATATTGGAAGTTTCCTAGAGTACTACTCCTCAATGAGAGTAACCTATTAACTTCACGACAAATCATGCAATTTTGCATTTTGTCTATGTGAGTGAGTTCACACACATAGGGTTAAATGTCTAAGCAAGTGTGCACCAAAATTCAAAACACAGTTTTGGATTTGTGATTGAAAGAAAAGCATGATACCCACCCTGTTGTAGTGGTGGAGCATGGTCTTTGGTGGCTAAAATATTGACCGTATCAATAGATAAACTAAGTGCATGTTTCATATGCTCCAGTACAGTATAAAATGCAAAATCAGCTTACATCACAGGGTCCAAATGACTAACGAATATTTTGGCATAACTAGTTTCCACCTTAAGAAATTGAGTTGCAATATATGCAATTTAAAACTCCAAAAATGGCAATGCTTGACCAACTCCTATAACATAGAAATACAGCAAGGACATAATCCAATGATTTAACACAAATGTTCATATGAAATTCAAATCAGAAGTCAGTGCCAAGAGTAAAGCAGAATATCACAAGCAATTTACTCCTAAAGCTGTATGACACACTCAAAACTAGATTGGTGTGGCAATGTGTTTACTGTACTCACAAATACAACTACAAAATAAGAACTGTAATTCCTCAATATCATTCCATATAAACCTATGAAATTAAAACCAATAACTTGTAACACATAAAGCACATACTCGAAACATGTAGAGGGGATCCTTCATTTGATACCATCGATGTCAACCAGTCCACAACTTCTCGCCGGGCTCTCCATTTCGTAGATGCATTGATGGACTCGTTGGACCCATAGGCTTCCAAGAACTCGTCGGAAACTACATATGTCATGTGCCTTATGCTTCTCTCAGTCCCTATAACAGCAAGAACTAAATCCCCAAACGTATCCTTCAAGTGATAGTGAACCACACGGCTACCACGTTCATGGCATATAATATGCTCCTCCCATGCCACAAAAGCATCATCATTTGCAGACATACTGATCACCTCCCCAAAAGAGCTCAAAATCTCAACTTTATGGTTTCTATCAACATTTTTTCCTGAAATTCACCAACTCAAGCAATAAACCTTTGATACTAAATAAACTAACCTAGTTCATAAAACCCTGATGGGCACCCAAAGAACTTTAAAAAACAGTTACATACAACAAACATTAACAAAAAATAAACCAACCCATTTGAGAAAAAACTCACCTTTGCTTGAAAATCTCCCACAAGACACAAACTTTATCCAAACTATCCTCTCTATCAAGCAAACAAACAAACAGCAGCCAGCAACTAGGTTGCAAGTAAAACAGCCTAAAAGAGACTAAAAAGACAATATTTGGCTTTTAAACCCTAACAAAGAGGGTCTAACTCAGCTTGAGAGGCTTCATAGAGCTTAGGGTCAGGGCCATCAATGAGGCACCAACAAAGAAGCCAAAAGGAGGGACTGGTGAGTTCAAGATTGATATGCAAAGACAAAAAAAGAAAAGGGTAAATGGGCTTCAATTGTTGAGAGTTGAGAGTGCAAACAAATTGAGACAAAAACACAGGGGATAAAATGGGTTTATGTTGACAATAAATGAAGAGAAATTTAAGGTGTTGTTTTTGTTGAAAAAAGTTAAATACTTTTTGTTTTTTAATGAAAGTGTGAAAACCTAAATCCCCTAAAAATGTCTAATTGAGTAAATTATAATTTAGGGTTTCAAAATCATAGCTCCTTGATGGTCTGGCAAAAGTTGGTTGTTTAATTTTTTATTTTAAAAAAATAATTACCTTTTTTTTAATTTGATTAGAAAAGAAAGGATGTTTTAAAAAATAATTAAAAATTTTCATGAAAAATTAATATTAATATAAGAACTAACTTACAAAAACATGACAATATAAGGACTCAATAATTGAGTTTTTTAAATCAAAATTTTAGCTAATTATTTCACTAAAATTCAAATAATAATTTAATCTTTTTTAATAAAAATGATTTTAGACCTTTAAAATTCCCTTAATGATTTTAATTAATATTATTAATTATGACCCCCAGTGCTTTAGTTAGGCTGGTAGAGTTGGAGTAGGAATTCAAATTTAGTAATGTTTTAGTTTGTAAATATATGAAAATAATAATATTTTTTAATTTTTAAAAGTTATTTTTAATATTAACACATTAAATAATCTAAAAATATAAACAAATTAATTTTAAATAAAAAATCTTAAATTTTTAAGAACAACGGTTTCAACCATGTTCATAAATATATCTACAGAAACATTAAGCAAATTTTAATACTTTATAAATTAAAATCATCAGGGAAAATTAATATTTTTAAATTCAATCTAGCTTAAAAGATTAATTCGGGACACAACAATCTGAAATTTAACTGAGATTGAATTTTAAAAAATCACGTCCCAACCAAATTCACCAGGTAAAGTAGTGATTTAGACTAGGGGTGAAAACCAATTTTAATTATTTTATTTTTTTCAAAATAACTTTTTTTTTTAAAAAAAAAAAACACATGACCTAATTTTTATAACAAGGGAGGTTTAATAACTTTATCAATAAACTATTAATAATTGAACATGGTTGACAATTTTTTTGGAGGCATGATGGGTCCCATTGCCTTAAATGACAAGTACATGAAAGGTTCTCTGGGTGTGGAAACTTGTCAGCATCCACATTGAATTTGGATCCCTACATTCTGTCCACAAGAGATAACATGTTGGAGATAAGGTGTGTGAATAAATAAATAAATAAAATAAATACAGCCACACACCACAGATACGTACTACCGATTTAAGCATAAAAAATAAACAGCATTTTTGTTTTAAAAATATTTAAAAAATAAATAAATTTTTTTAAATTCAAATTAATTTTTTTTGGTAATTTCAAAAATAATTTTTAAAAAATAAAAATATGTATTTATTTTTTAATACACTGAAAAATACTTTAAAAAATAACTATTATAATATTTTTTAACACCTACTAAATCATAAGAAATCAATTTCACCTCCTAGCTAGGATGCACCAATATCACATAGCCAACTTCAAATTCTCCCATGAAAGCTACATCAAACCTAAAGCATCGCAAGTGTCTATCTCATAAGTCATAAGACATTGAAGATTTATATAATTATTAATTTTAGAATTTGTGAGATTAATTGAGGTACATACAAGCTGGTCCGAACAACTATATTAATCTAAAAAAGAAAAACAAGAAGAGGTAACCCAAGAAAAGCTCCAGCGTATCCCACAAGAAATTGTGTGCAACCAAGCACATAGACAAGCCACCACTGCTTGAATTCACACCTATAAAACAAGGAACCTCAAGAAATGAAAAACAAGGAACCTCAAGAAATGATTTTCCTCAAGTTTAATTTCCCATATGAGCAGTCAAGGTTTCTTGTTTTGGGAGCTTTATATATCTTTAGGGTTTATGTGGTTTCTGAAGGCTATGGATGATGAGAAGGTATTAACTTTAGGTCCTGATGAAGAAGGGCAGTATTAATGGAAGAGTTTTGGGACAATGTGATGAAGAGGACGCACAGGTGCTGTTTACACAATCTTCCCGGCCTATAGGGGAATTGCTTAAGAGCCCCATTT
>Ga0307510_10007026_pt1 | contig 13420 bp, 15 predicted proteins | sample 12_EM_MG_FD_207224 | JGI IMG/M metagenome (GOLD analysis project Ga0307510, IMG submission 207224) | Populus trichocarpa ectomycorrhiza microbial communities from riparian zone in the Pacific Northwest, United States - 12_EM | ecosystem: Host-associated > Plants > Roots > Unclassified | place... | reverse complement strand
TATAGATTTGTTATAAGTTGTGATTATTATGACAATGTGGGGGGGATGGTGTATCCGTTGTTGAAACCTTGCCACAATGTCGTGGGAAAAAACCGGCCTGGTGATGGTCGCGGTTCAAGGGGCCCCCCCATCCCGCTCCATTCGCTTTTACCTTAGCCTTTACTGTCGAACGTCGCGACTTCCTCACCCTCGCGCAAGATGTCTCGCACCTGGAAACAATTCAGTAAAATTTCCTTCGTCATCGTCGCCGCACGACCGCATCCGCCTTCGCTTTTCGCCTTCCTTCCCCCTCTACTCGACTTGCGCCCAGCATACATGTATATCATCTCCCTCGCCTGGCCTCGTCCAAGCAGGCAATCATAGATCATCCCTTACGTTTACATGCTCTCGCCTCCAGTTTCCTACGCCCTTCATGATTCCTCCTTGCGCGATCCCGGATTCTCGCGATCGCGGCCTTCTTTTATCTTTCCCTTCCTTTTTGAACTCACGAGCTTGGACTAACCTCCAGCGCTACAGTGGTACCACTCCCAACTCGTTCCTCACTTCACTATCAAAATGGAAGTTCCCGAGTGTGGCCGAGTTTGCCCTTGGGCCATGTGGGCCATAGGAGAGGCGTCGCGGTAGCGAACACGGGTGAGTCGGGAGACAGGCAGCGATTAGCGACCAGGTATACTTACATTACCTACCACTCTATCATGTCCCTACTGAACATCGCCAGCATAACACAATAGCTCAGTACTCAGTCCCTGTTATTAACAATGGATTCCTTCCACTCAATAAATACATGAGTCTACTAATCCCTGTAAGCTCACCCTCAACCGCCTGGTGGCTGTGAGATCTGCGACGACGAACGCATCCCCCTCCTTCACCCCTGTCCACTAAACCAAGCAACTCACAACTACTTGCCACTGATGACTAGCCCTGAACCCGGTAAACCTCCCCATCCCCGTACTATCACCCTCCCTCGCAACACATCACTCTGCCCTCGGAGCCCTCCTGAAAGAGTCCACTCCACTTGCCTGATCGCCCCCAAATAAGCCCCTCGTGCCCTCACCGCCCCCTAGCCACCAGCTAATCTCCCGAGGGCCTCGGAGCCACCTTACCATCGATTGCAGTGAACAAGTACCCACGCGCGCCCCCGTCCACCGCCTCCGAGGTGATGGTCCTGCGATTTCACATGGAAGTGGGTGTTCGCAATTCAAAGTCACAGTGAATCGTTGAAGTTGACCAAGTCAGACCGACTAATGACGCGTGATGACGCGTCAATGACACTCTCAACACTTCTCGTTCTTATCGTGCCGCTTTTTGCGCAGTTGCGCGGGCGCCTGCAAGATCCGTGAAATGAAACGGCATGCGGTGGCATGTCCCGATATGCACACTAGTACGATAGTCAGCTGGATGAGCTGATGTTTGAACTGTGGGTATAACAACAAGCTCCAGATTCAAACGTATGATCACCACCTTGCCCAGTCTTTCTTCTCACAACCATGGGTGCAGAGCAGAGTACTCATTACCGTCGCCTGGATGATCCAGCCCCAGCTTCAGCCCCACCTCCGGCTCCGGCTCCATCTCCGGCTCCGGCTCCGGCTCCGGTTCCGAGACTGAGACCGCCCGGTCCACCCCGCGGCCGAAATGTCCGATTCAGAGTGCTCATCATTGGAAGGGAAAGTGCGGGGAAGACTTCAATTTCGCAGAAACTGTGCGACACAATAGAGAGTCCAGAGATCTACAGGGCTCGTCGGTGGGGTCGCCGTTGGGTACGTACTCGCTCCCGATGGCACATTCGATCTCATGGAAATATCCGGGTTAAGCTCGGCCGTAGTAGCCCTACTATAGAGGTTGGTTGGTCATATTTTTGTCAGCGACAGCTGATCATGAAAATCCCGCTGACAGCGTGACCGTCACGACATTGAGGATAAACTCATCTTCACGAACCATAAGGGATATGTTTTCCACGACTCCCGCGGATTTGAGGCGGGCAGTGAGGACGAGTTGAAGGCTGTCCAAAAATTTGTCACTCGCAAGTCGCGGAAGTGGCAATTGAACAATAGGTTGCATGCAATATGGTTAGTACTTTAGCATGTCTACGGTCATAGGTACAGAACGTTTCTTCTCAGGTATTGCATTCCAATGGACAATGACCGGCCTTCACTCGATTTAAAGCATTTCGCGGATATTTGCCCAGATAAAAATGGCATGTCTAAGCGGAACTGAAGTTTTATGAGTTGAACTGACACGTGATTTTTCAAGTCCCTGTAATAGCGGTATTCACAAAATTTGATCAGTTCAAGCACGACATCAAGATGAAGTTGGAGGATGAAGGTCGTAACCCAGGGACTGACTTTGACACCGAGGTGGAAAGTGTGTTCAATCGACATTACTTGGCCAGCCTTAGCGGACCCCCACCATTTGTTCGGTTGGAAAGTGAGTATTTTTTTTAACCAATTCACACCCATCTTGATATCTGTAGGAATGCACAAGCATGATCAACAGTGTACTGATCTTATTGACGTAACTGCCAATGCACTCAGTTGGGGCGTACGTGCCCATACGATGGTGGCTATACAGCGCGATAACCTCGAGCACAGCATACGGCAAGCTATTATACGGTGAGCCCTCACATATAGCAAGATAATGATGAAGGTGTATAGTCCCATCACAGGTCCCATCACAGGTCCCAGCTCAGGTCCAGGTCCCATCATTTTCTCGAGACAGGGACTCAGAGTACAGAAACCACAATAGAGAGGTGCATGGAGGCCTTTCCGTATCTCTGGGTAAGTTATACTACCCATCATGGATTACCCCTTACTGAAAGACCAACACTCCTCAGAATTTTGTTAGTCTCTCCTTGCTAATCTATATTCCAAGCATGATCTCAACTATTACCCTCTTGCACATTCTTTATACGTCCTGACTTGGCCTTCCTTCTGCGGTCTCCAGAAAGTGAGTGCCCCTTGCTCGGTCGCTTTCTTGCCATGTCCTCACAAGTCCCTTCCTCTGTGGTCTCCAGGAAGTGAGTTCCCCTCACTTGGTCTCTTTCTTTCTGTGTCCTGACAAGTCCCTCCCTCTAGAGACTCCAGTCCGTGAGTGCCCCTCACTCCGTCACTTTCATTCCATGCCGTGACAAGTCCGTCCCTTTGCGGTCTCCAGAGTGTGGGTGCCCCTTGCTCAGTTGCTTTCTTTCCATGTTCTGATAAGTTCCTCCCTCTGTGGTCTCCAGGATGTGGGTGCCCCTTGCTTGGTTGCTTTCATTCCATGTCCTGACAAGTCCCTCCCTCTGCGGTCTCCAGGGAGTGGGTGTCCCCTTGCTCAGTTGCTTTCTTTCTGTGTCCTGACAAGTCCCTCCCTCTAGACTGTCCCGCACGTGAGTGCCCCTTGCACAGGCTTGCTCAGTCGCTTTTTTTCCATGTCCTGACAAGTCCCTCCTTCTGCGGTCTCCAGGTTGTGAGTGCCCCTGGCTTGGTCACTTTCTTTGCATGTCCTGACAAGTCCCTCCCTCTGCGGTCTCCAGCCAGTGAGTGCCCCTCGCTTGGTTGCTTTCTTTCTGTGTCCCAACAAATCCTTCCCTCTGCGATCTCCAGGATGTGAGTGCCCCTTGCCGCCTGGTCACTTTCGTTCCATGTTCCTCACAAGTTCCTCTCTCTGTGGTCTCCAGGAAGTGAGTGCCTCTTGCCCAGTCACTTGCTTTCTGTGTCCTGACAAGTCCCTCTCTCTGCGGTCTCCAGGAAGTGAGTGCCTCTCACTTGGTCGCTTTCTTTCTGTGTCCCGACAAAGTCCCTCTGCGGTCTCTACTCTCTAGATAGTGAGTGCCCCTCCCTTGGTCGCTTTCTTTCTGTGTCCTGACAAGTCCCTCCCTCTGTTCTCTCCAGAATGTGAGTGCCCCTCATTAGCTCGCTTTCTTTCTGTGCCCTGATTAGTCTCTCTCTTTGTGCTCCGCAGAGAGTGAGTGCCCGTCCTGAGCTCACTTTCTTTCCGTGTCCTGACAAGTCCCTTCCTCGGTACTCTTCAGTTTGTGAGTGCTTTTCATCCTTTTTTTTGGTCTGCTAACGTGTTCCGTCCCCTCTGTTCTTGCAGAAAGTGAGCTTTTCCTCTTGTATTTTCCCTTTATCGGTCTTCTCATCCTTTTCTCGGGACTGCAGTTGATGGTCAACAAACTGACATCGTTTTACTCTCATGTACTGTCATGATTTTCAGTTCTATCTTGATTTTATTAATGGGCGTTCAGCCTCGTCTGAACATATCTAGCAATGACACAAACCACGCTATGATTGGTACACTTCTATTGTCTGCATCTGTCCCTTCTAACTTCTAAAATAGCCACAGTTATCATATTGGAGTATGCCTGCATTTTTTCTACCTCGCGATACCACCCATGGCCTGAGAAGACTTTGGATATGGCTTGTTCCCAATTCCTATCTTCCGACACTCATAATGCGATCAATCGATTTTTTCTGCTATCCCCCAAACCATATTCCACTCAGCAATTCACAAAATTCACCCTCACGTGTTGTGTTCGTTAGTTACTCTTTCCTTCCCCCTCTTCGTGTTTCCATCTTTGTGTTGTACGTCTGTGGATGAGCTTGAATAGTCCCTAAAATAACTATACATGCGGTGACTGCTAAAATCGACCCGATGTTTTGCACCCCCGGACTGTTTTCTCAGGCTGTAGCACGAGCTGAGACCAAGGACGAAAGCAACTGAACGGTCGATGTCATCGACTGTCTAGGTCGTTTAGGGGCACTGATCGTTTAAATAACTATTACACCGAGTGCAATGCCAGACGTACTGTAGCGCAGGTGGTAAGTCCAGGCTGTCTGTTCGAAAGAGTGGAAGGGAAGGATACGAGATCAGAGGTCACGTCCCCGAACGGCCGAGAACGCGTGAGGGAAAACCGGGGCATAAGAAGCTTGGGGCGAAAGCACGCAAACGCAGAGGGGAAATGGATCTCTATGATTGCCTCCGAGAGGGTATCATGTCCTCCTCGACGAGGCGCCGCGCGTGGTTTTTATAGTCAAAAGGGTTGTAGCTGCTTACGGACTAGACCATTTGTTCTGAAATACAGGAGATTACATCGAACCAGCGCGTAGTAGCGAGGGTGAGGGGTGACGCAGGGGAATGGAGAGACGGCGATCCTTCCTTGTGCGGCATGTTCACGCGCTCGCTGTCCTGTGGCGTCAGACGTGTCGGGAGATGGAGAAAGCAGGGTGATTCCGAGGCTACAGCGCGTCCATACCTTACAGTACTGTATTACAAACTTCCGCAGTGCTCCTAAGTCCTAACTCAACATGAAGGAGAGTATCGTGCTAGACCAATCCTGTGGCAGGATGAACCACCACCTGTTGCCATCAACCCTCCGGAGCCAAAGCAGAAGGAAACCTTCTCAGGTAGTCAGGAACGGGACATTAAGCGTGTACCCCACCTCCCAAGACCGCAACTCGTTCAAATTCAGGTGGAAGTCTGACAGCACAAAAAGATGTACTTTCCGACAGCGAGCGTTGGGGAGAACTCGGCTAGAGACTTGTACCCTTCAAGTTCTCTTCACTATTGTCAGTCGGTCTGATCCAGGGCGCTCCATTCCCACATGCTCGGCTGCCCGAAAAGCCTGAGGGACATAAGAGGCTGACAAAACGTGGGTTCTATCGAAGTGGCGTCATTTGGCCCCGGGCAAACCGACAACCATAGTGAACTTGACGGCGGCGTGGAAAGCAAGTCAGACCAAAGGAAGGATGGGTCAAGACGAAGGAACACAGGGCGAGTGAGCCCGGACCGGAGACCAGATGACCATAGGACGGATGACAAATGCGGTTAAGCCAGGCAGTAAGGCCGTCCTGGAATTTCAGAAATTCTCCAGCAGACAGACAATAATTGTAGATTGCTAGGGACCATGAATTAAATTTGAGAGAAATTGTGCCAGTCAGATATGAATATGGTTCACAGACGAAGAAAGTCGTCCGTCCATACGCCAGGTTCAGCAATCAATAATCGATAGTCACCTCCAGCGAACCCCAAAACTCCAGCTTTCCCTTGGCCCTACACTCTGGCGAACAGGCGGACGATCATATACGTCATCGACTCTCTAAAGCGAACAACTGAAGAAAATGGGGACAAGAGCCAAGGACAGCCAGGTGCTGGTGGGGAGGAAAGATAACGCATGGGCAAGGAAGACAGAATAGAGGATAAAGATCAGGTATCCGTTGACCGTCTTGTTCACACCACTCGTCTTGGTACTCCAATTCGTAGTGCTGGGTACCGAATTAGCGCATGTAGATGGACGAGAAAGGGGACAAATGCTTACAGAACAAGGGAGACCATCAAAGCTTGGAAAGTGAATTGCACATCATAGATCTTCTCTCATGAACAGGGTGGGGCGATCAACAACTCACGTTTGAAAGAACCCAAGCCATCAACACGCTACACAAAAGAAAATAATTATCAGTTATAGCGAGAATGATGGAGAGACGCGGCGTACTTTGTCCGGAAGTCGCGATAACAGTCCTCCTGCGCCGTTGCCGCGCCCACATTGTTCTCCTCCTTCGGTGGCTTGGTCGACAATACATGTGTCGCATCCTCGTACGCCGCGTTGATGTCCGTCTCCGTCGCTGCCGTCACCTCAACCGAGTTCTCTCATTTATTCGTCTTGACAATGCCCAGGTCTGTATTGACCTTGTTATCGCCCTTCGTTCCCTAAGAAACATCGCTGTATAAAATAGATCAGACCGTGTTAATTCGGAACCATTCAGAAAACTCACTGGACATTTGCAAACTGCGGTCATCAAGATATCAATGATAGCAAATTGGGTGAGCAAACACCCTACTCACAGCGTAGACGTTCAGAATGTTAATGTATGACAGTGCGAGAAGCGTGACCGGACGAACGAGGTCACCATGGGCCACGGCCCCACCTAATTGGGTGCGATAATCAATGCCCACCCATGGTCCCAAACAAGCCACGTACATGGATGAGAGACACGACGACTTATAAACCAATTGTCGCCGACTATGATATGACAATATCACGGAATACCGCACTTGTGAAAGGTCACTAAATGTCGCGCCGCGATCGTCCGCTTCAGACACCTGCAGCACGCCTTTGATAACTAGGAACATCGCAGTAAACTAGATTGGCTCCACCGTCAGCCAACTCGCTTATATGCCAACCTCGATCACGGTAACGTACGGTCATGCAGAGGGTAAAGATGGCATATCCCACAAGGGCAATTGTGTAGCCTCTTTTTGAACCCTGGGGCCGGTTGCCGAGGGAGAGAATGAAGTATGTAAGTAGGAGGCCTACGTAGGAATACTTGAGAACCGTGTTAGGCACTTCGATCATCTTTCCACCGATGGTCGTCAGGTCCCTGAGGGCATTTGTCAGGACAGAACGAGATGAAGAAGCTGCCCTATATAATACGCAAGAAGACAAGTCAGGACGCGGACCCAAATTTTGCTCAAGTAGACGAAAAACATACGAGGGCAAACCAAGAGAAGATCATGTTGAAGGTTTGGTAGACGAGTTCGACGAGAATCAAGAATTTGCGCGCGAAGCTGTGCGAAGACCGATATATGTAATGGAACTTGACAGTGCTGTATCTCGCAGCGAAGCGTTGGGCCATCTGCAACGTTGCGAGACCAGTTCGGGAACACCAGAGGAACATCAAATTGCCAATTCATTCCAAGACGGATCGACCCGTACCTGATCCGGTATGTCCGGAACGGCGTACGCCGACTTGACATAATGAAGATACCATGCTCCGCCGCGCCTCAACACTAGTCCCCAGCATAGGATCTACAGACGCGTTGTATAAAAAACGAAGTTCCACCACATTCACATCACATCTCCCACCTACACAATTCTCCGCCAGGTACATTTTTGCCGTGAAAATGTCCGCACCTGCACCATACTACGGCCATCCAGTAAGACACTCTACAAAACAGAGCATGGCGTACCATTGTTCCACGAGGAAATACTCCCGTAGGCCCGTCACCACAAACATCGTTCTGTGGCACGACATACCGACACGCGCTGAAAGCCCCTGAGAGCACAGTGATGTAACCAAACACCGATTCTCTGCAGAGGAGTGAGACAGACAGGCAAGGAGTCCGACAAGACATACAAAGGTTTGTGAAGGATGTTAGACATCTTGTACTCGAAGTTCTGCGCAGCCTCTGTGTTGTCAAGCACGAAGTCAAAAATGAAGCACTATTACGAAGCTGTTCAAGAGACAAACCTAGAGGATTTAGGAACTCCTTCCCATATCTGCTTTTTGGCCACGGCAATTTCTCCCCAGGGACCCCCGGCATTTGAGTTGATGTCAAAAACATTCCAGAGATGATAAATCGAGCTAAGGCCAGGTATAATATCGACATCCAAAAGGACGCAAACGTTAGGTTGAAGAATCGGTCCAAACGCGTTGAAGAACCAGCGGGTGCGAATTGATCTTCTTATGGATGTTCTCCTTCGAGCAAAAGATGATCTGCACGGGGACAATCCCTTTCTCCACCTTCAATCTTGTTTGATGGGGTAACAGAGACTACAGAGGACGTAAGACGGCTGGTAAAAACAAGTGTCGGTAATACGCACTCTGAGTAGTATACCCGTATGTGCCGCCACGGGCTTGCCGCTGACGACGTTAGCCGCAATGCCTTCCTCATACGCGCCTATGGCCGCGATGACGCTAAGCGTACGCGAGTTGATCTTCTGACGACCGTCGCTAACGGTGCAAACCACCACTTTCTTTAACCGTCTTTACTCCCGGTCTTGCCACGATCCCGCTTACACAAATAACCAATGTTCTTCGTGATGCCACGCATCGCCCTCGTACTAGATAGGTCATCATCCTCGTTGAATATGGTCATGACGATGAATAGCCCCCTTCAACGCGGCGGGTCATAATGCACCTGACGGAGGGTGAAACTACTATCTTTGAAGTCGTTCGGGTCACCGGTCGCGGCGGAACGCATGTGAGTAAACTCGCGCTCATCTTTTATGAACGCAGTGGTCAAGCAACTTTATTGGGACTGCCGTGTCGAGCACAAGGTTGTCGCGGAAGAGTCTGGACAAGTACGTAGGAGCGGAAGGGGTCAGCCAAGCTCATGCTAAGACAAGTTGGACAGTAGACGCATTCGACGCAATTCAGAGTCTTGTACCTACGTGGCACACGTTGCGGCGTGCGACCGTAGCGGACATGGTTGGCTGCCTGTTCTTCTGGGAGAGCGCTATACTGACTAGGCACCCGCAGGGACTCTTCGGAACGGGCGAACAGGACTTACGGGAGGGTATGTCTCCTTCATCTTCAAGGTCATGATGCGGATCCCCAGACAGTTGAAACGGTGTTGTAGAGGTTTAATATCTGAAGAAGGTGGGGGATGGACGTTGAGGTCGGAACTGCTGTTAGGCGTGCCAGGCGCGAAAGCAACGTGCTACTGCTGAAATGGGGCCGGTGGCGGTGTGGTGGAGTGGAGACAGCACGTGAAAAGGATGAGGATGATAAGAGGTCGTGGCGTGTGTTTCGTGGTGATCTGGTGAGTGAGATTGCCCGTATGGCGCTGCGTAAGGATCGTGGCCCACGGGTGGATAGCCCTATCGGTGTTCTTGGCCGTGTGGTGGGTATCCCGTCGAAAGAGGACGTGGTTGGTCATCTTGGGGATGTGAGAAAGGATCTTGGGCGTAGTTCTGTAACTTCTGTTGATCATATGGATTCGTCGTTGAATAGGATGGGTATCCGTCATTGTACTGTAGTGCTCTACGGGACTCGTTTGGCTAGAAAACGAAATGAATGGACAGAAATACACGGAATAAAGTAAAGACAGACCTCTGGGTGGCGAGACATGATAAAATGGACTGTTGAAGGAAAGAAAGAAAAGCTGCAGTGTACTGCTGACAAAGATAAGGCTGAGGAAGGATAGGAAGGAAGTGCAGGATTCGGGGCTCGGGACTGGTCAACGTTCAACCGTGTGGCTGCGGACGTCTTAGTTGCGCTTGTGGGCCGAAATATAATGGAAGCACACAAAATTGACTCGGTCGAACTTCTTTCCTCAACATGCCACAACGAAGTCCTTGGCTCCTATGTGCTACCACCTGTCCGCTTAGCAACCTACTTGCGGTGTGCCCTACTGTTCCTTTCGAGGTATCATCCATCTACTAGAGATTGATCCCGCCCTGCCATACTTGAGGAATCTGGTAGTCAGCGGCTCGGAAACGGCCATGGGTTGAGCGCCTAAATCATGGCTTCAAACCCGGGCCTGGTCGCGCAGCTCAAGTGGCCCGGGGGGACGCCGTCCGCCGCCGCAAGTCCATATTCGTGATTCGCGTCGTCCAGGCATGGAGGCAACATCATGAACTCACCGATGGGTGAGGAAGTTTGTATAAATCATTTCCCCCACCTGAGTAAATCCTCAGGAGGGCGCGGCATCGTGCTGTGGCCCAGTAACAATCGCTGGTTGTGGATGACCCACCTGGGGCAACTATCACTGACATTCTCCTACTACAGTCGTCGCCACCCAAGCTTGCAATTGTTTGCCAGGAGCGTTTCAGAACCAGTCGACCTGCCAAAACTCAGAAATGAGGCCGTCAGAGATCCACTTGTTTGTGCTCCGAGTGTGGGTCCGTCAAAGCGAAGCACCAACGGAAGGATCTTGACCTGGAATGACACCATCTCCTCCTCTATCTAGGATTGATCGATAAACAACTCGGCTTGTTTCTCTCACGGTTGCGTGGCATATGACGAGTTCTTGAGTGAGGCGGGAGAAGAAGCATGTATATGTTCGGTTGCCACGTACAGTACTACATGGAAAGCATGAACACAACCAAAAAAAATCATTTATCACCCATGATCGCGGCAGTGCCTGTCGGGTGTATTCTGCACCTCAACAACAGACCGTTCTCAGGGTATTGGAGGTTGTGAACCACCACGAACGGTGATCATGGCAATAGACCCAATACACAGTGTGCAGATTGAAAAAAACGGAATTTTCTGGAGGACGCCCTGTAGTCTTGTCAGACTTATGAAAGGAGAAAGCCAGGAACAAGCGACAAAAGCGCCCAGCGATCCATGTTCCGCGCCCTGACTGAATCACATCGCTTAGTTTCGTAACCTTAACCCTAACTTGCCCTTAACCCATCGAATCGCTACCGTTGTCTCTTTCTCTTTCTGAAGTTTCACCGGGAGGAGCGTTGCCGTGTTTCGTGACCACTGTACTCGTCATCAAGTGAGTCGTCCTATCCTCAATCACCGCTTTCTTCGATGGTCAGATCGCGTCGCTGGCACAGAGCATCCTAGCTGTCGCACAGAGCAACTTCCGAGACCTGCAGGGTGTTCTCATCGAGAATATCGTCCTCCTATCCGTGATCCCCAATTATCCTAACCACGATTAGGTCGAACTCTGTGAGGAAAGATGTCCGACAGTCAGCGCCATTGTTCATTCCCTGACGATTTCTCTCGAATCTGGTGCGTTTCCCAGCGGGCTCTTGGACGATCGGCAGCCATTGACGGAGACCGTTCATTTATTTGTTACTGCTTCCCCTTCAGAAATGCCAACCTCGAATGAGTGCGGATGCGACTCCTCGGACCTGCCTGATTATAAGGGATCAGGGGTTGGAAATGGGGCAGCGTCATCACCGCCTCTACCTCCACCACCTCCACCACGACCTTATCCCGTGGCACCCTCAGGGAGCCAGAGAGCCGACTGAGAGCCGTCCCCGAACAATCCGGCGATGCGACGCGGACCCGCTTTGTCATGACTCGACCTGCCAGTGCCCGTCACCTATCTATACCCGCCATCCAGCCTTCCAGATGTCACAGTCGAGTCGAGTTGATACTCACGTCGACCTGCCACAGATCTCCATCCCGTTCGGTGAACACCAAACCGCGCAATCCCTCACCTGGGCAGTCGCGGCGGAGCCAGCGGCACACTTGTCGACAAGAATACTGGCGCTGAGGTGTCTTACCTGTACTGGGAAGCGACGTAGGCCTGCATTTACACTGTTTTGTTATTCACACCCGATTGACACCCTCCTTTTCCATCCCTGCCACACAATGCAAAAAGCAAAAGTGGTGTGGTATGGTAGTCTCAGGATCGGGAATCGAGCAATCTCGACCACGTGACGTTCTCTTCGGTTCCGCCCGCCTCCGAGACACGGCTTCTTGTCACCTTCTTCACCCGCACTCGTTCCTCACATGCCTTGTCTTCATCTACCGGAGTCGCCACACGACCAACTGCTTTTCCCTCGCAGGTCTGGACCGTGTCTGTGTCTAGAACAACTCTTACTGTACACAGGACTAATCAAGCTCTTATTGTACGTCTTGTTTTCAGACCATCCGGCTCCATTCGCTTGTACCTTAGCCTTTACTGACGAACGTCGTGACTTCCTCCTCACCCTCGCGCAAGATTTCTCGCACCTGGGAACAATTCAGTAAAATTTCCTTCGTCATCGTCGCCGCGCGACCGCATTTGTCTTCGCTTTTCGCCTTCCCGGGCCTTCCCCCTCTTCTCGACTTGCGCCTAGCATACATGTACACAATCTTCCCCGCCTGGCCTCGTTCAAGCGGGCAATCGTAGATCATCCCTTGCGTTTACATGCTCTCGCCTCCAGTTTCCTACGCCCTTCATGATTCCTCCTTGCGCGATCCCGGATTCTCGCGATCGCGGCCTTCTTTTCTCTTTCCCTTCCTTTTTGAACTCACGACCTTGGACTAACCTCCAGCTCTACAGTGGTACCACTCCCAAATCGTTCCTCACTTCACTATCAAAATGGAAGTTCCCGAGTGTGGCCGGGTTTGCCCTTGGGCCATGTGGGCCAGAGGAGAGGCGTCGCGGTAGCGAGCACGGGTGAGTCGGGAGACAGGCAACGATTAACGACCAGGTATACCTACATTACCCTACCACACTATCATGTCCCTACTGTATATCGCCAGCATAACACAATAGCTTAGTACTCAGTCCCTGTTATTAACAATGGATTCCTTCCACTCAATAAATACATGAGTTTACTAATCCTTGTAAGCTCACCCTCAACCGCCTGGTGGCTGTGAGATCCGCGACGACGAACGCATCCCCCTCCTTCACCCCTGTCCACTAAACCAAGCAACTCACAACTACTTGCCACTGATGACTAGCCCTGAACCCGGTAAACCCCCGCATCCCCGTACTATCACCCTCCCTCACAACACATCACTCCCCTCTGCCCTCCTGAAAGAGTCCACTCCACTTGCCTGATCGCCCCCAAATAAGCCCCTCACCGCCCCCTCGCCACCAGCTAATCTCCCGAGGGCCTCGGAGCCACCTTACCAGCGATTGCAGCGAACAAGGACCCACGCGCGCCCTCGTCCACCGCCTCCGAGGTGATGGTCCTGCGATTTCACATGGAAGTGGGTGTTCGCAATTCAAAGTGACAGTTAGGGATCGGTGAATCGTTGAAGTTGAC
>Ga0307510_10007024_pt1 | contig 13424 bp, 9 predicted proteins | sample 12_EM_MG_FD_207224 | JGI IMG/M metagenome (GOLD analysis project Ga0307510, IMG submission 207224) | Populus trichocarpa ectomycorrhiza microbial communities from riparian zone in the Pacific Northwest, United States - 12_EM | ecosystem: Host-associated > Plants > Roots > Unclassified | place... | reverse complement strand
ACCACGGAATGAGTGGAGGTGAGTGGTAAAGAGTCAAGATGGAGGACGAAGCTCTGATACGCGAAAAATGAAATTGAAGAAGTCGTAGAAAATTGTGGATGGTCGTAACAGGGATGCACCAGGGGCAGATTTGTGGACAAAGGGAACTAAACTATTTGTATGCTATTTATTTGGGGGAAATCACTCCACTCCATTCAAGTTTAATCGTCCTCTGATTCTGCACCTTACACTGCCGCGATTATACTATATAATTAGGGGAATTCAAAGTCGTCTGGAGGCGCTTTTCCTCTGCCACTACTGGCACCTGTTCCATCTCGTACACCTTCTCCCCAGCACCTGTGTCCAACTGAGGATCATCCGCATAAAGCCAGTTGCCCAACATTTCGTGAACCAGCCCAACTCTCCCCCCGTCTCACATTTCCTTTAAAGGAAATAATTGCTAGGGCCGGCGAGCGGCAATGCCCGCTACCTCCGGTTTTCTTTGTCTGTTTTGCAGTCATAGAGAACCGTACGCGTCCCTTTCTGAATATTCGATGTCAAAGATGTTACATTTTGTGGTGGTTTATAATACAAGGTGTAGTACATTTGTTACTTAAACAATTGTTTTCATTTTGAGTGGTTATTCGGCATTTTCGTGACAGTCAGCGAAATTAAGAGGGAGTGTGATGTGGTAACGGCCTTGGTTGTCGATATCTACATCGGCGCCGATGATGTGCAGTATTTCTGGTCGTGGTTTGCTGCATAACGTCGCAGTCCACTAATTTTAAAAATGAATCTGAAACGATTTCGCATCAACAGAATACGTACCATAAGAGAGAGTGCTGTACAGTTAGAGTTTAAGTGATACACAACTTGATAGGTTGGAGTATGAGGCTTTTGATTGTCTGGCATCATGGTTTTGGGGGTGGTACGATAGTAAGATATAAAGTTGATGGTCGTCGTTGTCGGGTTTTGAGACAATGTATGACGAAATATGTTTTTATATACGGAACGTAAATAAACAAGGAGCATCGTTGGTAAACGAACGTAAAGTGTGAGTTTGTTGGTAGGTTGAAATTAAGGGAAAGTGCGTTGAAATGCGTTATGTGACATGTTATTTTATTTATCGTACACGATAAGAGAGTAAAGAAGGACAGAACTGAGGAAATGTAAGGAAATCGGAACTATTCAACCATCTTTTCGTTCGTTTCATCATTTGGGTCTATTTTGGTTTTTTTCGCTTTCTTCGATGCTCGTTTCTCAGGGTGAGGCGCGGCGGGCCTTTTCGGGATTTTGAATGAATCAAGATCGTCGACGGTGGTGGAAGTGGATGGGTGAGGAGCAGTTGGGAGGGTTGTGGGCGAAGGTGGGTGTATCGCATTGGCGACTACTCTTATTTTTTCGGCATTGATTTGGTAGAACTATGATTTTTTAATAGAAGGTGTGTCATGACTTAAGTCACGTACCCTACGGAAGCCCGGAAAGTCTTGGTTTGGGATGTTGTAGACGTGCAGGGTCACTTTGGCACAGATGACAGTTCCTGGACGTAGTCCTTCACTGATTTGCCAAGCCGGGATTAGTTTTCCTTCCAGATCACTAATGTCATGTTGAACGAGCTTGTCGCGAGTCAAGTTGAGTTTTTGAGAAGTGTGATCTGGAAGAAGCGAAGGTTCGTAGAAGTTGCCTACGCTGACTATATTTGGAAAGTGGGTCAGTGGGTCATGCTTGTCGGTGACAAGATTCATTAGTTACCGATTGGGTTCTGTGGCATAGTAGGTGATGCTTTAGACGCAGATTGCGAGTCAGTTGCGGACGACGAGGAAGGTTCTTCTGTAAGAGGGACGCGTTTAGTGATACGTACACGTCGGTCACTAGAAGAATCGATAGTAGGAGTCTGAGCGACGGATTAGTCATGTGAACTAGGCAAGCAAACGGCGAATTATACATTGTATTTCCGTGGTAATGTAACGACGAGTAGGTTCGTGGGCCGAACTCGTTCATTATATGGAGCGGTACTGTCAATCCATGTCGGGTTTGAACCATTGGTGGGCTTACGGTGGCATGGTGGTCAAGTTTTGTCGGACTAGTGGTGACGTGGTTTGAAGGGACGTACCTTCCCAATGTCTACATCGCCTTCATCGACATGCGCAGCGATTTGATTTAGAGGTGGAAATTGATTGTTAAATACTTTAGACCCAAGCACGTTTGATCCCGTAGGAAGGCGGAGAACAACGACGTTTTTGGCCTTGGTGCCGTCTGTTAAAGGGCGGGGCTAATTTTATATGTCAAGCGGTGTATAAGACAAGATGATATTGACTTTACGGGTTCGTCCTTGCGAGGTTTATAGTTGCCACAAGCACCAAGGCGGGTGCCATGAACGCTTGGCGTCACTTCACCCATAACGAAGGTATGGAATGTGTCTTTAGTCGTTTTGTCATGAAACTCCCAGCTGAGTTGTGCAGGACGAATGTAGCGATCGAAGTCGTTGTGGTAATCGACGTTACCCAGAAAGTGATGAAGCGCAATAATGTATGGATAGACGGTGTCTTTGAGAAGAAGTTCGCGCTCTTCCAGCGCTGACGGAGGCGGGGTGGTATCGGACATGAGAATGGGAATGAAAGGGTGAGTTTTTTTGAGACAGACGGTTATGCCGTCTATATAATGAAGATCATACTATGAGGGACGTCATATTTTATATTATGCCGACCATTGCTGCAAGGAAGCGCGATCAAAATATGGTAGTGTGCATTTCGATCTCGGTGGGGTGGCATGACGATTTTATGGGTAAGTGATTTCTTGAATGTAGATCATAATAGCTTACTATGCGGTTGGGCTTGATTGTTTGTAAGATATTGCATTATTTGGAAGCAAGGAGAGTATGGGATAGGGTGTGTCGTCGACATTTTCGTTGGCAGGAGTTGACAAATCCTCATTTTTTCTTGATCTCGCAATAGATGACTGCTGGAAACTGGAGCGCTGCTTGACGCGAGTCGAAATACATAGCTTGTGCTGAAATTTTCAGCAGGATTAATATGGTGTTTTCGAGTAAAGATGGTGTACACGGTTATAAATATGACCAAATAGCTGTACAGTCCGTGCGCATTCCTGTCTCAGCAACTCGTCTTGTTGATAGGTGTATCACTTAAACTCTAACTGTACAGCACTTTCTCTTATGGTACGTATTCTGTTTATGCGAAATCGTTTCAGATTCATTTTCAAAATTAGTGGACTGCGACGTTATGCAGCAAACCACGACCAGAAATACTGCACGTCATCGGCGCCGATGTAGATATCGACAACCAAGGCCGTTACCACATCACACTCCCTCTTAATTTCGCTGACTGTCACGAAAATGCCGAATAGCCACTCAAAATGAAAACAATAGTTTAAGTAACGAATGTACTACACCTTGTATTATAGGCCATCAGAAATGTAACATCTTCGAAATCGAACATTCACAAAAGGGGCAGTTCTCTATGAAAACAGACAAAGAAAACTGGAGGTAGCGGGCATTGCCGCTCGCCGGCCGGTCATTGTTACGTCATTGGCTTGTGATATGTGGTTGCTAAACCATCTCTCGAGACGGTCAAGTTCATGACAGCCTCCAAAAGTAACGTCCGAGTTATTGTCCAGATTTGGTGAGAAAGGCGATTGATCGTGATGAGTATTTAGATATTCAAGTCGTCGAAATTCTTTTCTCAGGTCTTCTGATGGTCTTATTGTAATTTTAGTTTTGTGGAAAGGTCGAAGGATGCGTATGTTGTCTGATTTCGTTACTCGGGAAAGCATGACATATGCTGCTTCCATAGATAGGCAGCTTTCGAGATCAAGGATTGCGTTAGACAGTGTGCTTCCTTGGGATTTGTGGACGGTTAGTGCGAATGCTGGCATAACAGGCAGTTGAGTCCGTCGGAATGTACATTTCTTGTTTGAGTGTGGGTGACTGAATGTCATGGAAGTTTCGTCTTCTAATGCCACGATCTCAAAGGTTTTCAGGTGGGGTAAGCAGGAACCATTGACACTTTCTGTGTGGATTATACATGAATGCGCATGTCTGTTGCCAGCGTTGTCGAGAGTGTAATGTACCTTTTCTAATGTTCCGATACATCCATTTACGATACCGTTTGCTACGTCGTAATTTTGAGTGAGCATTACGGGCATGCCTTGACATAAGGGAAGACGACCTAAGCGTTGCTCAGTTTTTCCTGTATGGTATGATAGTAATTTTTCTCTCAGTGCAGCGTCGGTAATAGGCTTTCCTGATCGTTTATCAGTTGCGTAGTAGAAGTGGAGTTGTTGGTGAGTTCGGGTCGCAAATGTCTTTGCGGCTTCTAAGTTAAATGCGTCTTTTACATCATTGTTTGATACAATAACTGGAGCAGAGTTCCATGTTGGAGAAGTAAAGTCGGTTCGCGTATTTCTTAACAGTTTAGAGTTTAGGAAGAAATAATCAGCGTCGGTACATGATCCAGTACGAAGACGTCCAAGTAAATCTGTGAAATACTTGTCGTCAATCGCGTTTTGTCGGACCAATTGATGCAGTATTATAACTGTATCAATGGAAAGCCAGAGTAGTTTCCCAAAAATGTCTTTTTGTCCTGAAGCCGTCGCAGCTTTAGCGGAATTGATATGCGAGTATAATTTAGTGTCACCAACTGGTGGAAGTTGTGCAAAGTCTCCAGCACATATTAAATTAATACCTCCAAATGGTCTCGTGTTTTCTTTAGCTTCACATAGTGCTTCATGAATACTTAAGAGAAGTTTACAGCCAATCATTGAAATTTCGTCGATAATAAGGTAATCTACTTTTTGCCACATAGAAATAAGCTCGGCTCTTGCTTTGTCTGTCCTTTTTTTACGTTGATTAAGGTTCAAAGCGGAATGGAGAGTCATTTCCCGAATGTGTTTGGCAGCAACTCCAGTGTAAGATGTCAATCGGAGCCGGTGATCTTCATCTTGAATATGGAAAAAATGACAGAGAGCGTCAATAACTCGAGATTTCCCTGTTCCACCTGGTCCACAAATGAACATTCGAAGCTGATTTGGTGTGTCTTCTAAGCTATGTTCCGCGATCATTTCAAATGCTCTATTTTGTTCTTCGTTAAGTGTGAAAGTATTTTGAATACTTTCGATATTAGCACGACTTTGATGTTGTCGTGTACTGATATTGTCTTTTGAATTGAACAGATGTTTGATAGTAAAAGGTGCGTCTCCTATGACAGATATTGAAGGTTGATAAGAATTAGGATTCTCATTGACATCATTTGGTACTAAGACTTGTTGTTCGGTAATGATATTATTTTTCCAATGGTGTCGTCTACTTTCATATTCATGTCTCCAATCTTGCTCGTACTGACAACTACTTTGTGTTGATGGGCTTGCAACACAGTCGACGTTAAAGTCATTGTCTGATGGATAAGAAAACATGCCTGTAAGATTGGCTTCTTGAAGGCATTTCGCGACAGATTCATTTGACTGGTTTAGGTGAATCGATCGACTGTTATCTATTGATTGTAAATGGTCTAGAAGTTCGTGGTTGATACTTGTAGAATCGTATGTGGGAAAGTCGTCGTCTTCTTCACGAGTAGATGATGAACTCATTTGGGGTATTGGAAGTCGAGAACGATTTTCAAAATGATCATCTCGTGAGTCCCGGCATTCATGTAATAGTTGCATATTGTCCAAAAGTGTGGTCCATTGTGGATTGTCTTTTTGAAAAGCTTGAAACGCTAATTCAAAGCTTGTAAAGTTTCCCATTAAATGTTCTGGATAGCACCAAGGCTTTAGAAGGAGTAACATAAGTCGACAATATTTTTCTGTACTTTCTTCTCTGTCTCTGCGAGGTAAAGATGGCCCAATTAATGTAGGAAGTGGTCTTCGGGTGGGATGTCGTAGTTCTTGAATATGGGTCTTATAATCTGGATGCGCAGGATCAAACATATATTTAGGGCGTGTATGGTTGTCGTTCTGAATATCATTCGTTTGAATTGGGAAAGAGTTCTGTTTATTGTGGCTGGTATCGTCGTTTTCATTGGGGTTTTTGTGGGGGATTTTTTGAATTAAGGTGATATATTCCCAAAGGCTTAATGATATAAGGTTTGGTCCGCGTTGAAGATAGTCATGAAGATGAGCTGTCTGTATTTTTAAGCCAGCCCTGTCGGCAATGATGAGGACTTCATCAATTGCAGGTATATGATTGGATTCTATATTTTCATTGTCCAAATCAGTTGCAATGTCGAGACTTTCCTTTTCATCATTTAAGGCAGAGTCCAAAGTGTTTAAATCCTCTTCTTGATCCTGGACATTTGATTCATCTGTATTTAAGTTATCTATTGTTGTTAAAGGATATATTTGGTCAACGACACGTTCATACATTGTCCAATATAGCCGTTCAAATGTATGACTTGTAAAATGATCTTCGTAATCAAGAAGATACGATGCTATTTGTTGGCTTGAAAGTTCTTGTTCACTGATCATGCCGTAAGCACATTTTTGAAGTAATTTTTTAGCTCGAATTGTAGGAATGTCATCTGTTGTGTTGGGAATTTCTAGTTTTTTCACTGCTAATTCCAATGCAGCATAAGCCACATGGGCTTTCAATTGGGCTTTCGTGATATAATCTGTAATGTAGTATATTATAGCTTTCGTTGATGGTCCTGAGCCTAAAAATTGTATATCCATATTACATCGTATTAATTCAATTATGGTTTTATTGAAGTTATTTACTAAGCCATCTAAATGTCGTATTTGTAATTCTCCAGTCAGTTGATTAAACTCGGTTTTTGGTTGTACGCGATGTTCCCCAAGATCAAAACGGCAAATTTTGGGATGTGGTGGACCTTTCCAGTATTTGAAGCATGTTGCGGAATGTTTATGAGTTTGACAATTTTTTACCACATTGTGAAGGTCTTTTTGACGTGCATTTCTGTCATCAAGATTAGGATAGCATCTTACTGAACTTGGATGTCTGTTATCAGAAGGAACGGAAGTCGGCTGAGAAGGTATTGAAGGAATTTCATTCGAGATACAATCATCTATAAATTTGATCATGCGTTGTTGAAAGTCATGGTCACCCTTGAGGACACGGTCGCGGATTTGGTCGCAATTGAAGGCATTTGACAACCAAATCACCATATGACAATGAAGGCTTCCACGACCTTGAGCTTCCACACATCCATAGTACGCATTTACTATGCCTAATACACCTTCTTCAGAAACGGTCTTTGATGGATCATATCCAAGAATTGTTTTAATGAAAGCTTTTATGTAAATATTAAAAAATTTAGCTCCAACAAAAGGATTACGAGCAATAAGAATGGACTGCTCCATATAGTCTGGTACTTCTTCAGGTAATAAGTTATCTATGTCAATGTCATGTCCTGCAAGAAATTTGACTAAGGGATTGTAAACATCTGCAGGATTGATTGTAATATAGAAGCTTGGAAGACCTTTTTCCATAATTAAAGCTCGAATTTCATTTCTCATCGCCACACGAGCTGCGGTTGAGCCAGCGACATGAGTATTAATTACGTTGACTTCTTTCAGTAGTCGAACGACTCGCCATTCTTCCGGGGAACAATTAGCGAAGTTTGATGTTCCAGTTTTGGATTGCGTCAATCGTTCACACACACGGTGAATAGTTTCAGACGAGATCCCTTCGAATTCTTTAGCAAAATGATCAAAAGAAGTCTTTTTCACTTTTAAGCTAGTATGAAGTAAAATGGCACGTCTTTGTAAGATGTTAAATACGGTAAATAAGAAAGAATAATGTTCTTGAAAACGTAGATCGGCTAGAGAAAAGAAAAGTTTCACTTGACGCTTAAAAGAGAGAGGGGTTGGACGTTGTATGTCTTCAAAGCCACCTATGCCGTATGGAAACAAGGTTGGATACGTCATGGGGAGCAGGTCAGGGCTGTAGAACTCGTTTACGGGTTTTTCATCGTGAGGGATTTGTATGAAGCCGGCCTTTTTAGACTTCATATGATGCATAGCTGCAGCTCGCATTTGATTTACAGTCGCATTTCCATCAATGCCAGTGACAGTAATGCTGTCGAAAATCGTGTTCGGTGATGTATCAGATTGGACGTTGTCAAGTGTAGCAGATTGCAACTGGTCATATCTGGAGGTTAAAATGTCGGTAGCGGTATTGTCATCGACCATTTGGATATGCACAGGTAAGATGTCGTTTTCGGGTAAGTCTTTCAAAGTCTCTTCGTCGACAATAACATCGCGATACAATGGATTATGCTCTTTTAACCACAACAGTGCGGTACGTACTCGTTCTTGTCGAACAATTAAAGGTTTCGCCTTTTCTCGAAGCCATTGTTGACTTGGAGGGCGAGATCCTACGAAAACGACACAAATTGGTGTACAAGCTTCATTAATTGTTGGAGGTAAAACATGTAACAAATTGTCGGGTTTTTGGGGATAAATGATTATATGACCATGTAACGCACGCTGCGCATTTGGGAGAACCGAGTTCTCCTGCGCCTTCAATTGAATGATGCATATTTTTGCTCGGCATCGCGCAATCATCGACTCCTCAACAACTGTTAGTCCTTGTAATTCGGGTGGTACGTCACCTAAAAGAAGGTTATTCGCAAGGGACAAAGGAGGTGTTTTGCTCTTTCTGATATGACTGTAACAATCTTTACAGAATGAGATAGTTTCGTTATCGATACCGCGATGATCGATTAAAATACCAACTTCAGCATACGAAGCATCAATATTTGTTGCTGAAATATGGCTCAGGTCTGGAGATTTGCCGGACATCCGTGTTTCTGGGTGTTGTAGACATGTAAGATCTAACGAAGATTGAGAAAGAACGACTTGTTCAGTGACAGATACAGAAGAAGAACAGCTTGCACATATAAAGGACTGTAATTGGGCGGTCGACGTCTCTTGAATAAAGTTTCGTGCTATTTGGTCCTTTAATGTGTGCGAGATAGTATGTGGCCAATCCGATTCAATATTGTCGTCGTGATTTGAATTGTGAGGTGTTTCGAGGATGGAAATGTATTGTTTCAAAATCAAGCGCAAATGCTTAAGGCTATCTGTGGCGTTGTGAGGAACGTTTTGAGATTTTAAGAAGCGTTGCATTGTCTTACGAGAATTGATTTTCAGCAAAGCAATGGTCAAGATTTTAAGTCGAACGTCGGAGTCACTGTCGGACATGGGCACGTAATCAACGAAATCTTCACAGTTAGAATTGGATGAGGTCTCCGCACTAGTTGCACTACTTTTCTGATGATGTAGTGAATTTGCAGTTCGTGAAGATGGAATGGAACGAAGACAATCACCTTGTGAAATATGACTAATAATGGCATTGCGCATGTCTTCCGTGGATAGGTTCTGGTGATCATGAAGTACTAATCCGTGATGATCCATAATGGCAAGCAGTGTGGGCCGTCTTTTTGTTTCGAAACCCATGAAAAGATCTCCATAAGGATCTGCATTTGCATGACATTTGTCGCGCAATTGACAAAGCTGAAGAAAAGTATCAAGAGATCGCATTGTATGACGGCGCAGGTTTAATCGATTGACGTAAGGAGCCTGACTTCCTAAACTGTTGACTATTAATAAAAGGTTTTCGGTAGAAATAATAGACGATGGTGAAGTTTTAAGAATGGAAACAAGAAAAGAAGAAATAGAATATGAAGACGAGAAACCAGCAGCAACATTTAAACAAGCAGATCGATCAGGCGCAGGTGAAGAAGACAAACAACGTGTACCAAAACAATCCCCGTTCAAGAGATGGTAAATAAGCTTTGTCTTTTGGTCTCTGCGACACTGCATATCATCAACGTGAAGACCGTGAAGGCGGCAAAGTTCAAGAAACTGATCTTCTGCGCATTGAAAAACAGACGCTCTGATACCTGTACGACGGTGAGACAGGAAATTGTCATATAAGATGGAATGACCTGTTGCAGAACTTTTGTGAGGGATACGCACATGAGTAGAAGTAGACGCGAAACCTAAACCACGAGATTTACGAGAAGAAGCACGGAAGACAAGGGTGGGACAATCGGATACGGAATCGTCAGATAACACATTATTAATTTCATATGAATAAGAAGTAATATTGACAATAGGAAGATTGGCGTCGACTGAGAAACATCATCAATATGCGAAAGACCAGCCAAGCAGCGAAACCCATACCGTTATTTTCAGACGTCCATCTCGCCCAATATTCACCAAACACTACATTGTAATCCAACTTGTCAACCACAACAAATTTGCAAAGAGTTGTGAAGGCTTGCAAAGGAAACGCAAGTGTAACAGAAACTTCGAAAGACGGATTTGAAAATGCGAGTTGCAGGAGATCAGCGCAGGTTTTGCTGATTAAGTTGAGATCTCCGTGGTGTGGATCATGTGCTGCGGATACAGACAAGTTTCGAAGACTAACAGACATCAGAAACGCAAGAGTTGTTAACGAAGCTGAGAGCAGGACCAGATCGACAAGACGAGTCGCTGAGACAAGAATGCACACGGATGCGCACGGACTGTACAGCTATTTGGTCATGTTTATAACCGTATACACCACGACTTTCTCGCCCTCTTCACTCGAAAACACCATATTAATCCTGCTAAAAATTTCAGCACAAGCTATGTATTTCAACTCTCAAGGAGCGCTCCAGTTTTCAGCAGTCATCTATTACGAGATCAAGAGAAATTGAGGATTTGTCAACTCCTGCCAACGATGACGTCACATCTGCCCCTAAAACCCTTACCTTCGGTAGCGGGAATATACATGTGACCATGTTGACTCTCCCACGGCTCAACTTCCCAATATCATTGCCCATCTACCGTCACCGCGAATCACGACATGGCGGGGCGACAACTGTGACTAGGATGCAACGCGACACGACGAAGGGAGGGAAGACAACTATGAGGGCAGCGGTGGGTTTCTTTTTCATTTATGCCATATTATATTGATATACTAAGTATTCTACCCAGAGAATCCCATACTATTGCCAGCAGACTCGACGAAGACGTCACATATGGCTTCCCCTAGGCACCCAGAAACATCTTCCCCCTTCCCTGATGTGTCGGATTGCCGAAACGCCACAAAACGCAAACCGATGGCCCTCGAAGGCTATCGGTTTACATTTTGTGGCGTTTACTCAGCCGGCAGCACCTAAGGGAAAGCCGAAAAAAGCATGTTGCTTTGTCGCCTTTCTCTGCAATACCCAACCTCTGTTCGGAGCAACAACCCGCCAATTACTAGATAAAGAAATACTGTAGATATGTACTATAGCACCTTACAATTCGCCCCCGGCGCTTCTGGCCCGAGGGCCGTGAGATCACATGTGTGAGACGGGGGCAGAATGCAGTGATGGTATAAGTAACTCGATCATCAAACTTCGCGCGGAATCGCCCAAAATGGAAACTTCCCGCTGGAAGGTCAATTAACTTTGGCCAAGTGAGAAAATTAAGTCAATATGTTTTCATTGAGAAGTCTAAGGGATTAATAGCAAGGGGTATCCGGAACGTTGATCTGTGACCCGAGGTTAGGGGGGGGCTCTCCCTGCCAAATTGTCACGTGATGTCCACCACATCGCATTTGGAGTACCTTATTACAATATCCATCCCCCATATTACGTCGTCGAATTTGATCCAGTTGCACAACCGTAGAACAAACTCGGTGAAGTAACCGTTTCAGCAAGTTTCATGCCAGTGTACTATGGTGGCTTCTTGATTTTTGGTGACATTCCTTTTTCTCTAGATTTGAAGTCACACTTGCTGGTCACGAGCCAAACTAAATACTGTCCTCATTTTCCCCTCATGTCAGACGTGTGGGGACCGCTTCATTTCCTTGCAGAAATCGTCATTGAGCAGGAAACCTCAAAATCTCAGGGCGGCATTACTACCAGTAAACATGGCGTTGTCGAAACAAAACTCACTCCATACGTACCGAAATCGGCATTTATCTAACTCTGATCATCCAGAACCCATTCACCCTATGTACTGCGCTGCTCGTACTCGCTGGGTAATTCGACCTACTCGGACTCTCCCCCATTCTCGGTCCCACCCAGTTCTGGATATTACATGCCCCGAAGCTCCCAAAGCCGAAACCAACGTGGCAGCTGCACAGATCCAGGACTTTAGTGTTACCCCCACTAAAATCCGGACTTCGCAAAGTGTCCAGACAACGACCACAGAGGATTCGGTAGCCGCAGTATCATCTACACCAACATTGATCACTACCTGTGAATCTGTCTTCCCCCCTATCACTTTTCGCTACCAAGGCTATTTGAATCTCGCCTCATCTCAACGCACCCCCTTTGCACAGTACCCCGTCTCACATTTTCCGGATGACGAGTGGGAGAAGATATGGAATCGTCGCGTTATCAACCTTGATCTCCATGCTTCCTCAACGAATTATTCCGGATCAGACAAACAATTTTCTCCGAAGACCACTTACTTTCACTTTGAACACGAATTTGTTGAATACGCTTACCGGGTCATCGTCAACCCCATCACCTGTCCAGCTGGTCTGACCATCAAACGAGGAACTGCTGTTGACATCTGTGGCATCAATGGCTACGATGGACGATATGTTGTCGACTATTGCCAACTTGTTCGTGACGGAGTTGCATACCTACCCGTCCATTACCGGCAGTATGACAGTCAAGGTTTCTCATCCGCTTTCGATCCACGGCACCTATCATTCATTCTCGTCATTCCTACCAGCTTCTGTTTCTCTCCACTCTTGCCACATCTCGATCCCAGCGTCGCGATTCTCGATAATCCTACAACCCTGCCATCAGATGTGATATCATCGTTGATTTCTGCAAAGAGACATAGTGTAAATCTTCCTCCTGCCAAAGCTACCGATGAAGACAAGCTGCCAAGGAGAACGTGGTGGAAGTATTTCTTTTGCTGTTTCTAATCTCCATCTTTCTTCTTTTGAACTTGGACAGATATATCATTTACCGACCTCCCCCTCTTTTGTTTTTGTGTTCTTTTTTACTTTTATTACTACTCGGGTTCACTAGCTAACACGGACGACAACTGAGGGCATTCCTTGCCTGCCGTCACGTTCGTGTCATGAATTGGCTGACCTACGTTTAGTAGCACTCGACAGTAGTAAGACACATATTAGTATACTTCTTCCCAAGTAGGGTCTACTATCGTGACCAGCAGATAAAGTTTCGCAACTTTTCGGGCATTGAAAAGTCCTTTAATAGATATATTTTTGCCACGAGTTATCATTTCAATTACTGAAAACTTCATTCATCTGCCTCTGGATTGTGGTCTCCCAAAATCGTGCTTTGAGCTCAGCTCCTAGTTGGTGCATCTCCTGTGTCGCAGACCAGCCTTTGCCTGACATGAGATTGACGCTTCCCTGACCGAGATCAATATTGAGGAAAGTCGACCACTCGGAAACTCGGATGCTGCCCTTGACATGTCGAAGAACGCTTTGCCTATTGAAATGACCCCGC
>Ga0307510_10007022_pt1 | contig 13427 bp, 11 predicted proteins | sample 12_EM_MG_FD_207224 | JGI IMG/M metagenome (GOLD analysis project Ga0307510, IMG submission 207224) | Populus trichocarpa ectomycorrhiza microbial communities from riparian zone in the Pacific Northwest, United States - 12_EM | ecosystem: Host-associated > Plants > Roots > Unclassified | place... | reverse complement strand
CGATGCGTACAGAATAATAATAATAATAATAATAGAGTTGATGTTAGGGGGAAAAAAGGGTTAGGTGTACAGCAAAAAAGAAGAATAATATTCTTAATTACTAGTGGGGCAATGTAATAAAAACTATAGAACATTTGGTAACGGACATCAACTTACCTGTTTTACAATTTTTTCATTCTTTCTTGCACATTGATAAAGCCTTATTTCATCTTCCTTAGGCGTTGCCATGCCGTCTCTCTCTTTCTTTTCATGAAGTGCTCGAGGTCGTACATGAAAGCTTAATATATATAGGCGATACATGTTCAGCATGGGAAGTGACAATGGCTTGGGTTTCAGAAATCTCAAGATATTGGCCGTTACCACCCGCCCTTGTATGCACTGGCAATAAAGAGAAGAGAAAGACCGTTATGGGCTGCCATTCCTTCTTTCTTACGCACACAAAACACTATTCTTGTGATACGAAATTAGGTCAAACTTTCTCTTGCATATAGAAAGGAAACCTAGCACAAAGGAACAAGTAATGAAAAAGAAGAAGAAAACACCATCTGCCATGTTTGTAAAGCATCAACGGAATTGGAGGAGTCTTTTAATCCTTTCTTACAAGTTTAGAATTCGTGGGACTTTTTATATATAGTTGAATATTTCATGGATCTATCGGCCGCCCAAGAAAAAGAGACGATACCTTTTTATAGTTCAATCCAGGGCCTTGTTTGACTACATATAGTTCCAATTGCCCAGTGGCATGCATAATCATGGATCAACAATGCATAATCCAGGGCCTTTTTATAGTTACTTTTTAATTATTTTTTATTTTAAAAATATTTCAAAGAGATTATTTTTTTATATTTATTTGATATAAATAGAATTATTTTCATGATGTATTTATAAAAATAAAAATCATTTGCTGGTAAGAAAAAACAATCTCTAAAATAAAAATTAAAAACACATACGGAAGGAAAAAAATTGGGGTTAAATATTTGTATATTCAACTATCTTTTGTTTTGAAGAGAAAGATTAGTTTTTCATTTCAATATTTAATTAGCACTAACAATTTTTTTTATTGTTTATCGATTATCCATATATTAAAATTGTATCATTAACATATATATTCTTTTATTATTTTAAAAATTGATTTAAAATTCTACTCGCAATGTAATTAATAACATATTTGTGTTTCTGGATTTTAAAAAAATCATAATATTTTAAAATATATTTACACTATTAACATCTTATTCTATTATATTCGAAATCTTGAAATTCTAAATGTGGAGGAGGGCAAGTGATAAATCTAATAAACCCAAACCCATCTGTCTAGGTATGAGCAAGAGGAGAGCAGGTGCTTGTGATTTTGAATGAAAGGTGGGCAATAAAATTATGCTCTTTTTATCTCTGTAGTTTTATACTTTTATGGGAATTAAAAACAAGAAAATTAGGAAAACATTTTCATGTAAATCTTTTTGTGCAAAACAAATACTCCTTAAATTTCCAATTAATTTTCACAACAAGCATTAATTAGATCTAAAAGAAATAATAAAAAATAAAAAGTGGCAATGCCTAAAGTGACTAAAAGAATCAGGTTGAAGAAAAAACCATGCTGCAAGGAGGTTGCCAGTGGCACAAACAAATCGTGAAGCACGATTACTCCCGACAAGTGAAATAAAAGGTGCTGCTTGGAATTGGCCTCTTCCGCACTTGATCATGTTACACATGTTGCCTCAATTAATCCTCCCTGAGATTCACGTGGAATGCCCGGTAAATTTAAACACCCGATGTACGGTGGATTAACAATTATAAGAGTTAAATAATAAATTTAAATAGACGATTAAGCTAATTGAGCATAATTTTTATATCCTAAAAATAATTATAAATTACTTGAAGATATATTCTTATTTATTAACAAATTCTATTTTGAAGACTTTTCTGATCAAGAAAAAACTCATTTGAGATTTCAGTTGCATCATTACGAGTTTGATGTCCCCAGTCATCCAAAGTTAAAAGAATATGTCATCGATTACTAATTTATGTCAAGAATTGGTTAAAACAGAAAAATTAAAAATTTATCCACTCATTGACAGGTTGATTCGGCTTATTTTGACTCTTCCTGTTTCGACAGCAATTACTGAACGAGTTTTTTCAGCAATGAAGATTGTTAAAACAAGACTTCGCAATCGGATGGAGGATGATTTTCTTGCAAATTATTTGATTGTCTATATAGAAAAAGAAATTGCTGAAAAATTCATAATTGATATGATAATCGATGATTTCTACTCTATGAAAAAACGACGAACACAATTAAAATAAATATATAAGAATCATTCTTTATTATTTTTTACTTTATTTCAAAGTTTTATCAAACATAAATAATGCATTGGTTTAGCTAATGTTTCTTATATATTTTGTATGTTTATATTTGATAGATACAAAAGTGATGAATACATTATGAAGATGAAATTAACTTTATAGTTTTGACTCAATTTGGTATTATTTTAAACCTCTTATCTTATACAAGGATCATCATATATTTGTAGTAAGTTTTTTGAATAAAACTAAATCATGCAGTTTTTTATATATATATTTTTACAATTCATGTACAACAATTTTTTTTTAAAAAAAGAATTATATCTTGTTATATTAGCCCTTTCTTATCAAATAATTCCAACTCCGCTCCTAGATCTACATATATTTGTAGTAAGTTCTTTAAATAAAACTAAATCATGTATTTTTTTGTTTTTTACAATTCATGTACAACAAATTTTTTTTTTTAAAAAAGAATTATATCTTGTTATATTAACTTTTTTTATCAAATAATTCCAACTCCGCCCTAGATTTACCTGACCTGGGATTCTCCTATTGTCATCAGAAGTTCAAGAGAATAGCAAAACGGCTGATATAAGCCACAGCAGTAGCAGTTTCAAGTCTAGCACAGGGGTTCACAGAGCATCTACTAAGATCGTTCTCGATGCCAGCAGATGCACATGCAGCAGCAAATGCAAGGGTGAATGTCATCTGCACTTGAAGGAAACCCATTTTCTTGGAGTGATGCAAGCAACCAGATGCGAGTAACTAAATCAGAACAGCTCCAATGGCAAAGAGACGCAAAATGATCAGTTTTCGCAAGCTCCGTCTCACCAAAAGGGTATAAATATCAACAACAGCCACGGAAAGACTCCATAAGATTTGAACACTGACAGCATTAAGGGTTGTGCCAAGTGGTAAGCGGCTTGTGTCCCCCAGAGAGGCAAACCAGCGTTCTAGTCCTACTGGAGCCACCACCTTGGGGAGGGCTTCTCCTTGTGCGACCCGGGCCGGAAATGTGGAAACAATTTAACCACAATTTTTTTTCTACCAAAAAAAAAAAAAAAACAAGGTAACTGATGCAGCAAATATTCATGTCAAATTAACTCCACATTTCACTTATTTCAAGTAATTTCACACAAAAGCTGAAAACTTTAACACATGGAAATCCAATTCTGCCCATGATTCTATACAAACTGAAGAAAGCATAAAAGCCTAAAAAGGTATTTTTACGGGGAAAAAAAAGATAACCAAGAGGCAGTGATCAAGGGGCCAGAGCCAGAATTTTTTTTTGTCCTAAGCTATTAGGCAAATATATAGATTTTTTTTTTAAATCAATTATTAACTAATGTATATAAATTTATGAAGTTAACAATAAAATTTTAATTTAAATACATTATGTAGAATGCCAATCTCATATGAAACATTTATATGTGGTGTTATGTTAATCTTATATTGTGTGAAAGTAAATTATATATGTGCAAGGAGAAAATTAAATTCAACATCTTTTAAAATTTAAAGCAATGTTTTAGTAGTTGCGATAAAATTAATTTGAATTTGTGTGATGAATAGCACCATACAATAAATAAAAGAAGAAAAAGTGTGTTGCTTTTGTTAAATTTTGTGAGTTGAATATGTAGGGAAACAAGAAGTAATTTAGCACGAGGGGGGATACGATTTTTTACTTTGGCTCTCTTTAACTCAAAAAAATATATTTTTTAATTAATAAAGGATGGGTGATTTGATGGATAAAAAATATATATTTTTAGCTAATTTAGTTAAATATAACTTTGACTGATTTAATATTAAGCCCCGTTCATTCATTGGAAAATAGTTTCTTTTTGAAAAATAAATTCCTGAAAAGTGAATTATTTTTTGATGTTTGGTAGTGTCATAGAACAATAAGTTGGAAAACACTTTCCAGTGGAAAATGAACTGGAAAATAACTTATTAATATTTTGTTTTTAAGTTTATTAAAATAATGAGGAACAAATCTTACAAATTAAAAATTTGAATGAGAATGAAATTGATAAAAATCTAATTTTATAAATTATCTCAAATAAAATAAATAACAATCAAAATAATGGAGATCACATCTAACATATAAAAAAATTGAAAGATGATGAAATTAAAATAATAATAATTATAATTTTATAAATTATTTTAAATAAAATAAGTAACAATCAAAAGATTGAAAACAAAATATATAGCAATCAAAAGTTTGAGGACCAAATTTGTTATAATCAGCAAATAATATGATATTTTTAAACTTTTCACTTCTGAAAAGTGTTTTCCATCTAAAATGAAAGGAAAACACTTTTATAAAAATCAAGTTTTCTTTCATTGTAAAATGTTTTTTTATTAATCAATTTTTTTAATAAAATAAATTTTTAAAATTCATTTTTTACTAAACTAATAAATTTTTAAAATAAAAAATATTAATAAAATCTTTACGTGGCTGTAACCAGCCTGAGCCATCCGCCCTTGGCAGTGACAGAGCGGAAGTCAGAGGTGGTGGCCATGACACAGACAGAAACAAGACCAAGCACGAACTGGTTTAGTCAAGCTGCCACGGGTTCCGGGCATCCCTTGAACGTCCTTCATTTTGTGGGCCATCTGTCACGTTGGGGCCTCCACTGGATGCAGTACTGTTGGCCTACTCACACTACTCATATTAATTTACTACTACTAATTAATTAGTCGATCATTTCTTTATCTAGACCATAACTTCAAAACCAAAAAAAAGATTCGATTGTTTGACGAAAGAAGATTTTGATTTCTTGGGTTTGTGGAGGGAAAAAAAACAGAGAGAATTTTATTGATAAGTAAAAGAGAGTGAGAGGTTTTTTTCCCTTCAAATATTAAATACCCGGGTAAAATTAAATTAAATGAGCAAAATAGTATATAAATCCACAAGAAAACATTGACAATCTAATCTTTTTTATCAAGTGGATTGTAAGATAAATCAAAGTTTCTCGGCAAATCTGCTGTAAAGTTGGTCTCTCAAAAAGTATATTAAACCTTTGATCTTCAAAATTTTAGTAAAAAATATACATGTTCTAATAGTTAAAGTATAGTTACTATATATTTTCTCAGCATATTTTATGAGGAAATTTACTATTAGAAGAATCTAAATCTATAATAAAATGATATATTTTAAATTCTCATGTAAATTCAAGACCGGTGATAATAGTCCATAAATAAAACTAAATTAAATAGGTAGAACAGATCATAATACAAAATAATATATAAATCTACATAAAAACATTAACAATCTAATCTTTCTTATCAAGTGGGTTGTGAGATAAATCAAAGTTTGTCAATCAATTTGTTGTAAAGTTGGTTATTCAAAAAGTATGTTAAACTTTAATCTCCAAATTTTTAGTAAAAATTATACATGTTCTAACAATTAAAGTATAGTTACTATATATTTTCTCAGCATGTTTTCAGCATGTTTTGTGAGAAAATTTATTATCAGAAGAGTCTAAATCCATAATAAAAAAATATATTCTAAGCTCTCATATAAGTTCAAGACTGGTGATAATAATCCATAACTCTATTCTAAATTATTTATAAAATCTCATAAGAAGAGTCTAAATCCATAATAAAATAATTTATTTTAAATTTTTATGTAAGTTCAAGACCGGTGATAATAGCCCATAATTCTATTTTAACTTATTTATAAAATCTCATATTTATTTATTAGTACTAGAAGAGTCTAATCCATAATAAGATAAAATATTCGAAATTCTTATAAAAGTTTAAGAATAATGATAATAATCCATAACTCTACTTTAATTTATTTACAAAATCCCATGTTTATCGCAAACCCCTTTATCTTTATCCATGTATCCATGTTGTTCTTGATTGTGAATTCTCGAAATCTTTAATTAAAGACTCGTATTCTTGAGCTCTGTAAGCAGACTTGATTATGAATTCTCCACTTTCCGAATTGCTCCAGAAAAAGTATCATCCTCCATTTCTTTACGAGGGACATGATGGCTCGCAATTGCCATTAATAGGTGAGCAAGTTCCTCCTGTCTCCAATGATTATCAACCGTGACCATATCCTCCATTAACACATTGCTTTCCTTCACAGAAGATTCATGTGCCACATGCTGTAACAATTGACCGAAACCTTCAAGCCAAACATCTTTCCACAACATGATTTTCTTTCCATTCCCTATATATGGACCAGCCTGTACGTACGTACCTGCAATGACTTGAGGCCACGCTTTGCAAATTTCCTTCCAAACCGAGGAATCCGTACGTGTTCCTAGAATGCAGCTGCTGATCTTCTACCTGTCAGAAGCCATTCCCTTGAGCTACACTTATCGTTCAAAATACCCCACCCTAACTTCATTAAAAACACCTTGTTCATGCTTTGCGTACTCCACAATCGTAGACGACCCTCACATTTCGTCTGATAAAGCCTTTTCCATTTGACAAGGTGAAGTCGTCGTTGACTCCCCTCACAATCTGTCCATATAAAACCCCTACAAATTTTTTCTATTTCACAGCAAACAGATTTGGGGAGTGAGGTGGATTGCATGGGATACAAAGGTATAATAGTAAGTACGGACTTTCATACCGTGATTCTACCTGCAAGTAACAGGTTTTTTGGCTTTCTAGTTAGCCAATTCTCGGCGCATGTTCTCAATAATATAAATATAAGACTATTTTGTTATCCGCTGATGAATTACCGGAACTCCTAGATACTTCCCAAAATCTGTTGTGATAGAGAAACCACTGTGGTGACTAATAGACTTCGCTAACGTGGGAGAAACACCTTCAGAGAAATACAACTTCGTTTTAGCTGCACTAACTTTCTGACCTAATATGGCACAAAAATAATTTAGACACTCCAAAATTGTATCCATCTGTTCCATTGTAGCTTCTGCAAAGAGAAGCATGCCGTCTGCAAAAAAAAGATGATGCGATATATTCGGTCCTCTTCGGTTATCTCTAAAATAGAGCAAAACTGGTTGCTTCCTGCACCTCTACAATTCCAAAAGCAAGCATTCATCTCCATCATAATTAAGATATAAAGGATTAGAACCCAAACTCAATCTGACGCCATCGCATCATTTGTGCCTTCCCCTTTCTCTGTCGATTATTGTATCTTCACAATCTTGGACACTTAACCTCTTGTCCAAGTCCAACTCGTTCATTGTGAAATCCTCCCCCTCCCCTCCCGTAGACTCTGGTGGTCTCGGCATCTCTTGGGAATTTTTTTGTTACTGAATAACCCAACTCGCTCGTTCCCTAGTTCCTCACTGTGACTTGTAATTGCCTCACCATTTAAATCTGGTATAACCTCACACTCTGAAGAAGTGCTTGGGCCTGCTAGATAACCCCTAATGTGAGCTTGCACCTTTGTTTTTTTACTGAAGCTAACAGTTCCTCTCGAGCTCGGCCCACAATTTTTCCTTTAGACCCTCCTGCCTATTCCTTTGGGCCTGCGGTCCAATCCCAGTATCCTTTGGTTCGACACCCTAACCCTTTTTATAACTTCCTTGTACACCCTAACCCTTTTTATAACTTCCTTGTTTAGTTGTCATGTCTCCAACTTCAATGTCCTTTCCTTTGTTTCAGCTTTCCATCCTCATGTCAGTCATGGTTCCAAGATTCTTGAATCCTGTGAGACGTTGAACGAGATCCCATTCCCAGACTGTCTCCCTTGGTCTTCTCCTGAGTATTTGTCATGTTACCATTATTTCGTGATGTCAGCTTCTGATTTTGCGCCTGATTCACCTCCTTGGAATCCCCTCTCTTACCAAACTTATGACTCGTCCTCCTCGCAACCATCCAGTCACCATACTGCTCAGTAACCTCTGCTCGGAACCCCTGTTGAATTGTCCGATCACCACTTTCCTGGCATACCTCTGTTATTTCAGTGCTTACTTCTGTAGTCTCATTGACCATGACGTGGGCGATTCATTTTAGCATAGAGAATTTGATATAGAGAATTTGATATTTGTAAATTAGTATTGTGCACAAAATGCATATTGTATTATAATAATTATATTTATAAGCAACCTTATATGATTTTGTATAACACAAGAATACAATGATTGAATAAAATTTTAAATGGATATTGAATACATTATGTAAATATATTTATAATAGATACAACAACGTTTCAGAGTCTTTGTTTTGATTTAAAAATACAATATGGATCAAAATCATTAAAGAGAATCAGTGTTATATAGAAAGTTGACATGTTTTTTTATACTTTAGTGTTGGGTACTTTTAATAGAGAGGCTCATGAAAGATTTCAATATTCTGGTGAAATAGCGAGCAAGTATTTTAACAAGGTTCTAAAGGCTATGAATTTGCTATCAGTTGAAATAATAAAACTAGTTGATCCAGAATTTTTAACAACACGAGAAATCACTATGAACTCGAGATATATACTACATTTTAAGGTAACATATAAGATTATTAGTGATTGAATATAATTTTCTTTCCAGTTTGATAATATAATCCATTTGATAATTCATTTACAACTAATGTTTTTTATATTTTGTTTTTAGAATGGTATAAGAGTAATCGATGGAACACATGTGTGTCTCAGGAAAATCAAATACCATTTATTAGATGGAAAGGAGTATCAACACAGAATATTATGACAACATATAGTTTTGACATGCAATTTTTTTTTGTTTGGGCTGGATGGAAAGATAGCGCACATGACACAAAAATTTTTCATGAGGCCATCTATAATCCAAATATCAAATTTCCAAAGCCACCATAAGGTATTTTGGATTTGAACAATAAGACTTCTAAAAAAAATTTCATTTATTTAATTTTTGGTCGCGTGGTACAAAATATTTTTTTTTGTGTTAAATGTCTTGGGTGAATGCAAGAAAGTATTACGTTGTTGACTTTGATTATCCAAGTGAATATGGATTTCTAGGTCCATATAAAGGTGAAAGATATCATCTTCCAGAATTTCATCATCGAGGCCAGCAAAGATGTCGGGAGGAGTTATTCTATCGAGTTCATTCCTTAGTTCGGTATGTAATTGAGCAAACTTTTGGGGTGTGGAAAACAAAATAGAGAATTTTGCAGAACATGCCAATGTTTGTGTATAAGACACAGGTGCAGATTGTTGTTGCATCAATGGCTCTTCATAACTAAATAAGAAGGAAGTCCGTACAAGATGTTGCTTTTAATGAGTTTGAACGTCATCCTGATTTCATACCTCAGGATTTTTTACATGATGTTGTTTCACGATCACAAATATATGGAGGCAACAGGACTTTACATATGACTTTGCATATGGATTGTGTTTGAGATGGAATTGCTTCAAAGTTGATGGGAGAACTGTATGATTTTTAATTTTACAAGTATTTAATCATAAATATGTATTAATTGTTCAATGTCATGTATTGAAAAACTTAATGTTCTATTTGGTCATTTCATGTTTAACCACAATTTTAATCAAATACTAATGATATGTTGTTGATGAAGAATCAATTTAAACCACAATTTGAACTAAACACATAATTTAGATAAAGCAACCATAAAAAAAAATAATTTTTTAGAAATCACTTTTCTCAAATCACAACCACAATATCAAACATACTAACAATGTCCAGCAATGGTTTTGAGGTTCAAGGTTGCATATGGTCCGTTGATGATAAGGGTCATAAGATTACATGGACTGGTTTTGAGGCTCAATTATTGAGGTAAATCAAGTGCTTGAAGGGAGAGGGATGACATTTTTTTGTTACATTTGGGGAAAAAACGACACTTACCCATGACATAATTTTGTGATCTAATAAGAAATTGAATTAATAAACAAACACCATTATTTTTATTATTTATACAAGAGGAAAATATTTTATATGGTCTATACTAATTTTGTTGAAAAAGATAATTAGTTTAGAAGATTTATAAAAAGAAAAAAATTAATAATAAAGAAAAGATATAGCTGGAATAAGGGATTAAATTCAATTTAGAGAATGGATTAAGAATAACAATGAATATTCACAGGTAATTTTTTTTATTGGATAAAAATATTTAATATTTATATTCATCGGTTTCAAGTATCATTATAAATACTCATTATCTAATTATTATTTATTATTCAATATAAAATAAAATTATATATATATATAACATCGATTTAGATTGGATTGGATTTGGATTAAATTTTAATTGCAGGGCAGAATGGACACTTTAAAAGTTATGGCCGCTAAAAGGCCTGTGATGACTTACGAGGCCCATCTGACACTTTCAAGTATGGGTTATGGCATCAGGTTCAGAAGACTTAATAATTATATAAAAGCAAGAGTGACGTCATCCAAGCATGGCTGCTTTCAAGCATGGGTTATGGCAACCACCCACACGTTGCATGGCAGCTTGCCACGTCAACCAGAATCTCTGTTGTTTTTTTGGAGGGGACCTTTTTTAACGACAAATGATCTTATAACAATCTGAAGTCCCTTCTTCTTTTCTCCCATCAATCCTCGCGGCATTTTTTTCCTCTTTCATGACCTCCTCGTGTCCGCCCAGGCGCCCAGGCCTGGTTGCCTACAGGCCCACCTTTCTTTCCTTCTTTTTTTTTTTTTTTATCTAGTTATTTTTTTCAATTTTATTGTTTTCTCTCTGACAATTTTTTTCAATAATTAATTATTTTTTAATTTTCATATACCATCAAAAAAAATATTTCCATAATTTTAATTGTTTTTGAAAAACAGTATAAAAATAATCAATATGTAAAAAATAATGATTAATTATAAAAAAAAGATTTACAATAATATGGGTTTGGTAATTGATGATTAATCAATCTAAGATATAAAATTTTCAAAATTCTAGTGATAATAACATTGAAATAGAATTGATATAACACTATTTTTTTCATTAAAAAATGTAGCACTACTAACCTTAGATTAACATCTAAAAACAAAATGGCTCTAAATAATAAGTATTTAATTAATGGTTAATAATTTTTTATCTCTCAATTTATAGGGAAATGGCCTTTTTTTAGTTTCTTTTTCATTATTTATTATTTTCTTAGTGACAATTTTTATTCAATAATTTTTTATTTTTATTTTTCATAGAACCTCTTAAAACATAATTATTAATTTTCACAATTTTGAGTTTTTTTATTTAAAATAAATTAGTATAAGAAATTATTACTGTAAAAAATAATGATTATATAAAAGTTTTTTTCATAATAACAATAGTTTGGTAATCAATTATTAATCAATCTAAGAATCATAGTTTTTAAAATCTTAGTGATAATTACATTGAAACAGAATCATAATTTGATATAGCAATATTTTTTTTTAGTTAGAAAGTATCAACACCAACCATAGATTAACATTTAGAAGAATAAAGAATCTAAATAATAAATATTTAATGGTTAAATATATATTTATTTATCTTTTAGTTTATAGGGAAATGGCCTGTCTCTAATTAATCATCCCTCACAATTATAAAACATGAAATAAATCGCAAAAAGGTAAACATCATCGTTCCGCTGTGTTTCAATTAGTGCGCTCCGCTCTAGCATCTATCTATGAGCCACAAAACTCCACAAGTTATTTTTTTATACTTTATATATACACACACACTTGCAATTTACACGTAATATCGTGGTTCATGGGGTAATTAATAGTGAAATCCTACGGAGATTTAGTCTGAGATGATAAGTGAACATGCTTTGGATGGTACCTACGCTATCATCCAAAACATATTAAATAAGATGACAGGAATATTTTCCTGTGAATCCATCAATTCAGGTCTGGATGGACTGTCACAAAACAGCGTGCGAAATCTTGTTAGGCGGAAAAAGAGAGGATACAAGCGACCAATGCAATTGATCAACACATCTGCTTGTGTTGGGCGATTAAGGCGTTTTAATCAAACCATGTGGTTTCTCTTCGAGGCCACAACCAAACTAGGAAAACTGTCACAAAACAGTGTGCTCGATCAGGAGTGGAGGAATCACAAGATTGAGAGAGTGATGATAGTGATGTTGAAGAAGAAAAGAGTAAATAAACAGAAAAAATGGGGCGGAAACTCTCACAACATTCATTCAATGTTAATGGTATTTGCCTTGACTTGGATCCTTCAAAACCTACCTCCTAAACTATTTTTGTATGTTTCGTACAGCTAACAGTTTGTTGACGTAGTTCTAAAGCCAAGTAGGGCTTTCGGAGAAATACTGCGCGCTGCTGCCCCCACGCCTTTTTGAACACCTTCGGGGTTCGGTCATCTTCTTGGTAGAAACCATGCCATGATATGTGGTGGAAAGTGGGTGCTGATAACAATGGAAATTAAAGCTTTGATGAAACAACGCTTTGGGAAAGGTTTTGTTTCCTTCGTGCTTTGACCATTTATCTTGCTTGACTAAACCAGGGGCCGGTAATACATGGTACCCGCCAACTTGTGAAGAAGAATAATAATGTAGGAGAAAATACGACCAAAATCAGCAACACCTTCTAAAATTATAGAAAACCAGAGCAAGTTCTCGTGCAAAAGTGAAGGCTGAGCTATAATTCTTACCTTCGTCTACAAGATTTACGTTTCGGTCTTTATAGCTTACTCTCAAATATCACTTCCTACAAGGAAGAATTAGAGAAAGGCAGAAAAATATTGCCTGAGAGAATAATGAGATATCATCCAAGCTAACTCACGAAAGCAGACACGAGCTAGGCTGATAGTAATAAAATAAAATAAAAAAAATGATGTTGGTGAAAACAAACACCTAGAAAAAATAAAATAAAATAAAATAAAATAAAGAAAAATACGTACAACGAAAGAAACAAAAGAGAAACGTTGATGAGACGGAATCGAAAATTCACACGATGATCCCAACTAAGAATCGCGTCACCAGGAGTGGCTTGTGTTCCCGATTTTGTTGTTTGTCGGTGACAATTAGTGAATTCTTGCTAGGGTTTTCACCTCCTTATTTAAATTAATTATTATAATGCACCATGCTTACCTACGTACCACCATTATTCAAGCTATGTTAAATTATGGATCGTTTTTTTGACTTTTAGGCTGTGGAATATTGCACGAGTGCTGCCATAACAATATTCATGGCTTGTTACCTACTCCCACGAAATTGTATTTGACACGAGCGCATCAGCAGGAGAGAAAAAAAAAAGAAAAAA
>Ga0307510_10007021_pt1 | contig 13428 bp, 14 predicted proteins | sample 12_EM_MG_FD_207224 | JGI IMG/M metagenome (GOLD analysis project Ga0307510, IMG submission 207224) | Populus trichocarpa ectomycorrhiza microbial communities from riparian zone in the Pacific Northwest, United States - 12_EM | ecosystem: Host-associated > Plants > Roots > Unclassified | place... | reverse complement strand
ATTGACTGGTAACTGCCTTCTCTACTGGTGCGTTGGCGTATAGGTGCTGAGGAGGGACTTGTGGGTGACAGGGAATGCTTGCGGGATACAGGACTACTGGGCTGAGTGAGGTATGCTTCCCAGGGTTTGATAGGAGACTCTTCTGGAGGCAAGGTATGTATCTGTCCTCCAGGGACGTCAGGTTCATAGCGAGTGACTGGTTGTGGCTCTAAGGGTGGCGCGTCCTCCATGGGACTGTCTGGGTCTTCCAGTGGGTTCTCTACTGGGATTGGCTCTTGGTACTCTTCCATTGAAGAGTATTCCCGACGGTGGATGTTCCAGGGAATAGGGATGAGGGGCTCCACTGGTGGCTGGTCAAGGGGTGATGATGGTTTGGATGGTTCACTGGGCGGTAGCGGTGGCAGGTCTGGTAGGACTGATGGGTTCAATGGTAGTGGTTGCTTGGGCTTGGATACGGTGACGAGGAGGGGGTCCGACAAGGATGAGAAAAATTGGGGTGGATTATAACAGCATGGAAAAGCCAAATCCCATAGATGAAACACGTACATTATTCTTCAGATCGGAGACAGCAACGATAACAAATTGATGCGCAGACAATGAGGTTGAGCAAAGCACGGTGGAGACGACCAGTAGCGAGGAACATGTCTGCCTGGCGGATATATACAATGTAAGAGAACACGATATGCAACACAACAAACGTCTGACTCACTGCATAGATCAATACAACCTTTTGGGACACGAACAAGATACAACAGTTCACGAATCCTGCATCGTGGCGAATCGTGAAGTGAGGAGGAGACGACAAGTTGGAAGAAGTGATTTTCACCATACGAGGTGTAATCCATGCAAAGGAATTACCCCCCGTTAGAACGAAGCCAAGGTAGGCAGACGATGAGCAGTAGGTACACGATATTGACCAAGATAAAACAGTTCCAAGATAACAGCATATAAATATAGGTTTTTACGACAGGGAATAACACTTACAGGGCTTCAAATGCCTACGTTCAGGAAGGCAGCAGACGCAATTCAAGTCATCCACTCCCATTTTGACCGGCAGTTCCAAGAAGGGACCCTTGAAGAATATGCCAAAGATATGGAGGGATCCGATGGGGTTGACCAAATCAGCATGTGGAACAGATACTTCACACCAGTATGCAAGGCAAAGGATATCCAAGCATTAGCTTTCCTACCCGGGGTCGATCCCGCGGGAACGTTATGCAGTATGGCACAAGAAGATAACAACTGCGTGTACATCCACACCGAGGACAATCAAGTCCACTACTACATAACGCGCAGGGACAGTGCAGGCGACATCATGTAAGTATCGGCTGCAATGAAAGAGGAAGCCACGACATTGATAGACGATCCACAGATACAAGTGATGCAAACCACAGGTGTTCCGAGTAGGGGACATTGTAGAAACGCAGGTTTCCTTCATCATAATACCAGTCAAGGGGGGCCAACACAAGATGCTGACAGTCCTGTGGTCGCTAGCATTGATCAAAGGGAATTTCAAAAAGGTAAGGACGAAACTCACCCAGCCAAGCATACAACTAACATTACGAAAGAAGCAGACAGAAACCCAGACAGAAACCGTAGAGAACCCGAAGGCTAAAGTGACATCGATTAAATGAAAAGCAGGTTATAGGCATGAGCAGGAGAGCAAGCATAAGAAAAAAAGAGGCGATGATATGATCATAGAAGCAGAGACATATGGATAGACAGTTTGTTTTCGTCAGAAGTAGTATGGCCAGAATGGCAAAAACATCTTGTTGCACGTTTGTTTATTTTGTTTTTTATTTTCTTTAAAATTCAATTTTTATTCGAAACACACATGATCTGAGCCGAAATTTCCCTATGCGTTTTTTAATATTTATTTTTAGATGCGATTTATTTCGCAATAAGCAGCTAATAAAACCAACTATCAAGAGATAAGTGCCAAATGGCGGGAGACGAACGTTGCTAAAACCGGGTTATCAGGCCGGATCGTGGGATACATGCCTACTACCCACTAAAACTTCACTTATTTATTTAGTTGTTCGGAAGGACGCTTTCTTGGTAAGGATAGGACTTGTTCCCATGCGTTTACCCCAAAAGTTGTAAACCCTTTATTTTGTTTACTCTTTGATGCGTTGTTTTTCGCTCACAAGTCTTGTGTTTATTGTACAGGGCCATCTGGATCTGAGTTCAAGATAGCTGTGCTCTCCTCCGGGATCACACTCTCGCTGCGCAGTACTCATGTCAAGAGGGCAGACCTGGAGAGGAGGAGGAGAGTTTGGGAAGGCTGGAGGCCCCATGCGTGGACGCCATAGCTTTATTCGACATCCACTGGCGCAAGTTACTCAGAGGCTTGCTCACGGCGCGTAGACATGCGTGATGATGGGCGATATGGGTGTGACAGACAGCCACAAGAGGCCTCGCGTTGGCTTGCGCAACACCGACTACTACATCTCCCAGGACGACGCTGCATCCTCTGTATGGGCCTCAGAAATGACTCCTCAAGGGTAGGATAGGATGGTAAATGTATGGGCCAAGGTGCGTGGTCGGTTTGTTGCTTGTGGTGCCTTCTCTGACTGGTCCTAATGCAGCCAGGTGAAGATTTTCAGGGAATGTGCCTTCTGAGGCGGCCAATTATCCTGCGTCGTGTCAACTCGTGATGGCACCTCACGCCCAACCACATTCGCACTCATTCGGGTTCCCTTGTGGTGGCGCATCAATTCGCGCTCTCCCTTTCGCAACAACATGTCGATTCGCACTCTACATTTCGTGGTGACGCATCGATTCATGTTAGTGTTGCTGGGGCTCGAGCCGATGTTTTTGAGAAATCAGTGATAGAACATCAAATCAAATAGTGAAAAATATGAAAATAAAGATGGAGATAGATTAGTTCATAAGCCTGGAGACACTTAAGACGACTTTGCAATCTGACCAGCCATTCAAGCAGGGCTTGCTTCGGCTTGATTTGGCAAAAAAAAAAGTAAAATCAAGCCGAAGCAAGCCCTGCTTGAATGGCTGGTCAGATCGCAAAGTCGTCTTAAGTGTCTCCCAGGCTTATGAACTAATCTATCTCCATCTTTATTTTCATATTTTTCACTATTTGATTTGATTTTCTATCACTGATTTCTCAAAAACATCGGCTTGAGCCCCAGCAACACTAATTCATGTCCACCTTCTCATGGCAGTGCTTTTGGCTTTTGTCAGCCCTCCGATGACAGCACCTTGCCCTATCGTTCGCCCTCTCACAGCGGGTATCAAGCCATGGATCACGCAACGTGTGGGCACCCACATCAGGGACATGCCTTTGCACCTAGGTTGAGCAGCCATAGGCCTTCATCATACTCCCAAACAATGTCTCACATTCGCGGATTGGCGGAATCGTATGTGGAACTTGCGTCTGAGCGTTCTTTTACCTCCACTCCTAAATTTCCTAACTTTCCTTCTTCCTTCTTCAAGTTTGTGCCTTCCTGTCTTTGTTCTTTCTGCTTTGTTTTTCACCCACACCATCGAGATTACCATGAGGTCATGTCGTTTGCAATCATTTGATACCTTATGTTTACTCTTATCGCATCGTGTTCCCACAAGCCAACCAACGAGCAGTAGCGTTTACTGCTGTATGATGTGTCGTAGTTGGCAAAAATTTATTACAGTTCACGACATTCACAGTTCCCACACAACGCAGCCAAAGCCACAACTCACATGACCCAGAAACAGCTAATAGACGCAGCGAAATAAGGGAAATACAGTAGTACCATGATTTTGATGACAACCGATGCAAACAACGCGACGCGCAGAAATATTCCCACGATTTTGCCTGGTTGTGGTGGTTGTGTAAGCAAAACGACACAACAAACATTCCCACGGCTGCAAGGAAATCGCGGAAACATTCCCACGATTTTGCCTGGTTGTGGTGGTTGTGTAAGCAAACGATGCGACTTGCAGAAACATTCCCACGGCTGCAACAAAATCGTGGAAACATTCCCACAATTTTGCCTGGTTGGTTGGTGGTTTGTAAGCAATGCGAATCACACAGAAATATTCACACGACTGCAATGAAATCGCGGAAATATTCCCACGGTTTGTGCTGGTTGTTGAAAAATTGGCTTAAATACCTCGTTCTCTAAAGGAGAACTCGGAACCGTCGTTGCAAAAGCCTGCCTCGGAATCCTCCTTCACCTAGATGAATGCGTCGCCAAAGACGCCCTCTAGAAATATCCTCTCTCTCCATATGCTGCCCTACACTGGGCAGACCATGCCCGGTTCGAGGGCGTATCACGAAATGTCGAAGATGGGATGAATATCCTGCTTGATTCGAGCAAGCCGCACCTCGCCATTTGGGTCTCACTACACAACATGGAATTGCCCTCCTGGAAGCTATTCAAACGAGGCGAAAGGCCTTTGCCAACCAGCGGAACCCCCCTGCATTATGCTACCATTTGCGGCTTACACGCCTTTGTGAAAGTGCTGGTTGTGGAGCACCCACATGACGTGGATTCTTGGGGCTTCGACAAGTTGACTCCCTTACACATGGCGTCACTCAGGGGATACGAGCAGGTTGCTCGCGCCCTTTTGGAGAGTGGTGCGAATGTGACAGCTCAGAACGATGACAAACAGACTCCGTTACATGTGGCCTCGAGAGAAGGACATTTGCAAGTGGTGCACGCCCTTCTTAAGCACGGTGCATCTACAACAGCCCGAGATAAGGTTGGGTCGACGCCACTCCATCTCGCGTTGCAACCTCGAAACGTAGAAGATCCACGCGTTCCTCACAATGGTGCAGATGCAAGAGCCGAAGATGGTGGGGAGAATAACCTGGCACAGTTGCATAGAGCCGTACACATCGACTTTATATCATATCTGTTTTCTCAAAAGGCAACTGTTCAAGTCGCCCGCTCCTATCTTGAGCGCAAAATGCATACGACAGCTCAAGGAAGCACTTTGTCGTATGTGGCGTTGCGCAATAGACATACCGGACCCCTACATTTCCATCCCAAACCCGAGGCGTACGCAATGGCTGGGTACAAGAGCGAGTGGAACCATTTGGCATCGCGGAATGGACATGTAGAAGTCGCGCAACTTCTAGTTAAGCACGGTGCAGATGCGACAGCACGAAACGAGTTCGGGAGCTGCCCATTACATTTTGCGTCCCTCGGCGGAGATATTGGGGTTGTGCAGTTCCTTATTGAGCACGGCGCAGATCCGATAGTTCAGGACAATGACGGCTGGACCCCTTTGCATTCAGCGGCGCTCGGCGGACATTCGACAGTTGTGCAGTTCCTTGTTGGGCATGGCGCAGATCCGACAGCCCAGAAAAAGGATGGGTGGACCCCTTTGCATTTGGCATCACAAAACGGACACGTCGAAGTTGTGCAGTTCCTCGTCAAGCATGGCGCAGATCCGACAGCCCAGAAAATGGATGGGTGGACCCCTTTGCATTTAGCTTCGCAAAACGGACACGTTGAAGTTGTGCAGTTCCTCGTCGAGCATGGCACAGATCCGACAGCCCAGGAGAAGGATGGGTGGACCCCTTTGCATTTGGCATCACAAAGCGGACACGTCGAAGTTGTGCAGTTCCTTGTCGAGCATGGCGCAGATCCGACAGCCCATAAAATGGATGGGTGGACCCCTTTGTATTCGGCAGCGCTCAACGGACATACGGAAGTTGTGCAGTTCCTTGTCGAGCATGGCGCAGATCTGACAGCCCAGAAAATGGATGGGTGGGCCCCTTTGCATTCGGCATCGGAAAATGGACATGTCGAAGTTGTGCAGTTCCTTGTTGAGCATGGCGCAGATCCGACAGCCCAGAAAATGGATGGGTGGACCCCTTTACTTTTGGCATCGCAAAACGGACACGTCGAAGTTGTGCGGTTCCTCGTCGAGCATGGCGCAGATCCGACAGCCCAGAAAATGGATGGGTGGAGCCCTTTACTCTTGGCATCGCAAAACGGACACGTCGAAGTTGTGCAGTTCCTCGTTGAGCATGGCGCAGATCCGACAGCCCAGGAGAAGGATGGGTGGACCCCTTTGCATTTGGCATCGCAAAATGGACACGTCGAAGTTGTGCAGTTCCTCATCGAGCATGGCACAGATCCGACAGCCCTGTTTGAAGGTGGATGCACCCCTTTGCATATGGCAGCGCTCAACGGACATACAACCATTGTGCAGTTCCTTGTTGAGCACGGCCCAGATCCAACGGCCCAGGAGACGGATGGGTAGACGCCTTTGCATTCGGCAGCGCTCGGTGGACATACAAAAATTGTGCAACTCCTCATTGAGCGTGGCGTAGATCCAACAGCCCAGGACAAGGATGGGTGGGACCCTTTGCATTTCGCATCGCAAAACGGACATGTTGAAGTTGTGCCGGTCCTTCTCAAGCATTGCACAGATCCAACAGTCTAGGATATGGATGGGTGGTCCACATTTCATTGTACGTTGGAAAATGGATATGTCGGACCTGTACCGTTCCCTTTTGAATGGTACAGATCCGACGACCCAGGTCAAAGGCGGGCGAACTCATCCGCATTTGGTGTCCCAAAAGGGACATATGGACGTCGCACAGTTCCTTGTCGGGCATGGTGCCGACGTAACGGCCCAGGACATGAGTTCGATGGCCCGTTTTCACCCTGTCCTGGTAAATGAATATTTGCAAGTTGTTCAGTCCAATTTGTGGCATTCAGCAGCCCAGACAATGATTGGGGGGATTTCGTGACATTTGGCGTCGCACAAAGGACATGTGGTAAGTTACGCGGTTTCTTGTCAAGTCGCGAGTCGCTTGAGTCCTCATCGAGCCCGTGCACAGATGTGATAGCCGATGCTGAGCTCGGATGAACTCGGTTGCACTGAACGCACGGCAGGGACGTGTATGTGTTCCCCGATTCCTTGGACTGTACGGTCTAGATCTAACCGATCATAACAGCGTGAATCACATTTCATCTCAGGAAGTATCAGCTGGAATATATTCTCGTATTTTGCAGTCACTCCCTAAACACGGGGCGAAGGACCATTATGCCTAGGTACATAATCGTATTTGCCTTTGAAACTTCGATACCGAATCTGATAGGACGGCGGAACAATTACCTCTCACTTCGGCCCCGTCGACCGAGCATGAACCTGGATAATATCTCTCGGGTATAATCTTTAAGAATCCTCAGGCTGTTGTAGAAGTTTCAGATTGACCAATATTTTTGCCACCTGAGCCCGCCCCATCTACATGACTCTCGTTCCCCCACTCACTGACTTCGATCATTCCCTCACTGTATCAACTGGTCGATCTCACCCTCAATTTCATTCATGGACTTATTTCACTGCTCCCGTTCGTCATTAAACCCATTGTTATCTTACTGCTGATTCACAGCGTTCATTGACTTTGACTTCCTGTCGGAGAGATCCATCTCCCAAGGACTGCTACTTCACTGTTACTCTCGAGTCTCTACTTACAATCCTCGTCCTGACCCCGATAGATTATGTGTCCTAGCATGTATGAAAGTGGTTCGTCATCTCTTGCGTATTCGAGTCCAATGTTCCGTGACACTAAACTGAGCTGTTATACATGGGCCATTCCGCGTCAGGGATGAGACAGTGTGTCTTTTCGTATTGTGTTCGTAGACTCATCGTTTTGCGTTCTTGTACTCCACTGCGTCATAGCCCCGTAGGCGCACCGGTTTGTGACTACACGTAACACATGAGGCGTCATAGCGTGAGGTTTGGGTTTGACAAATATTGAAGCATGGTGGTATTTTTGTAAGCTTTTGACCCACGACTACCCTTTCCTTTCTCATGCACCCATGTCTAGCCCGCATTGACCCAGGTAGGTAGTCAATCGCGAGATCTTCTATAAAGTTGAATATTCTCTTTAGGAAGTTATGGGACGGAGGCAATAGAGAACACGATCCCGCGTTGTTCCAGCTCGGGTACTGCGTCTAGCACATCAGCAATTTCTGGCGCTGCAGTTATGATCCGCACGCCGAGGGGAGCATCCGGTTCCATGAGCCAGTCTTCCTTGATCGCGAGGTTCTGTGCTCCATACATTTCCTCGAATGAGGTAATCCTTTCCGGAGGAGACCGGATGAGCAGAGGTGCATGCGCTACTCTCTTCGCTACTTGTGTGGAAGGGCCTTCTCCGTGCCATCCGAGAAGGGTTGCGCCTTTTGGGTTGGCGCCGGGGCGAAAGAGTGAATGCAAAGTCAGATAGAGCGATTTTTCCTGAGTCTACAAGCAATGACCTCAGAAAAAATCGAAATGACAAGCCCATAGACGTACAATAATTGTAGGAACAAGTCTATGTCGGCACGGGATCAATTCAGGACCCGGGCCTAGGCATTGTAACGGGTAGTGTAAACCCGCCGGGTTTCATACCGGGTAGTGAACGGGTCAGGGTCAGGGTAGGGATTTTCTACCCAGGCCAGAACCCGTACCCGGTTCGAGGGTTTGGCGGGTACTGGTAGGGTTAGAGGCTAGAGGTTGGAACTCACCAGAGGCAGCACCAAGGGCGGCACTATCTTGTCTCGGCTCGCCTCACACCTGTGGGACGCGCGTGACTACGTGTGACACGGGTGTGACGGCCACCAAACGACCGCGTTGCCTTGTCCTTGTTGTGATGTCTCTGCTCTGCATCACCCAGGACGACGCGGTGCCCCTCTCGGTGGGCCCCAAGATGAAAAGCGGATGGACTCCTCGACGGTGGGATGGGTCGATGATGGATGGGTCCAGGTGCGTGGTTGGCTCCTCGGGATGGTGCTGGCAGACTGACTCGACTTCTGCACAGCCAGGGTTTTTCTTGTGGGTGACGAAGCCTGGTGCGACTTTTTGTTGTGGGGCGTCGATGCCCGGTGCGATGTCCATGGCCTCAACAGGCCCTTTCGACTTGACGGTATCATCTCCGGTCGGGTTTCCTCCAGGATCCCAGGGGTCTTGTCCCTCCCAAGTGGATAGGATGGCCTTGTGCGACGGCTCTTGCGATGGCCAACTGGGCTTGCGATCGTCCTCGTTTGTGCAGTGTTGTGGCGTTGTGCTGTGTTCGCGCTCGCCCTCCGGTGGCACCTCTCGTGGCCGCGCATGACTTTGTCTTTCGCCCAGGGGACCAACGCCTTGGGCCTAGCGGTGCTGGCTGTCTCAGCCTCGCCAGCGGGTCTGACGCCGGCGGTTCCTTCGGCCAGGGCTGGTGCAGCACCCGCGACTGGCAACGCTCCCCCTTGTTTGTGCGGACCCGCCTCATATCTGTATGACCCGACGGGTACCCGTACCCATACCCAGTAAAACCCGTACCCTGAGGCCGGGTACGGTTTTTTACCAGGCCAGGGTCAGGGTAGCCCTGAAAAACCCCAGGGTTACCCGTTACAATGCCTACCCGGGCCGAACTGCCACGAATGAAGGAAATGCGTACGATGTCACTTCCGTCTCCACGATCTTCGCTGCAACAGTACTAAGGCTACGTCTATAAGCATCCGAGTCGCCTTCATAGACGGAAAGTAAAAGCCATAAGTGCCATTGATTTGAGTGTCTATGAACCCCGGGCTGACGATGTTCCCAGCCATATTAATGACTCTATCGGGTTGCTGCTTCGTCGAGAAGAACGTTTCCTACATCAAAGGAAAGGTTATTATACGGGGCACCATACAAGCCACTCTTCACGCACTTGAGAGTCGAGCACAATACCTCTCCGCTCATCAATCCAGAGATCCTTCCCGGCCAGACTACCACCCTCCATTCAGAGCAAACAGTTGGTAAAGCACATTAGACCGTTTGGCGATGTCATCTCAGTGGGGAACGTTGGTGGTGGAAACTGTGATGGGTGCTGGCTGGCGAGCCATCCGAGCTGTGACCATCCCATGCCCCATCCTATGGTGTTCGTCATCTGCTCCGTCCTCCCCCTTCCGATGCGACGGACCGGCACTTCCGCGTTACCAAGCACATGGCCTACGCTTGCGTGGGCCAGCATGAACCTTAACCTTAAAGTGAGACGTTAACAGATGGTCCAGATCACACTGTCACTTGTCATGAAGTATTCGAGGCGTAAAAAGTTTATCCCGAATCGCCTTACCGTATTCAACTTTGCTGCGCTTAATTAGGGACCTAGAGCGGGACCATTTCAAATGCCATTGAAGTGAGGGTGTCTCAGGCCATGCCCTTCACTTAGCACGGTCTTGTTGTCACATTGACTCCATTTAGCAACGCCCGTCATATGAAACACGACAGGCAGTAGCAGCATGCATCGCTCAAAATTAAGGGTGCTGGTGAGGCAAACCTTCGTAACGTCACTCTGTGGTTGCCGCGCAGAAATATCTCAACGATGAGGATGGGCAATCGATGGCAATATAACGCATAGAGGCAGGATACATGACAACACAAAATGAGCGGATGCACAGGCACAAGCAGAACAGTCGGGTTGAAGACCATGGGCTAGTCGTCATTGAAAGTAAGGCACGTGACAATCAAGAACAAACACACGACGACTTACATTTTCTTGAGCGAGCGAGTGCGACCCGAACCCCTGCAGAGGCGTCGCCAGAATGGTTGGCCGAAACCACTCCAACAACACATCCCACAAGAGCGCTGTGTGACAAAAACGTCAGATCCCAGAAGCCCCCACCTGAGGTAAAAACGCACCGATAGGCAGTCCGGTCCAGTTCCCCCCAGCGCCATCGCGACAAGACAACCAGCTGCGAGTCCGGCCGAAGACAAGCCTCTGATCGCATGTCACTTTAGGTGCGCTCGTCAGAGCTGAGCCGGGGCGTAGAATTCAGACGGACTCACCGATACTGAAAGCGCCGGATGCTACGCGACCCGCCCAGACGAAGGCCCACCCACGATCCCGGCCGAAAGGACCGCAAGCGAACACTTCACCCGAGACTTCGCGCCTGACGAACGATTCAGCATAATAAAATCAAAGGGTGTAAATTCCTCGTACCTCGCACACAACCAAGGAGGAAACCACTTGTCATCCAACCCGACGGAACCTGAAAAGAAATCGAGAAAAGACAATGATAGAACACCCGATGCCAAACGGTTTGGAAAAAAAAAAAAAAAGAGTCCATGAGCTCAGCTAAGCATCCATAACCAAAGCCTTGAAACGAGAGAACGTGAAACGTATTGGCGAATAAGCCCGCACCCAGAGTCGGAACGTCTAGATCGATATTCTACGGTCAGTCTGGACGTGCGGGCTAGACTCACATGGGAAATCGCCATGATTTGCACAGCCCAGCCGCCCGTCGCTTCCTGCGTCATTTACCGGTCCGAGATGAGCCAAGGTGCCCGAGGGACGGATTGTTTCCGCATCGCTCGTGTCGTCCTGATCCTCATACTCGATCTCAGGCCTAGGGGAGTCCTCCATTACCTCCTCGTCCTCTTCAATGATAGTGGAAAGACGGTGGGGATGGGGAAATGATATGACAGGAACAATGACGGCTTCCTCGCCGTCGTCATCGTCTTCTCCAGGAGGGGAATCAGAGCGTGTATTCCTGAAGGCGACCTCGACCACGGACGACGAGACAAGCTGTATCGCTTTGTTGATTTGTACGGAGGAAGGCAAATACGCAGGCTCCAAAGCTTGGTACTCGCTAGGTGAGTTAGTGGTAGGCTTAGGCGATAACCACGAAGGCTCATTGGCAGTTTCCTCTTCGACGTCTTCCAAGTCGAAGTCCGAGTCGTAAACGTCGTCCGAGTCCTCCCGCGCAAACGGGTTGACAAAGTCCAACGAATCCCAATCCGAGATGGACGCAAGAGAAGAGCTGCTCGTAGGGTAGTGATGGAAGACCAGCTCGTAGAAATCCGCGTCCTCGGTAGCAAACCAGTCCTGAATGGCGACGTTGGTCAGAACCTCCGACGCAGACGCGGTCGAGGGGACAAAGTAAGGCTGGGGGTTCGCGGCCGTGACCTGAGGTTCCGCGCCACTAAGCTGGTCGAGCGCCGGGCTGATGGCGGAAGGATGACATTCGATGCGAGACAGGTGCCGACGACGCGCGGCCGGCGGGCCATCCAAATTGGGCGACGGGAAAGCGGGCATTTGCCCGTCATCACCAAATGATGGGTCGTCTGAGGGGCATGCTTCTGGACGCTTGGGAGCGCGACCTGTGACGAAACGGGCTGTCGCACCTTGGAATGTAAGATGTCAACGGACGCTTTGTGGCCTAGGCTAGGCACGGTTATAGATTTAGGACGAACCTGTGGCGCGGGAGCAGATTCGCCGGAGACGCGCCAATCCGTTGCCACGCAGGGCCCCCAGGGAGTTCGTTGAATTGCGCACGGCGCCCTTCTGAGATGCGATCATGTCGGTCGATCTTTTAGGACGTAGCGATGTGACCAGCACAGCGAGTGTGGGGAACATTTTTTGGAGCAATTAAATATGAACAGGTAAAACGCGTTGAAGATGTGGGATGAGGAATCGCAAGTGCAGCAGGAAAAGAAAACACGCAGAACGCTAAATCGACATCCTTTGATGACCATCATTGCAGTCTCGCCCATGGGGGTTGTTGCATGACTGACGGGCCCATATCCGCGGCGAGTCTTACGTTATCCAGTTCTTTCGCAAATCAGACGCCACAGAAGAGATGTTTACGACCACCGGACGACGAGCAACAAATTCAGGCCGACCGACACCAAATCAGGAAATGGGCTTCGCAAGTTTGGCGAGTAAGAAAGGTATGAGCCCTCGGCTGTCGTTGTTCAACCTTGATAGACGCCTCAAGATCAACATGTATTGGAGAGGCAGAGTAGCTCAGAAAAGTTGCTGGTGTTGGCGAACAACTCACTGTCATCTACCCAAAACAAACGCGTAAATAGATAACGAGGATTGATTTCCGCCGATATAAGTCAAAGAGAAAGAGATTGGCACTTGTACGACAGCCCGAATAAAAAAATGGAGACATCTAGATGAGATGGGACCGAATGGAAGCACACAAGTAAGGACAGGCAAGAATGCGAAGGAGTTCCAATGATACAGTGGAATTTGATGAAATGGTGGCGAGTGTAATCCCCACGGGGCCAACGATAAGCGATATTATCGGTGAGAGGGATTTGGATGACTGGCTAGGAGACGACGAGTGTATCAAGCACCTGAAGGTAGTGGGGAAGGGAGGGAAATCTCTGTAAGCTCTCGGATTAGAGCAAGCTGCGACTGGGGCGTACCTGTTGGTGCAGGCGATGTGGTAGTTGACGACGAGGATGCGGGTGGGGCATCCGCAGATGGATTGGTATCAATGAGGCCTTTGAGATTGGTGAGCATGACTTGGATGGCGCCAATCATGGCGCTAGCATTGTTTTGGTCCGACGATGGGTTGGACTACACAATCCATGATCTGTCAGGCCACCATACACTTGCTGAGATGCCAGCCCACACTCACCGTCGCGCCGGCGAACCGGCAACCGGTACCGACACAGTCCCGCTTGTTCATTTCTCCTTCAACGGGCGCAGCAAATGCGAGAGCTGGCAAAGTT
>Ga0307510_10007020_pt1 | contig 13429 bp, 10 predicted proteins | sample 12_EM_MG_FD_207224 | JGI IMG/M metagenome (GOLD analysis project Ga0307510, IMG submission 207224) | Populus trichocarpa ectomycorrhiza microbial communities from riparian zone in the Pacific Northwest, United States - 12_EM | ecosystem: Host-associated > Plants > Roots > Unclassified | place... | reverse complement strand
ACGCATATTCCTGGAGATTACAACATTACAGAGTCAGTATTCGGTACCTTGACATGCCCTATGCTCCATTGGTTAAGCTTATTCGAGTTTTACCTGATGATCTGATTGGCATAGAGCCCAATGCACCAAGAGTCATTAATGTTTGCAAAAGCTTTGGGTGCGTCCTGGAGTAGCTTCTTCTTGAAGGCCTTTTTCCCGATAAAACTTCCATCCCCGTTAAATCCGATCTCATAGTACTTCTGCTCAACCCAATTTCTGACTGCGGGGTTGTCAACATTCTCTGACACCGTGTATCCCCCAGAGGGTCTGTTCGTGGTGGTGGTGGCAGCCATGGAGCGTATCGTGTTGTGTTGTGTACCTTATCGTTCTCCGTTTATGGTAATTGGCGCGTTGGAGGGATGAATTTAATTCCACAGGCAATGTGTGTGCGTTTTAATAGTTTGATGATCTTGTTTTTGAAGACTTTCTCACAGTCGGCGTTGCTGGGGCATATATAGGTTTCCCCAAAGCTTGGAACTAAACATTTGCGGGGGAGGAGGAGGAGGAGGAGGAGGACACTGGACCGGAGCGGCAACGCCAACGCATTGGGGATTCCAGGCAATGATTGAGTGCACACTGAGAGCTGACCCACTGCACTCGCTTATTGTTGATCCTCTTTTCATTCGAATCTCTTTTGTTGGTAGTCCAGTGATAGAGGCCAATTTGAGAGATTTGTGGGAACTGTGCGGAGTAGTCTGGAGGAAGCCCCAACATGCCTGTTCTCCATTAGTAGTGGTTCTTAAGAGAGATTTAGGTGCTGTCGACTTAGTGGGCTTTAATTCGGCATAATTATTCTCGCAGCTGGCGGTATGCCTCACCTCACTGTGTCCTCCCGTGCCGTGTTGAATAAGTTATTCAACGTCATGCCAGTGCATACCCCAACACTGGCTAGCTCAAGCCCCGAAGGCGCTGGTCGTTTTTTCCCGAAAGACCCAGGAGTTAGTCCAGCATAACTTGATATGGATACCGCTTGCATGTCGAGGTATCCGGTTTGATTTGCCACTGGCCGGGCGAGTTGTGTGGCGGCGATAACTCTTACTTCAATTCTGACAACACATCCTGCAGGAAAACCCCTCTCTATATGTCAGAGGCTTTGGGAAATCTACCACTACTCGAGTGCTTGGCCTGGACGCCTTAACTCTAGCACTCCAGATAAATTAGCAAAAGCGCCCTAGTTAGCGAGGAATCTTCCCAGATTACAGTAACTCGACAGATGCTTCACCTATAACAGCTTGAGTATCAATAACGTCGGTATCGTTACGGGCCGTACCGAAGCCCCCAGGTTAGTCGACTCAAGAGACAAGGAATGTGAGGGTTATACTCGAGTACATCAATGGATAAATGATTGCGTGCCTGTACTTGTAGCCTCGGATCGCCCTCTAGTCTTTACGATCTCTAAGCATATCAATAGATAGGTGGTGGTTTTGAGGCTGATTTACCGGTAATCGTTTACGGGTGAGTATGGATAGTACCCTGGCGTTGTTGTTAAACCAACTGCCAAGCCAAATTAGATCAGCTCAAGATCCGCCATTAGGAGCCTCAATTCACAAGTACTCTATCACGAGTATCAGCTATTGCAGGAGTACAGCGCTTTAACTAAGCATTGAGTATAGAGACAACTAGGGAGATCTTGTTCTGGTGATTATCCCTAAATGCACTATAAATGTATCAAGACCAGAAAGATTTGAACAACTTTACGCATTTCTCAAACGGAAGCAAAACGCCGATCATGCTGAGCATGACGAGAGTAGGGCAAGCAAGCCTTGAGGTGTCTCCATTAAGCCCCAGAGATCGTCATGACTTATATAAGCGAAAGAACTTACCAGGATAGCAAGCCAAGCATGGTAAGCGCGGCTGCTCCTCCTCTATATTAGTATCATACTAAGAATGGAGGCGATGTATATACTTGAGTAAACCGCCAGAGCTTCCCAACTCCCGGTGGGCCCATGAGGCAATGGTATGCCGGTTTAGAACTCAATGTCAACGTCACAATCACTGCCCACTTCTACGGGCCCTGGAATATTCACAGGGGAATTTTCATCGGCCCCCAAGGGCGTAATGAAACAGCTAGCAGTGACTGCACTATGGGTTTCCACACTGGATTGTCTACCCCACATCTACACATCCACATCCAGATCTACCTCCACCACTACCTCTTCCTCGCTGAATACTCTTCCTGAGCTAGCTTTGCGGATATATCTCGCATCTTTCTCTTGCTTCTTCCGGGAGAGATCCCATTCTTGCCCTGCAGTCGAAGCCTTACTTGGAAGACGCGCAGCAAACTTCCCCGACAGGCCTGATTCTGCACCTGGCGGTGGTTGCGGTGGGTTGGTTTCTTTTACACGTAGGCTCCCTTCTCGATTCATGGTGCCTCTACAGCTCCAAGTATTCGCTTGGGGATCGCTACCTGAAGGGAGGGACGAGTGATCAGACTTGGCTCAAACGTCAATCGGCCTACACGGGATGTCGGCCCAGTAGAATGTGAAATCTCTTTGTTCTCCTCCCTAGGCTGAATTCAGGGTATTTGGATGCTGAGCACCAATCTGCCGCCACCCGCCAGAGTGACCGCTATGTTGTCTTCCGGGAAGACACTATGGCCGGTGCGAGGGCTGTCTAATGCACGCCCCTTTGTGCTGATATACAGCGTGTCCTACCATCGCAGCCTGAACTTATGACAGAGGGGCTATTATGAAATTGACGTGCGAAATTTGTGATGATCTAGAAGTGTCATCCCTGGGGTCTTGGGCACGCAAATGTATCCTTTAGGCGGGGTGATAGAGCACTCTGGAACTTACATTTCCCTTAAAACTTTCTGAAATGCGCACCCTCTCGGAATACCTGGGAGTCTGCACTCGTATGACCCTTCCTTCTGACTAGCCTCTTTGTCAATCCAACTACTCCCAATTCAACTACCCTCTTCCTCGGATCGGTGTCGCAATTACTCCCTCAAGCTAAGCTATAGGGTGCTTAGATTCTCACAGGATACCTGAGGCTCCAATGGCGGGAAAATATGAATCATAAAGAGGCACGTGGTGTACCTCTGATGCGCTTTAGACGTCCGATATGAGCTCCTTGGAACCTCCCCCCCCCGCTCTCGGGGCCACAGATAAAACCCCATATATCATACCTAGGAAGCAACAGGCCAAGGCGGCCATAGATTTCAAAGTTTTGGACCCTCTTACTAGACAGGGCTCCAGGGTTAGACATGGATGGCCGTGTCTAGGGGGCTGCAATACAACAATAGGCAAGTTATTGCGAATGAACGGCACAACCACCATTGGCCGGGGAAGGAGACTCCGAGCGCGTTTGCGATCCGATTGCACTAGCGGCCCATGAGAGTCTTGTTCCTCGCAAGGAACCCTCTGAGCTAGAATAACTCACTATATGGAGCCACACATCACCTACCAGGTTTATTCCCTTGTAATTATAGGATATAAGGATAGAGTGGGTTAGCTCTTACCCCACGCTGTGGTCAAACTGTTTGCCCTAGTGCTTGCGTGCAGAGTAAATTATGGTGTTGATCAGCGCCAAAATTTGAGCACAAGTTCTTGTACCGGAAGAAGCGAATCTCCCAGTGTCGCGTGGCAGAAAATGGCTTCAGCCCAGTTCTCTCATCAGCCGACTGGGGCTAACCATGAGAATACAAGGATTCCCATCTAAACAACTACCGAGAGAAAATGCTTAAAGTATCTGGTTGAGTACTTTCGCCAACTCATTCGTAGTCTCAGTGACCTGCTTTAGTACCCGAGCCATCCTAACAGTGAAAGAATTACCTAGTGGTCGCAAATATGAGTGAATACGAACACTAGAAGGACGACCAAACAACCCCTCACTCACACGCATGATTGACCTTAGATAACCGTGATATTCTGTGCGGCCGGTCCTCTATATTTGGCCGCAGAGGCACATAGGGCCTAGCCTAGGCCTTATGCTCATGGTTCGACCACTTCATGGGAGCAATGGTTTCGGCCTGAGCACCTGCAGCCTAACTTTCTTCAATGAAATTTAATATGTCACTACACGGCTAGTACCGGTAGACCTGGATGAGGATCCTAAGGAAATCGATGTTAGCCAATGAATTCGCTATCGCAATTAAAACTGTTATTGCGGAAACACTAGGGCCTACGATCTACTGGTACTGTCTTGATGTGTTTAGCGTGGACAGTCGTATGCATCTGCGCATGTTTTGTGTGACCATAGAAACCAAGCTCGTCAAGCGATAGAGCTGAGCACGTCTTGTGCCCGCTGCCTCCAAGATGACCCAGGCTGGAGCTTGATGGGTCAATTCAAGCTGAGCAGAGTTCCTAGTGTAGCATGATTAGCGGGGATTTCAAAAGGGTTGGTAGCGGCTTGAATATACCTTCATTGCAGCCGGGAGGAAGTGCAAAATAAGAGAAGGAGAGGGTAAGAATTGTTCTGAAAAGAGTTATTTCGATCACCGGATATTAGCAATCGGAAGAGCTAACTGTTACGGCCCCGCGAGAGAGGTATGCTGTAGTGAGAGATAGAGGAGCAAAAGGTGGGGATTGAGGTGGCAGCCTAGCGGTACAGTAAAGAGTGACACCCCTCGATGAATAAGCCAGCCCCGGGCAATTTGAGCGCTTATCAATATCCCAGGCCTAATGAAACTGTGAAAACTGTTTTCATTCCACTTCAACAAACCCATGGCAAATTAGAAAGAAGAAATTCTGTTAACTTTAGGGTGTTTGCATCTGGACTGCATGCGGGCCATCGAAATAGTCGACAGGATAGACAACCCGGATATTGGATCGCGGGAGTATTTACTCCCGTTCGGGAGAGTATATTGCCGCATAAGCATGAGCGAGCTGTTGGCACAGCTATTTTGGATCATTCATAGTAGCTCTATTTCCCGATTTGGGCCTGTGGTATCTCTGCTTCCAATGATGATACGAGTGATATCGTGTGATACTAGGAAAACTAGAGATTAGTCGGAATGCACAGTACGAGTTTAGTATTGGATTGCTATCAACATGACAGTGTCACATGGGATACCTATCCGGAATATCATATGCTTGAATCATTTCTCATAAATTTCTCGGGTGGAGTACATACACCGTTGTCAACAACTTCAACCACCATATCGTGAAGACAGGGGTAGCCGATCCTCACGCCCAGACCCCCAAAACTTTATTATGCCAGTATTCGGAATTGGAACGAAGAGGAGAAGATTACTGAAACTATTAAAAAGCCTCTCCCTCCTCTGTTCAATTAACCTAGGTCTTTGGTTCCCGGTGTTTAACTTGCACTAGCATTATACCATTGTGCATTTTTTTTTGCCCAAGAGTTTTAATTGGCTGGGTACTAGCAATTAAAATGCCCTTTACTTAGTTAACTACTCAATAATGGCAGTGATCAACGGTCCCATGGTAGCCTGACTCCGGATAGGTTGGTGTTTTTATATAGGTGGCATTATAGTCTAGCTCCTGGGCTGATGACTAAACTTTTCTGTTAGCTCATGGTTAGGAAGCCAGGTATACTTAATATCGGGATTTAGGATTGTAATTTAAAAGAAAAAAGTGTATTAAATTTATCCTCCCTCTCCTTTCACCAGCTCTGCTACTTAATTGAGGCTTGGATAATTGGGGGTTTACAAAGTCTCTCGAATTAAATTGAAAAGTAACTGCATAGCCTTTATTATAAAAGATAAGAGGAGAAAAGATTGACTTATGCATGCACGCTATATTGTGCCAGTATAAGGGAATGGAGAATCTGCATACCGACTTTCCTGGGTAATTTTGTTAAGAAAACAGCTTTCAAGTTCAAGAGTTATCAACTAAAAATCAACTAAAAATGCTAAGTATACATGTTAGAATTGTGACAAGTCGGAGAACAGGATTGGCGGAGGCTCACCGAACAGCTATTATTGATTCCCAAGTTAAAGAGAAATGTCTGTCAATGATAAGAGAGGAAGGGAAAGGAGGAAAAGGAGGAAGTATATAGGGAGGCAAACATAAAGCAATGACTGAGATGCGGGAATGCATCCGCCGCATATACGTATGCATTCCTACACCAAGAGAACGCAGCATAGGACAGAATAACCCCGGGCAGGTATAGAGAACACGGAACGATCAGTAAGAGTGGTTCTTGGTCTATATTATTATAACGATGCACCAGTGATTTAATCCCAAACTTGCGCCAAGTACAGTGTTTTAGAAGAAAGCTCCAAAACAGACCCAGTTTGGTCACCAAAAGCCAATCCCGCATGTTTTGTATATGATGATGATGATGATGATGATGGGTGTGAATGTGAAAAACTGTAGCCTTCGGTATCTTCCTTCTCCCCCCTCGATCTTAATCAACCTTGCTTTCTTCTTTTTTTTCTTTCTAGGCTAGCCGAACTCTGCCCTGCCCTTACTGCTCCCACCCGAACATCCAATTTCTCCTTAACTAACGCAGTTCCAGTCTAATCAGTGTCCGGTGCCTAGGACTCAAGACCATCTTCAGTGTGCGAACCCAGAACCCTTTAGAGCTATAGAATTTGTATTAATTATCCGGGCTTTCATAGAGAAAGTGTGAAATACTCTAAATACCCAGAGGAACAAGGAGGGAAGGTCATTGCAGCGGTGAGAGCAGGGTATCCAGTAATTCCAATGATGTATTGGAAAAACAATCTTCATGTCAGATGGCAAGCTTAAGTTACTTGTATAGTTACTACGTAATATTATCAGGTGTCTTCTACAGTATCATACACGTTTCGTTGGAGTACTTTGAGGTGTCGCTAGCGCATTATATCCACCCCCTTGAGCGAAAATCATAGTTTTTTAGCCTTCGGGACCAGCCCGTTGGAATCTAAAAAACCTACCTTTATACATTATACGCGTTCTATTTCATAGTTAATCCATCGTATAATAACTTACCCCTGCTCTAGAAAAGAAAGAAAGAAAGAAAGAAAGAAAGAAAGAAAGAAAGGTGCATCAGCAAACGAGTTAAACCAGCCTTCATTTCTTGAAGGCGATTTACACCTCCGCTCTCTAGTTTTTCCCACTATACCTGCTCCGAGATGCGCCCACGTAGGGGGGGGGGGACTCTGATATTTTGTTTCTCCCTTAGTACGTGGGTTCGGGTAGTGGTAGGTGCGGTACCCACACATCTACAGGAAGCTGGCAGGAAGAGACTATCTACTACTATGTTAGCATGTGTAGCAGCCAGCTGACTCCAGATAGTATAGTTCATTTCTTCCAGTGGGGGTCTAGGCATACATGCTTCCGCCGCAGGGGGGCCCGGGGGCGGTGAAACCTCAGTGGGTATTATCCGGCCCGGCGGGGGAGGTGGCGTCATTGCACTGAAGTGTAGAGTGGGGTACTGAAGCAGCCGTTTAGTGGTTTCTTGGGGTGGAGGTGGGGCTATGCGAATGGAATTGGGAATAGTTGGGAACTGGAGGATGCGGGAAGCCTCGCGCTGAGAGCACTAGGGGTCGTATGAGTGCTACTGGTAGAGGGGGAGGAGTAGTTTTTGCTGGGCTTTGGGCTGGCCTGGTATCCTGGTGTCGCATACCATACCCCTTGAGCACGAATCTGCCAGTATTCTACTGCACCCACTGACACCCCGAGTGACATCCCATGTCGCCCATTACCATGTCTCCTAAGTATGTATCCTACCTAGCGACTACTCAATAATACTCTCCTCTACAACAGCCCCAAAACAGTCCCCGCCACACCCCTAGATACGGCGCAAACGAAGTTTGATTTCAAACTCTATTACGGTACATTCCTCAAGATATCCAATTCTCACCACGATATACCCCTACCCCACCATACCGATCCGTCGTGACTGTAACGATGTAATTATCTTACCTGCCTAACGACCGAGGACAAAAGAATGTAAAATGCATGTGTGATACAAAATAGAACAATGATCGCTACCCAAACCAAACCCACCCGCTACGCTAATAACAAAGAGCTGGGACGGCGTTATAATAGTCGCAAAAGAGAAGACAGAATAGAACGGCCGTGACTAGAATAAAGGGTAGATACAAAGAAAACTCTTATATAAAGAAGGTTATATGCTCGAACACAAGTGAATAAACAAATTAAGAGTCGTTACTCTCCCTATCGGCACTTTCGTACCCGCCGTCCGCATCACCACTTTCATCACCGTCACCGTCACCATCCGTATCCGCATCTCCCTCCTGAGTGCCCAATGCCTCCTCACCGCCAAGCGTCGTATGCTGACTGTCCCGATTAGAACTGGAGCAGCTCTCTGCCAGTGGGTTCTGGGTAAACCAGCCCAAAGTGGCAGGGCTCAATTCCCATGGGTCTTCTCTAGCACCTCCCCCCCTGCTGCCGCTACTCGCGCGGCGGATCAAGCCGCCAGCACCATCCGGCGGGTAAGAGTTACTCCTACCCGTGCCTGCGATACAGCTGGCCGGGGTGGCGCTACCTGTATTAGTGGGGCTTGCGCCGCGGAAGAGCTTCCGTCCGATCTTGCGTCTCCCGCTGGTGCTGCTCGATGCCATCGAGCCTTTTCGGCTCCTTCTGCGGAAGGGGAAGGGCACAGAGGGTTGTGGGCTGGGGGCACAGGCAGGGTCCGGGACTTCCTCTTCTAATTGAAAGGGGCCAAATGATGAGCCAGGGCTGTGGATAGCGGTAGTGAAAGATATCACGGGCTCGTCCAAGAAGGGCTTGCAATTCCAACACTCGTCGTCTGACCCCTCAGGTTTCTGGATATCATGGGAAACTTCTTTCTCGATGGGAGTTTCGGTGAATTTTGGTAGGGATTTGATGTCGGACCAAGTTATCGTGGACGAACCACTCGAGGGAAGAGGCGTGATGTACAAGACTTTCCGCCGGCCTTTCATCAAACATGTTCCACGGAGGAATTCAACTGTCCAAATCCCATCTATCATTTCTCCCGGCCGCAGGTATTCGAGGGCGGTTTGTTTGTGGACTTTGCGCAGAGGCTGCCAAGCACTAGAGCTCATTATGGGTTTTGTGGGGGTGGTGGTGGGAGCTTGCTGGGAGGAGGAAGCCTGGGAGTCAGGCTCGAAAGAGCGGCACCAGTCAAGGAGTTCGGAAAAGCTGGATTCTATCTGAATAGCAACGTCTCTGGCGGTTCCGGCGGTGATTCCTAGGGCTCGAACGAACCCACGACTATGCAGGCGACGATAAACTCTAGAGCTTACGCCAAAACTTTTCGGGACCATGCCAGGGGTTTCAGGTTCGCCCAGCGCCCGGCGGGAGTACGTGAGGCCGGAGGTGGTGTTGGTGGATTGGGGATTGCTGCTTTCGTATTGGGTTCCGGTTTCTGATTGGGCGTACGGGTCGACCCATATACCTTTCAATGGCGCTGGCGGAAGTAAGACTACTTCAATTACCCACGGACGAGATATTGTGGGTGGGGCAACATCCTCCAGCTCCAAAAACCTAGATTCGTATCCTTCCAGCACCCCAAGTATGGCTTCTTTGTTCCCCTTAGTGTTTGACGGAGGGGTTTCCGAAAGGCTAGTCGATGCACTCATGGTAGTTGTGAAGCTCGCAGTGGTTGGCAAACTGACTTCCTGCTGACTGCTGCTGTCGCCCAGGCCTTCCTGTCCCCGCTTCCGCCGTTTCCGTCGAATACTTCCGTCACCCTGCCGTGAGTGCTTCCTTTTCTCACTGCGAGACTCGAGAAACGCCTCTACAGGGGCTAGACGATCGCCGAGTCGATCCTCGAAGCTCAGCACCTTGTTCTCACACTCAATACTCCGATCCTCGATCAACTCGAGCTTCTCTTTCATCTCTTCCAACACCGAGCCGAACGTTTCCACAGTTTCAAGTCTCTCATTGTGCAATTTGAGCTGGTCTCCGTCAGCGCGAAGGAGCGCGAGGTATGCCACGAAATCCCTCCTCAGGTCCGCAAGTCCCCGCCTTATATCTGCGATGTCAGATGGCGAAATGGTGGTGGTAGTGGAGGCGGTTGCGGAAGCAGTGATCGACTCGAGATTTTTGACGGGTGTAGTATTGGCCTCCAATCGACCCCCCAAGCTTAGAAACATGGGAATGTCCAAAATCGGGATATTGGTATTCTGACTACTTGGCTTTGACCCAAGCTCGCTGCCGAGTTGCGAAGGTTGGTAATGTGGCTTGATCCGCCTAGCAGTGGGTACGGAAGGACTCTGTTCAGAAGAGCACGGATCCCGCTCTGTCGTCGTTCCACTGGCCATCGAAATCCCACTGGCTGCCAGGCTCACCCCCGACCGGTCCAAGCGAATAGAGGCCTCCGTATCCGAAATCTGTAGCGAATGGCGTCTCGAGGCGCCCTGCGCGAGCGCAGTCCTAGGCGGGTGATCGATCGAATGAAAGCAAGCGTGATGACCGCAGTGACAATTCCCTACGTCCTCTTCGTCGTCGCCCTCCTCCTCTTGGCACTCCTGCTGATAGATTGCAGTCAACCCCACCACCTCGTTCTCGATCAACGACCGCCGCTCCTCGCTAATTCGATTGGCGCGTAGTGCATGGCTCCTTCTACGAGCTTTGCGTGGCCTCTTGCGTAGCCAGAAAGACTGGCATCCGCAGTGATTCGCGATCGGCTGGGAGAGGTCGTGGTAGTTACAGCCTCCCGTTGGCAGTTTCGATTCCATTATGACATGTTTGGATGAAAGGGGGTTTGAGAAGAATCGACAGCGATTGACCAGCAAGCGAGCGAAGGAGGGAGAGAGGGAAAGAGATGGAAAGGAAGGGAAAGGATGAAGGGGGTTGAAGAGGGAGATGATAAGCAAAACTTACCGGGAGAAAAAAGAAAAAGAAAAAAAGAAAGGAAGAAGAGCTTCCAGGAGACGGGAAGGAAATCCCTGGATCGAATTGGCAGGGAGGGAGAGGCAAGGAGGGAGAGGGGAGGGAGGGAGGGAAGGTCCTGGGAATTCTCGAGAAAGGAGGGGCCACAAGAAACGTTTGTATCACCGAAACCGCCGAAACGGGTCTAGCCAACTGTCAGCACTCTGAAGTTTGCCTTGTGTCTTGGTATGATGGCAATTGAAGGGCAACTGATAATGATTCGGACAATATGCCGTACCGGTATTTGCACGATGAAAATGCTGTTCTGGAGTTGTTGTTGTTGCCTCAGAACAAAGTCTATAAAAGGACACAAATAAACAACCAGGCAAGGCGCTCTACCGAACTACCGTCGTACTTTATACATGTATCACCCTATAATGTTAGTAAAATCTCCATAGCGGCATCGCACACAGATCATCCACTGCCGGTGCCATTTCTTCAAAACTCACACAATTATCACGCCCACCCACCTCGAGCAAAGTTGCACAATTGGAACCGGGCACCTCCCTCCAACTACTCGTACAGTGCCAAAGCTGATTGAGGAACCATTCAACATCCACGGGCGCCAAAACGGGAACACGCTCCTTCACGAGGTCCGTTCACCAAAAAGAATAATAAAAAAGGTCTGAGAGAGAAAGACAAATTGAGGGAATAATCCCTGCCAATAACAAGATATTATTTTATCGGTCAGCCGAGGAGAGCAACCGTAGAAGCACTGCCCGTGAGTGGTTACCCGGAGGGGGAGGGGAGGAGGAGGAGTGTGAGGTTATCTAGAGAGACAAAAAGTCCCTGGTGCCTGGACGTCATTCTTATTCGCCGAGGATTTTGAAGGGAGCCAACACCATGTATTTACTCGAGCATGTGCAGCACGAATACTGTGTAGTGTTGTACCATACTGTATGATACTGGTATCATACCAAGATACTTGATAAGAATGAATTCAGTGCTCTATCGTCAATAGCAAAACCCCGCAGTCTAGTTTCCATCGATCCTTTAACATCAACAACTACTCCATCTCCAATCCACCGTTACATTCAAGTTATATTCCACCTACCCCATCGATCGCCCCCGCAAGTCTCGGTGCGCCCGGGCACTGGCCCCGCCACAGCCAAATGCAAAAATGCTCGCCATCCTCTTCTCCCTCCTAACGGAGCCCATCTTGTTACTCCTCTCCCTCCTTCACCCCCGCTTCAAACGGGACCACTTTGCGCCTCACCCTACAGCTCCGTTCGAAGCCTACTACACCCGAATACTGACCCCCGAAGCCACAATTCTCCTCATCCTCTCCTCCGTTCGGAGAGCCACACACAAACCCCACTACGTTCACTTCTCCTATCTCCCCCACCCTTCCTCTCCTTCCGGCGGGGAGAGCTTTAGAATAGACCTCTTCCCAACAATAACCGACCAGCGGCTCCCCCGCGTCGCGGGTAGCAACCTCCAGCCGTTCCGGAAAATAATAGGCGGTGGAATAGGGGAGTACTCAATTACTCCTGAAAAGCAAACTTACTCGCTGCGCCTTCCGGGGGGGGTAGAAGTAGACGTACAGCTTACGGAACGAACGCCATGGCATAGGGGAGAGGAATTAAGTTCTCCTGAGGGTGCGCTGGGGGAATTGGTCCATTTACTGCCAATACACTGGCACGTGTTCTCCATCGACTCCCGTGCCGAATACCGCATTCGCATACCCGGGGGGCCCGGACAGGAGGAAATTAGTGGCATCGGAAGAGCACATATCGAGAAGAACTGGGGCGTAGCGTTCCCAAGCGGCTGGGTATGGGCTCAGGCTTTTTCGCCCCCCACGCCTTCCGAGACTGCCCCTTCCACCAACGACGGGGAATTCAAACTAAGCCTCGCCGGCGGCCAAACCCTCTTCCAAAAAGCCTACCTTCTCTCATACACGTCGCCCACTACAACCCTTCGCTTCAAGCCGCCATTCTCCCTCCTGCCATTGGCCCTCTCGACTCCCTTCTGCAGTGAAGAAGTCGATTCCCGGGCAGGTTTTTTTAGGATTTCTGTGGCGGACTTTACGCACAAGATTGTGCTTACGGTCAAGGGGCCTGAAATGCATCGGGGATGGATTGGACTGCATTGCCCACTGAGTGGCGGACATGGGAATGTGTTTGCGTATGAGAGCTTTGAGGGGGTTGTGGAGGTTTGTGTGTTTAGGAGGAGGTTTGGGGTTTGGGGGTACAAGTGGAGGGAGGTGGAAAGGAAGAGGATGGACGGGTGTGCTTTGGAGTTTGGGGGCGGGTATAGCTTCAGAGTTCGGGCCGAGAGAGGGAAGTTTGACTAGAGCGATGTTGTAAAAGTTTTTGTCAACCAGCGTTGCATCGTGCGGCCCAACCACTGTAAATGCAATCACAAGATATCACTCACATTACACTGATTATAATCTCATATCCTCGGTTTTGTTTTCTTTACCGCTCCCTTGATAGCTAGAATCCCATAGTCATTAGGGTATGATAGTTAGTTTGGGGTACGACCGGTTTAGGGTCGTGACTGCCACTTGTGGGGTTTTTCCTGTTTAGTGCGTTTGTGCGCTCTCTTCTGTATTTAAGTCTGAGCTACCAGTAGAGAGCTTCCTGTATTGTACATCGAACATCACACATACCACAACC
>Ga0307510_10007019_pt1 | contig 13429 bp, 14 predicted proteins | sample 12_EM_MG_FD_207224 | JGI IMG/M metagenome (GOLD analysis project Ga0307510, IMG submission 207224) | Populus trichocarpa ectomycorrhiza microbial communities from riparian zone in the Pacific Northwest, United States - 12_EM | ecosystem: Host-associated > Plants > Roots > Unclassified | place... | reverse complement strand
CACGTCCAATGCTATTGGGTCTGGTATTGCAGTCCAGACACTTTTATGCTAAGGGTTAACCCAAGTTTAATGTTATTATTAATATTATAAACATTACTCTTGGGTCAGGCGTTGCAACCAAACCTGACACTCTTGGGTATAACTTTGCAAAAAAACTTAACACTTTTTAATCTTGGTTATTTTTAAAATACAAAAAATAATTGACCCGCGGCATCGTGCGGGGCATGTATCTAGTTGGACCCTATAAATAGTCAAATACTATTTGGTTAAGCACCCCATAAATTATAATATCTCTTTATTTCCGTACCTTGGGCTAGAGATTGATAAAAGCCCACATGTGTTAGTTTGGGCTAATAATAGGTTCGAGATGAAGCCCATAAACTATGCATCGGCCGGCACTAAAACCCAACTCCACACGAGCATTACTGGCGCTGCCATTGCAAAGACTTCTCTTCTCCGCCATGGAAGCTCTAAGTTCCTCCGCCGCAATCTCCTCCTCTCTCTCCTCCTTTTCTCCAAAACGAAAGGAACTGAATACTCCTACCATACTCCTCCGATTCCACGTTTCTTCGAAAAGTAAGTCCCCTCCACACTCTCTCTATCATTTCTCTCCTTTACAATTCGTTTTTATTTTATTTTTATAATTTCAGAGGATAAGAAAGATTCGGATCTCCAGTCCAGCTCTCACGATTCCAGCATCGTCCCTCTCTTCAACAACCCCTCTTTCTCCAAGGTAAAAAAAATTAATTTTTCTTTCAATTTTTTTTTAACTGTGACAAATTGGTAAATTGATGATTATATCGGGGCAATTTCGGGAATTAGGATGCGGCGATGGGATTGGTATTGAGTGCGGCATCGGTGAGAGGATGGACTACAGGGTCAGGCATGGAAGGACCTTCAGTGACAGCTGTGTCCGAGGACGGATTCAATACGGAGAAAGTCTCGACTCTCCCGTGGTCTCTCTTCACGAAATCTCCACGTAGGCGAATGCGCGTGGCCTTCACTTGTAATGTTTGTGGTCAAAGAACTACTCGCGCTATCAATCCCCATGCTTACACTGATGGCACTGTCTTCGTTCAGGTAATTATCCGGTCAATTTGGTTATTTGTTTGATTTGGAGTGTTAGGGTTTGTTGTTAAATTTTATTTATTTATTTCTCTTGCAGTGTTGCGGTTGCAATGTGTTTCATAAGCTAGTGGATAATTTGAACTTGTTTCATGAGATGAAGTGCTACGTGAACCCGGGCTTTAATTATCGAGACGCTAAATGGGATGGTGGATTCAAGTTGTTTGATGTGGATGATGATCGAGATGATGGTGGTAGCGATGTGTTTCCGATCTAAAGAGGTGAAAATTATTGATCTTATGATGTACTTTCTGTTTATTATACTGGGAACTGGTGTATATTGGGGTTGTACATGGGGGTCTTTCATGTTGTTATTAGTTCTAGTTGGAATGTTAGTGTCATTAATAACAAGTGAGGTTTCATTTTGAGCTGAACAGAATGTTATAATGTAGGAGTGAATATTTATAATGAAAAAACGTTATCTGGAATTGCGTACAATGTTGTCGATGGAATTTGGAAGATCAAGCGTTGGTATTGTTAAACAGTAACCTTGTGAGATTAGAATTTTGATATTATGCATAAGTTGTGATAGGTCTGCTTTGATCTCTTGAAATTTGTGAGTTGACAAGCATTCTAGTCTAAGTTTTGAGGATGCGTGGTCTCCTGTTTGCATTGCTCTTAATCATTTTGTCCTCATATATATTACAAATTACTGTTAGAGAAATGAAAATCTTTTCAATGGCCCTTTTGGTGGGCACAACATGGTCTTGTGGTTGATATTCATATATCTTGAGGAGAAATTCATCATTAGAGCCTAAGAGGGTAGAAGATAAATATGATGTCAGTCTGCGGATCTAGGAACCCTGCTCTATTTGATTGATGTGCTTGAATGCAGAGTACCTAAGCCTGTGCTATACTTTCTATGGAGACCTATTAGTGGATATCAATAAAGCTAGTTTGGTAGTCACTAATCATAACAGTTATTGTTTCTTATCTGACATTTTTCCTGATTATTGGAAAAAGAAAATATTGTAACTCTAACATGTGCGATTGGAGAATGATATTTGTCAGACCAATGAATAGTTTTGTTTAACAAATAACGGTTATTGGAGAAACTTCTGGTGATATTATGCAAGAAACCAAGTGAATTAGCTGTTTATATTCAAGAATGAGATTCTGTGAGCAAGCAGTTGGGTAGGTCAGGTTTTGCTGAATGAAAGACAAGCAGATTGAGATGTTCTTATTTTTCCAGTATCCATCTGTAGTGCTTAGCATCTCTTCTTTTTTCCAATGGATTTTTAGTTTTGACATGCGTTTATGTTAGAACTGAGATTTTAAACCTGTCTTCTTTGTTTTCTTTCCTTTTTGCTTTTTTTTTTTAGAAACTAGATCCAGGGTGGAAATGGTGGAAAATGGTGTTTTGGGATTTTCTTTTGATTTTTTAAAAAACTTGGTAGTTAGTGACTGCAAAATCAGACAGTATGTGTGTGCTTTGGATGAACCATCTGTAGATTGCAGTGGATCTGCAGTCCTTCAGGTGGCAATATGTGAATCGTAATAAGTTACTTGTAGTTTGGCTGAATTACTACCGGGTAATCATTTGCTGTTGAGCATCTTGCAAATAGGATGCGCTAGCAACTGATGCATTAAGCCAAAGTTTCTTAACTTTAAAGTCTACACTGTGCCATCTGCAGTTGGAGGTATTGGGGATGGTTGAAGCAAAGCATAGACCTGATATCAGAGCCCTTATTTTGTTGGGAGACCTTGTAAATTTTTAATTTCTAACAGTAAATATTCGTTTCAATATCGGGTGGTCTATTGATCTATGCATCTTGGTAAAGTGATGACTAATGGTGCTGTGCAAGCTTCTCTAATTAATCTACGGTCTTATTTGATGGGCTAGAAAGAGGTCTTGACACATCTTTCATGCATAGTTTGTTTTTTGGTAGGAGTAGGACCATCCGCTAGTGAACGATGCTTAGAATATCTTTACATGGGCAGTGCATCGTTAGTACATTGCAAATGCGAGCCCGAAAGGGCCTGAAGGAGTAGGGAAGAGGTTCACTCTTGTAGTTACAGTCTGCTCTGCCTCTCAACTATGAGAGGGATTTCTTGGGCCTATTTGAATTGAAGGTCCAACAGGCCTTCGATTGTTCCAGCGCCTTGCATTTCAAGTGTGATCACTCTCGTACGACTACTTTCCTGACTGAATTTACATGCATCTTCTAATTTATAGTATTTTTCAGTGCTTATTAGTTGCATTTAATCCAATTATTCAACTGCCTTCTTCATGTGTGCATAATGAAATGTCTAAATTAGACAGCATCTTGTGGTTAAATTTGTTGTTATTTATGGTGAAGTGATCTTGGACTGGCACTGCCCTGGTGATATCAATGATTATCACCAAGTCACCAAACCTTCCTTTTTAAATAAATAAAAAAAACTCCTGTGGTTTTCAGGTTTTCAAGGCTGTCTGAATCATAAAAAATATTTTTTATTTAAAAATATATTAAAATAATATTTTTTTATTTTTTAAAATTTATTTTTAATACCAGCATATCAAAATTGAAAATATAAAAAAAATTAAATTAATAAAAATTATAAATTATAAATTATTTTTAAAAAAATACTTTTAAAATGTAAAAATAAATATCCAAAATATCTGCTACAGAGATGCCATCTTTACCATATATTTTGTTTGGAGGACATGATTGAAATCTGCTTCGATAATTGTAGTTTGAAAGCCAGCCATGTAGCTAATTGTCGATCGATCCCATTTCTAGCTTCATTTAATAACAAACTAGGATAACAAAACTAAAGAAGTGAAGTCGTTTTGTTGAGCAGAAATGCATGGCAAAGTTAATGTGTGATTAGATAATGGATGGCAAAGTGAATGGACGTCGTTTGTCCACGGATTATCTGTCTGATTACACTATTTTTGTTTTTTAAATTGATTTTTATCTTAAAAAATATCAAATTAATTTTTTTATATATTTTTGATGTAGATATTAAAAACAAAAACTATAAAATTATATTTTTATAAAAATACCCTTCATCTCATTGGTAACACATGTAAGATTTAGGATGTTGTCTGGAACGTAGTGCAAATCGTGTTTTTAAAAATTTTGATTTTTTTACCTTAAAATGAAATTATTTTTATGTTTTTAGATTATTTTGATGTGTTGATATTAAAAATAATTTTTTAAAAATTTTTTTTAATATATTTTTAAATAAAAAATACTTTAATCCATGCTACCACAATGGAAATCAATGCCCAAGAGTTTAAACTTCCTTATCACCCTCTTGGTCAAGAAGAAAATATTTTCTCTCAAAAGGGCAAATAGTGGTGAGCATAATTTATTCCTGAGATTTCAAGATAAGGTAAAAATCAAGGACCAGTTTCTTGTCCAGCTCAAACACTTATGCCACGTCAGGAACATCCGAACCAGCCAATGAGAGCAATCCTCAGAGATAACCCAGTTCCTCTGCCCATTCACTTTGCCACGCATTATCTAGTCACACATTCAACTGCAAAATTTAAACCACACAAAAAGAACCTCTCAGCCTCACATTTGCACTCCATCGCCATTAAAACCAGCTAGATTCCCTTCTCCTTCCGATTAATCGCCTTCAGCACACAACACAAACAAGACCAGCAAAAACCAGGACAAAAAAGTTCAAGAATGGCCACTGTCACCTCTGCTGCTGTTTCTATCCCATCTTTCACCGGTCTTAAGGCAGCCAGTGCCTCCAATGCCAAAGTCAGTGCCAGTGCCAAGGTTTCAGCCTCTCCACTTCCAAGGCTCAGCATCAAGGCTTCATTGAAAGAAGTCGGTGCTGCTGTTGTCGCCACCGCTGCTAGCGCAATGATTGCTAGCAATGCTATGGCCGTTGACGTCTTGCTTGGAAGTGATGATGGATCATTGGCTTTTGTTCCCAGCGAATTCTCTGTACCCGCTGGTGAAAAGATTGTCTTCAAGAACAATGCCGGGTTCCCACATAACGTTCTCTTCGACGAGGACGCTGTTCCAAGTGGGGTTGATGTGTCAAAAATCTCCATGAGCGAGGAGGATCTCCTCAACGCCAAAGGAGAGACTTTCGAAGTTGCCTTGAGCGACAAAGGTGAATACACTTTCTACTGTTCTCCTCACCAGGGAGCTGGCATGGTGGGAAAAGTGATCGTTAATTAAGTTTAATTACATGAAGAATCTGTAAGGATCATCTCACGTGTCTCTTCTTATTTTTTGGAAAGCAGTAATGAGAGAGTGTCTGGGATGGACAGAGATTGTATGATGCCCTTTAATTTTTATCAACGTTGTAGTTTTTGTGATGCATCATGTTTCATCTTTGAGCATTCGTGTGCCGTTTGTATCCTATACATTAATTACCAGATAATTCTTGCAGATCTAGTTTCCCCTTTTCCCTAGCTGCAGAATTATAAAATATAAGTGGAAAATGCACTGTCGAAGCTCTTTCTGTGGCCAGATCTAGATACAGAATTCATCAGACTAATCTTTTTATTCACCATTCCGTTAAGTAAATTCAAATTGGAATTATAGTACATTGGCAGCCACCAGTAAACTGCACAGTTGAGAAGGCTCTAGACCTTGATTGAATCAGTATAAGCTGTATGTTGTTGTTTCTCGTAAATGAAAACAAAACTGGAACCTATGTAGTTAATGCATCAGGGAGGTTTGTACGGACTCCGAGCACCTTACCACCAACATCTGGGAAAGTCTCTTGTCCTGGCAAGGGGCTTACTTTACCATTTCCATCTACCTGCACAGGGTATTTAAGAAGGTGTCCTTGCAATAGTGTAAAATTCTCCGCCGTGAACTTCTTCCAGTTATCTTCAGCGATTTTGTTCACACTCTTGACACAATCCAGACTTTCAGGCTCTTTAAACAAGTTATCAACCAACCCCAAGTGTTCTGCCCAGAGAGACATTCGATATCCGTATACCTGAAGAAGACACGTCAATAAGCTTGATCAGCTAACCGAGGTTAGGATCCTTACAAAGGCATATCCAATGAGAATATGTTCAGTAGCAGTTAAATTGGCTTGGGCTCTGGGATATCCTAGAATGGAGGCAATAAAACTGAAGGACGCAATTGTTTCAGGTTTGAACTACAATTATGAAGGTATAAACCTGGCCTAGTGGATGCCTCTTCTTATTGCTCCATGTATGATGGGGCTGATATGCACCCATCGCAATCTCGGTATCCCTTGAACCAGCCATAGATCGTTGGTTAATGTTGGCAGACCCCAGTATTACGTACTCATCATCGACTACCATTCCCTTTGCATGTACGTAAATCATAAACCGTTGAAATTTTTGAGACATTGAAACCTGAAAAATGGTCACCACCAAATTATCAAGACAGAAGGAACATATATGATGCTATGCTTGAAATTAGCTAGTGTATCAATGGAACTATAATAACTCTGCCTCTTCCCCGTTTTCCACTCAATGAATGAATGGAAGTCAATCGATCCTTTTTAGTTATCAGAAGTTTTTATCTTCTTGGAAAAGAATTTGTGATCATTGGATAAGTGGAAGATAAGTTCCGTGCAGTATTGTTACCGTTTGATCACCAGAATTGTTTGAACCTGGCACCTCTTCCCTATTACCAAGACAGTAGAAATTTAAGTAGTCTTGTGGGTGTGAATTCTCAAGATTCATGGATTTCAACTCATTTGCTATGACTTCATACATCATTTGCATTGTCTGTCCCTGTAACAGAAAAAAACACATTAGTCACATGGATAAAATTCATATGGCAAATAAAGTAGGACACAATTTCCCTCTTGCAAAGAAAACAAATGACTGCCATAGCTCAAGAAATTAACAGCAGCAAAATATGGAGATTTACAGAATTGCCTTTACCAGCAGAAAGCATGGCATAAAGGTAGGAAAGCATTTTTATAAAAATGCAACAAAAGATACAAAAGGTTTATCTGGAACATCGTCTCACTCTTAAGCGATGCAAATGTGGTGAACTTTAAAAATAAAAAAATAAAAAATTGAATCTTCCTCTCCATCCTTGCAGTGTTCTCAACTTCGCGCTTAAGAAATAACAAAAATTGCATGTAAAATCACCTGCCAAAAGAGGATTTCTTGAACAGAGGCGGAAGTGGGAACGCCCTCGGGCCACATTGGTATTACTACATAAACAGCGAATCTCTCCTTTGCTCTTATTTTACTTGCAATCTTCAATGCCAACTCCATAGGAATTAAGTTTTCAGCACCTAATCATACCAAAAGGAAAAAAAAATGGTTAAAATAAAAGGAAAAGTGCCTTTTATGAGAATTTCTGAGGCAGATATGAAAGTCAAGTAAACAATAGGTATTACTGTGACCTAGACCTAAATTAATAGCTGAAATGTTTTTAAATCCAGGATTATGAGTTTACGACAGAAGACATATGCTCTGTTAGAAAAGGTTTATTTTAGCAGTATAGATGAGGTGATTGTTTAAGTATATTTTTAAGACAGTGAAATAACCTGCATTTTTATAATCCGACCACGCAAATGATGACCCAAGGAAATATTGATTCTCAATATATATGAAGTGTTGGGCAGATCTGATTGCCTGAATGTATGCTGTCTGAATGCTCTTGTCAATAACCAGATTTTTAGCACAAACGAGATTCTGCAACAAAAAGATGAAATAGATTTGATCAATTACGGTAATGTAAAAATTCAAATGCGGTGATGGTCATGCCAAATCAACAGAAAGGTCACACACTATATTTTTTTTCCAGTATACAAAAAAATTAACCTGTTTTTCAGCTTGATAAACATCTTTGGGAAATCCTTTCAAAGATCCTGAATCTATAGATCGGAAAACCTGTCAATTCACAAGAGCCACTAATGAAAATTTAGTGTTACAAAGACTTTAAGAAGTCCAAAAGGTTTGCATAGGAAAGTGCATGCTAATGAACCTGAACATGCCAGTTTTCAGGGTCATCTTCCTCAGACACCCATAATGTAGGATCATCATTAGGGACTGATGGGGAAGGACCAAGTATCCATGAGATCCGTTCTAACTTTATTAATGCATCGTCACGCCAATGAGTTGCCCTTTTGAAACTTCGTCCAAACTCTGACCATTTTGAGGCTTTCCTCCATCGCTGCTCAAAGTTAGTAAGCACATCATATGCAGCAGGCCCTTCAATTTTGCAATGCAAATCATGCCATGGTTGCCTTGGACCCTTTGTTCCTGCCTGCCATTAAAAGAACATACAAGGTAAATGGATAGTTCGCTATGCTAGCGCCAATGATCTGGAAGAGCATGCTAAATATAAATCCTGAACATGAAGATTGATCACAGTGTATCATCAGAGAAATTGAATACTCACAGGAAAAGTTGGATTATGATAATCATCCTGAAATACAGTGTCAAGACCCCGAAATAAGCGATGTTCTGGTGTATCATAGCGGCCATCACAAAGATCTAGACCCCCTATAAAAGCAGTTATCTTCCGGTTGTTTCCAGATGCCTGTGTATCCACAAGTACACATTTCTGATGGTGTGTATAGAGGGTCCCAATAACCTGAAAATAGATATCACAATAAAGCTGTCAGCAAAGGTGCTGTTCAATCAGAAAACATAACAGTGAAATCTATGGATGTTAGACTTATAGAGGCATTCCAGGTGAATTTTATAGATATCACCAGCATCGAAGAAACATATCCTTGATTAGACAATGTTAGGATAACATCTTTTCCCATTTAATAGTTTATATAACAGTCACTAACAAATTCATTTGAAAATGATACAGACATTGCATGGACAACAGATCTCTTTCAAGAATCACCTGGCTAAAGAATGAACCAGGCTTTCATTTCATAATGAAACCAAATTTGGACATTTTGACACACATGTCTAAGTTTGATGATTTGTTAATAACTCACTCTGGATTGAGGATAAAATACAATAAACAGGTGTGCACATGTTTTTGATCTCTGCAGCAGGGAAGACTTCATCTTTAAACCTATTTTCCTTCTATTTCTAATTCCTCAATCCTTTATTAACTTTTTAAGAAACAGGACAAAGTAGCATGATCAAAGATGTAGCTAGAAGTATCGCCCTGTCTAAGCCCACAAAAAACTGCAAACCACTGCTCATATGATAAGCAAGCAATTCTAATAATCAAACAATCACAGTATTAGTGATTAGTCATGTTAGAACTGATGGAGAAAATGATGGTACAGTAAGTGGAAAACTATGCATGCCTGCTGCCTGAAAATGCTGAGCTTACTGCTAGCATAACGAGGTGACAACACACAATTCACTGAAGAATGCTTGAAAAACTTCCGAGTTTCTTCATCATGAGTCTGCATCACTCCATTCTGCAAGCAAAACCTTTTCAACATTACGATTAAGAATCTCCAATCACAATTCAACCAACGATAACTTAAGTATAGAATCACTTTCAGCAAACAGCAACAATTAACTTCTACAGTTAAAATTAACCAAAACAGGAACATATAATAAATCCTCCACATTCACTAAATAAACCATGTATATACAGAAAAGCCAGTTGAACTTCGAGCAATTAATAACAAGTCAATCATCTGTCCAATTTTAGCAAGAACCCAGTTGGTATAAACAGTAGACCAAGCTGCAACTTCTTTCCCACCAGTAGCCCTATAAACAATCAATTAAAAAACAGAATCCAAGAATCAAAGAATACAAATACTTCAATTTTTTAACCCATCAAACACCAACTGTTAACAGACAAAGAAATCCAAATTCAAGAAAGCCAGAAGCATCAAATTCCAAATTTAGCAAGATTCTAGTACTGTACAAATTCCAGTCTCAGGTATCACTATCACCAATTATTTCTGTCCTTTCCACTCAAGACCTCATCATAAACATCAATTAAAACACAAAATCCAAGAATCCAAAAACACATCTTATCCCATAAAAAAAATCTTCAAACAGTCAAATAAAAACATACCGTACGAAGAAAAAACTTATTATGAGAAGTCTTATCATCCCAAACCAACAACAAAACTCGCACACCTTCTTGTGATTTATACTTGAGCAACTCTCCCAAATTCAAATCCCCACCTCTCGGCAATGGCTTCGAAGGCTCCCTCACCAATTTCACCTTATGAAAAATCGACCAACCAGCTATATATACCAAATGATGTGCTTCTACTATAGCATGACAAATATCCTCCCAACATTTCCCATGCCTAAACACATTCCCATTCTCCAATTCAATCTCAGGCAAGCCCGAATCCGGCACATGCGCATCCTGATAAAGGGTAACGTTCCCTCCATGCCTCACCGGAAAATAACAATTCTCAACCCCGAGTTTGTCATCAGGCTGCTCACATTTCGTAAACCTCATCTCGACGTGAAGGGCACAATCAGTTTTTGGCGGTTTTCCGTACAATCCAATAATGGGAAACCAAGCACTGATCGTTTCACCTGACAAAATCTTCTCAACTTCAACACTTGCGGTCCCTATCAACTCAGCACCGAACATGTCATTATCTTTCACGTAAAAATCAATCTTTTCTGCCGGATGAGCCAAAGGAATCTTGAAATGTTCGTTCCAAACCGGGTTTTGAGTGTTTGAAATCACTCGCGTGCGGGCGACTCTTGCTCCCGAGACACAGACTGTTACGTACGGGTCGCTGGTAATGATCTTGCGTCGATGGTTTTGCTGTTTCTTTCTTTCTTTAGAGAATGGGTGCCGGCATGGGTCGAATGCGCTAAAACACCGACGGAGACGCTCTGATACTAAATCCATGTTTGGTAACCGTCGAGCTTCGATTATTTTTAATTCGAGGTCTCCATGGAGAATCGATGTTGCTGTCATCGGATTATTGTCTGCTGCTGCCATTCTAAAAGCAAGTCAAAAAACCTTGCCGAGGAACGTGAAATGTCGGATACTAATTATAGTAACCGTATCGCGGTATGTTTCTCGGTTTATCCGATGAAACCAAACAGGGCTTAAACTGATGGCTTGGAGAACGCGGAAAGAAACGGGGGGGAGAGTCTGGGGCGGTGTGAGCTGTATTAACAGCGAAGAATATAGTGACACGCGGATGGTATTAGCGTTGTGTTTGTGCTAAACATTAAATAAATAATCTACCTGATCGTAGAAGTTAATTAGATGTCGACAGAAGTTTATTCTAAAATGGCAAACTGAATTTGGCGTGAAAGAATTAAAAAGCGAGTAGCTTTGTTTTAGCCACCAGGTGGTTATATACCTCGGATTGCCTCGTAGAAAATGGTTGATTTAAAATCTAGATTAATTCAAATTTAAAATTAATTAATTAATTCAGATTGATCTAATTAAAAATCTAAATCCATACATGAAGCAGTTAAAATCTTAAAAAATGTATTTTTATTTTATTATTTGGTGTAGAAGAATTAAAAAGAAAATAACTTTATTTTAGCTCACAAACTAGTCATATAACTCATATTGATTTCATAGATTGGTTTAAGATTGGTTAATTTAGAATTTAATTGGTCTAAATTTAAAAAAATAGAAAAATAATTATGTGATGGTCCGGCAATAAATAAAAAAGAAAAAACTTGTTTCTTTTTAAAATGAAGAGAATCAAGAACCTAATCTGATGCTTCTTGAAGCGTACTTAACATCTCCTAGTTTCCTTAAATGCAGATAGTTAACAGCACGAGTTGGCACGTGGCGTGGCAGCTCTGATGACGGGGGATCGAGGAGGATAGAAACCTTTTTCATTTCTGTAACGTATGGGTTCTTCAAACCATTCACTTTGCTGCGTTTTCTTATCTCTCGTATACAAGATAGCTATTATTACATTATTATTATTATTATTATTATATTATAGAATATATTAAAAGGCGTGCCTGATTAACTGTAGCTTGGCACCATTGAAACACTCACGTAACATTATTTTCTAATAACTCATTTTGTTTTCAAGATTTTATTTCATGTGATTTGATATTAATTAAAAGTCAATTACTTCTAATTTTTTAATAAATTATAAAATTCAAAATGCAAAATATATCAAACATAGAAGGCATGACAGAGATTGCATGAAAAATACACTTAAATCATTGATTTTTAAATTAATACAATTTAGATCCCCTTATATTTTAAAAAATTAATTTTGATACATAATTCATTTGTATTATTTTTCAGTTTCTTGTTAAAGAGAGGGGTTGCCGAATTTTAGCGATGAGAAAAAACAATCATCGTTCACTCCATTTCCAACCTCCAAAATTGATTTTCTTGGTTCCCGCGAGTTTCATGAGATGAAAAGAGTTTTATGGTGGTTGTTTATAGTCTCAATATTGCATAAAAATATATCTAAGTCAACAAAGCCAAAAATAACACAGTTTGATTTTGAATTTTTAAACCCTTTTTTTTATATTTGGAGTTGATGGAATGATTTGTAGGTGTTACAAAGGTGTTGGCAAGATGTTTTTGGGTTGAAAAGACTTAAACTTAGGTTTTTTTTACCAAAAGAGTCATAACCTAATTTTATAGGCTCCACTATGGTGGCTTGAATCTGAGCATGCATACAATATATAATCTGCCTTGATGAGTGATGTGTCGGTTGCTTTTTTCCTATGAAAAAAGAAACGGATAACCTGTTATCCACCCCTTAAAAAAAATAAAAAAATAAAAACAAGCATGCCCACGGGCCTCGGCTTGAAGGCCCACTAACACTCCTAGCCTTTTCATTGTAGTGACCCAGACACACTAGGCCATAGGCCTATGAGTGCGGGCTCCCTTTAGATGTTTTTTAGGTTGGATATAAATTTAAGGAAAAGAATTTATCGAACCCGGTTGAGTTCATAGTTTGGGTCACAAATTTAACAAGTTTAGCAACGACACCCAAATTATTTTTTTTCTAATATTACTTTTTTAAAAACTAATATTGTTTTTTAACATATATTTTTTTAAAATAAATTTATATTTATATTTCAATTAATATCTCTCGTATGCTTGTTTTTTTGCTAGGTTAACTCAATAAAATAGTGATTCAAAACCTAACTTGAGTTGAGTTTAATTTAAATTAAATTTAATATTAATTTGATTAAATTTAAATAACCTAATAAATTAATTTATGATTTAATTAACCCAATGAAACCCAATTTAAACCAAATAAAAATAAAAAATTTAAAATAAAAATGAAATAACTCGATTACTCAATGACGTAAACCAAGTCTGAATCGAGTCAAACTTAATAAAACTTGTGACGCTCAACTTCGTGTATACTTTATGTTTTATATTTTGGTAGCTGGATTTCAATCTCTAAATTTAATGTCACGTGTCAATGCCAAAAACCTTGCTTGATCTCTCAAGACATGCAGATTAATAAGAAGAAAATAATTTTTTTACGCTGAGAT
>Ga0307510_10007016_pt1 | contig 13432 bp, 14 predicted proteins | sample 12_EM_MG_FD_207224 | JGI IMG/M metagenome (GOLD analysis project Ga0307510, IMG submission 207224) | Populus trichocarpa ectomycorrhiza microbial communities from riparian zone in the Pacific Northwest, United States - 12_EM | ecosystem: Host-associated > Plants > Roots > Unclassified | place... | reverse complement strand
CCTTGGTATTACTACATCCCTTTCTCGTCAGCGTTGCCCTCCACTGCATCCACATCTGCCTCTAGAAGGTGCACCACATTCCCAAATTGCAGTAGTTTCCCACGACCGCTATCCCTCGGAATCTCGATTACTGACACTCCAGTGTTGAGACACCTCCCAACCTTTACGCCGAGTTGAGCATGGATAGCCCTGTCCTCCAGTAGTCCTTGTACTAGCAACCTGATCCAGGCGGCGTGGCTGACGATCAAAACGTATGAGGCGGTGGTCCCCGTAATTGTTTCGTGCCACCAGGTCATCGCACGCTTCTTGACTGCCTCCGGACTTTCTGGCTCATCCGTCTCCCTTGTTTCGCCGTTTTCCGGGATGAGTCCCCGACCTCTCCCCCACACATGCCCTTGAAAGAGGCCCATGTACTATTCAACCCATCACTCAGCAAAATAAACCCACATTTGATCCAGGTCCACGACTCACCCGTTCTCGTACACCCGATTGCGTCTGTATTTCCACACCAGAATGGTATGCGACGACTCGCTTCGCAGTTTCCACCGCACGTCGGAGGTCACTTGAGTAGCAGGCGTCGAACGGAACGTCCTTCAACGCCTTTGCCAGCAGATCTGACTGCCTCTCGCCCTCAGAGTTGAGACTCGTGTCAAGATGGCCCTGGACTATCTTCTGCCTGTTCTCCTCCGTTTCGCCGTGGCGCACGACGTAGATGCGAACTGCGTTCATAGGCATGCAGTGTGTTGAGTCTATCGTATGGCGTGGCAGCGGTGGTGTGAGAGATGGTAGACAAAAAGGGGGGTTTGAGTGACAAACATGTGGTTGTCAAAGTCCTACGAATCGTTGTCTCAGGACGATGGTTACCGTATTTGGGCCATTGCCCGATTGTTGGTACGTTGCTGAGCAAAGCGCCCAATCGATTACTGTACACATACGGTCCCTCTGACTAACCGGGTACACGTTTCCTCGCCGCAAAATCCGGACCAAACTCAATGACCACAACCTTGATGAATGGAGCGGCAAAGTTCCGCTTCTAAGGCCAACAACAACTTTGTTCCTGATACTGTATATTAGACCTTTACATCGCCTCAAAGCTTCACCATGAGTCATGTTAAGGTACCATGACTAGATTTCAAGTTTCAATCACTGGCACCTCTTACTAGGACAACGTCGTTCTGAAATTTCCTATCCGATTATTTTTTCGCCACCCTGTGCCCCACAGCTGGCTGTTCGCCCCATCTGACGCCCCAGAAGGCCAATCCAGACGTTTTCACGTACTAGTACTAATTCACCTGGCACCCCACAGCCTCGCCAAACCAATCTTCCCCGTGACAATCCGCAGCAGGGTACAAGCCCATCTTGGCATTGCAGTGCAGGTCTACGATGTCACACTTTCTTTATGCAACAGTACTTATTAAGAGAAGTACTGCGGAAGAATATACGGGGAAGTAACCGATGCTTGATATCTCCGGCAAGATTCCATAAACCAGACTATACAATTACATAAACTAAATAATATCAAGGGTTAAAAGAGCGAAGGTGGCGCCAAGATTCCGCTCAACTGACTGAGTTGAAACCAGAGAAGAGCTTAAAGGCAGAAACAGAGTAACGTAAATTCGTTGTACCGCGAAGTGATTCAGTATGATTAGAAAGAGATAACCGTAAAGGGGTGCTATGCGACCCAAACTATTGCAATCACCGTGTTAGATTGATGACGCAGAGGATAGAGGGCTACAGGATACGCACATGCCAGAGAAAGGACAAGGTACAAAGTGATCAATATAAGACCTTCCATATAGTTGGATTTTCCGTCTCTGTGAAAAACACGGCACAAACGTGGTCAGCGGGCTTGGCGCGAGAATATGGGACTGCGCACTGGATAAGCATGTTGACAAGTAGCACAGAGACAACCAAGGCGACGATCTGTAGACCATGTTCGAAACAAGGAGCTCAGAACGGGACCCCAAAGATAACGCGAGGGCAATGCGTACCTCGAAATCGTCGAAGAAGAGGGTGAGCTCATGCCCAGAGCTGTGTAGGCCACGGGACGCGTCAGCAGACGGCGACTGGCTCTCTAAGGTGTGAGGTCCTCACATCCAGCCAATTACCACGAGGAGTGGTATGACAAAAGTGGCGACTTGCTGAAACAAATCCATCGGGTCTTAGTACATGGCGGGGGAGGGGATGTGGATGTTCCGTACGATCGAACTGCCCAAACAGATGCCAATAGTAAGCTCCATTTTGTCCTTCATAGCCATTCGTATGGAAGTAACCTGTCCGGCTATATTTGCCTGTCCGACGAGTCAACTGAAGCCACAAGAGGTAATACGGGTCATACTCACGACAAAGGGAATGAGAATGAGGCCGATGAACGCCTTTGGAATTTTGAACCTGTTTGCCGTCTCTTCGATCGAGTCGACCACTAAACAAACTCAAGATTTAGTCATAGGTGAATCCCACAACTCGATACTCACGATAGTCCGCGACAAATGACGTAGCGATAGTGACAAACAGAAGGCTGCGAAACTACTGAGTGAAAGCTAACGATTGGTGGCGGAAGCGATCTCACCCAAGACCAGCAGCTACCACGCTCATCTGGGGAGTCTCAACATCTCCCTCTTCTACCAGCGAAGCAGTTTCATCACTAGAGTGTGTCGGTCTTTGCTTCTGCGGAATGAAGAGTGACGCATGCGTTTTGAGCTGGAAGAAGAGATAGGCCATGTAGACAGCAAGCAGGAGAATAGCCGTGCCACGGGAGATGATCAAAAGACCCTTTTGAGCATCCTCGTTGAGATCAGAAAGTAAGGGGCTGCCTATTGCAGCCACTAAGCCCCCATCTGCCGGAGAAGCAACGTTTTTCGTGGTATGATACGCAGCTGGGATCACAAGGGCTGTGGACTGGATGAGGGATGAAGAGTCCTAAAACGCTAAACATTTTGGCAGACGTACTGATGCATGAAAGAGTCATGAGCTAGCATAGTCATTAGTGGACATTAATCGAAGTCGAAGATGAATCCTCACCGAAGCGCACCTGTGAACGGCATATGTCAGTACTCAAGGACAACCCTGGGGGAGAGAAGTGAAGTACTAACGTTTGGGCAGCTGTGGCCCGAAAGGTATTCTCATGATTAACGATTCCACCTGTGCAGTGCCTTCAAGTGAGTACGCGTTCTCAGCACTGAGACACCGACAATACCAGCGAGAAAGGAGCAGCCCAAAACAAAGAGAGTGTTGGATATGATGGAACCAATCATCTACTCATGGTAAACATGTGTTGCGTGAAGATAGGAGTGGGCACATACGGAAGTCTGGACGATCCGAATTTCTCCCTCAAGAAGCGCGACGATGCCCACGATGATTTCAACCGCGTTCCCGAAAGTAGCGTTCAAGAGGCCGGCAAGAGTTTGCCCGAGGGACAGGGACACCTCTTCTGTGGCATCGCCAAGCAACTGCGGAGAAACTCAGCATAATGAGTCAAACGTCCGGAACGTCGAACCCAAGTCACGCACCTTGGCAAGGGGGATGATCGCAACGAAGCTGAATCCAAAGCGCAGCGGTGCGTCCCAGCTCGAATAGTGAGCAACTGCGGCGACGGGCACCAGCAGCAATAAGAGGTTCAGCCAGGACCCAAAGATAAACCACCTGTAAGAGGCCAGCCAGGACGGTTCGCCTTCGGCCCTTGGGGGGGCGGCCTTCTTCAGCTTGAGGGATGAACTCCGACTCGAAGGGGGTTGCCAGTTGCCATCATCGAGGAGGGGCCTCTGTTCCAAGAGAGACATAGGGGTTTCAAGGTCGAAATGACAGGATGGAAGCATCGAGACTTACCGTACTATCAGACGCGCCCTTGGTTTATGTCGTGCATACAAGCAGCAACCTGGTCAGGCCTCGGCGTGTTCATACCTCATGTCACGCGTGGCGCATCGGTCTCAGAGCACGTGACGAACGCACGGCGCTCATGGTCCCGATCGTTGTCAGTCAAAAAGTGCTCCCACTCGGTGGTATGCTCAAATCCCGCGCAATCCTTGATTAAGCTTGATTGATTTGATCCCTTAGGCTGACCAACGATCAAAAGTGGAGGGCGGGGTCTTTCCCATGACCGTTTCGTTTCACCGCGTTATCTAGGCTCCAAGTCGGAACCAGCAGTTCTACGACTGAGGCTTTTTCTGACACCTATGAACACCGACAAAGAGCTTGGTCAAGTAAGGCGGCCGAACGCCTGGTTTTGCGAGGGTCCACCACCGGATTTCCTGGCTCGTCTCAGTCTATGTCTCTTCTTCCACCAGACGTGTCTCTGGATCCTGGAAAATGGCCATATTCTATTCGACCCACCACTCAGAACCGTGAAATTGGTCAGAATCGCTTCTCAGTTTCCACTGCCCGTCGGAAGTCGGTCCGGTAACAAACGTCGAACGGGACGTCCTCCAACGTCTCTGCCAATAGGTCTGGCTGCCTCTCGCCCTCAGAGTCGAGACCCGTATCAGGTCAAGATGGCCCTGGACTATCATTTGCTTGTTCTCCGCCTCCTCGTGCCGTACGATGTGTCTATTGGCGTGCAGTGTATTGGACCTATCATGTGGTGCGGCGTCATGTGGGTGATGGTAGAGGAATGGGGTGGTGTTGGTGACAAGTATGTTATAGATTCAGATGCATATCCTAGGGTTGTAGCCGGGACTGATTTCTGTATCGCGATCCCGCTATTGATTGATTGTTGCTGCTGAGCCAAGCACCCGACATCATTGATCTCGCGAGCACCCATAGATCTATTCCTCTGGCCAGCCAGCTATATTTTTTCTCACAAAGTTCAGACGTACTCAATGACCGGGATACACCTTGCCTCATTTACACCCAGTTGCCGCAGCCTTACTATACCAAAGGCCCCAGTACAAAACAATGCGGACATGACGGACAAAGAATAAGCACATCATGTCAACGTAAGGATCTCGTTTGCTATTCCATTAATCCTCGCGTCGCCAAACTGGGTGGGCAGCTCCGCGACTGTTGCCTTCAGCGAACTGATCGTTGTCGCCTCCAATGAAGTGGTTTGCGCCCTGGCCGCATATAGCTGTCACAAGCCGCGGACGAGATGAGATCGTTCCCTGCAACCCTGGGAAAAGGCAGGCTCATCGGCTTACCACATTGCCTAGGCCCACGAGCGCTCGATAGACTACTTCTGCGTCCGCACGTTCTAGACTGAGAACCTGTGAATCACACGTCCCTGTCGGCATCTATGCGGCAGCAGCGAAGAACCAAGTCGAAACCCATACGTCGGTTATAAGGCGAATATGCTGTGCGCGCAAGCCCGCATCAACGTCTTCTTGTAAGGTTACGCAGGAAAAGCTGTCCGAGCGAATTAGCTCTGGGCTCACAAGGTGAGGGACACGGAAGTAATACTTGAAAAGAATGGTGGACAGGGCGAGGCGTTGTCCCTTGGTGAACTTCTCATAAGGTGCGCTGCCGAGGATTCCGAAAATCTGCCATATGAGGCAGTACCGCCTTACGTGAGAGAGTAATATGGACTGCGCCCTTGGAAACGCACCTTCTCGATCCAACCGCCATCACCTATCTTGGTGCCCTCTTGTAATGAATTTGCCACACTCCGCAAGACAAGAAGGACATTCGCCTCTTTGGCCTTGGACGATGATGAGGCAGTGTTGTCAATTGAGAGATCAGCAGCTCGGAGCAGTGCATCGAAAAACGTGCTGGTATCGATGGCGCTCGCACAGAAGCCACTCAGAAGCCGCGCAAGATCAATCACTAGAATATAAATACTTCAGATTACGGGGTCTGAGACAGTGGACGTAAGGATGAGTACCTGGAAAGCGTTGCGACGCAGGCCACCGATCGAGGATCTGAACGACCGTTTCGACGTGCGCGGTTGACAGATTGACTGCGGGTGTCTTTCCGGCCGTAGACTGCGAGAGGAATGTAAAGGCGTCTTCGAGGTGTGAGATCTCGTCAGGGTACATGGCAAGAGCCGATGTCGACTGCACAAAAGTTAGACACTCTAAATGAAAGAGGCTGAAGTGCCGCACAATCTCGCTGCGCAGAGCCTGGTCGAACTGGTAAAGCTTCCCCTGCATGGCAGAGACATTTGCCTGTTTGAACAACAAAGGTTTTGACTACCAACGATATGAGTAATCCTCGCATTGTTATTCTAATGACCTACCACTGGGATTACAGAACCCGTCGGGGCCGGGGGCTGTGAAGCTGCAGAGTTTGAAACATAGCGACTGGTACCCGTAAACGGGTCACTATGCGACGGCGTAGCCGTAGGGGGTGTTACAGTTGAAGATCCGCTTGAGATATATCTGGACCCTCCAGTGAAGGGGTCGGAATATGTGGATGCCGAGGGCACGGAGGCAGTCGAATCAGAAGGGCGATGTCGTGATGCCCCTAGGTTGAGCAGGTCGTCAACGAAATGGCGAATGGGCATACAAAGCGTGGTTTCACCTGTGAAGGGATCTGCATATTCGTTACTTCCGCCCAAGTTTACCCCGCCCGTATTTTTTTCAATGAATTGTGCGACTTGGTCGATATATGTAAGCGGAAGGTCGTTCTGTTCAAGAAATCGCTGAGCAGCGGTGAATGTATTTTCTGTAAATATGTGTCACACATACGATTCTCACGCAGGAGACAAAAACAAAACGCACCATTGGCGTTGTATGGAAGCTTGAGAGGGGGGACCCCATCCTGGATGTCAACGTCAAAGACGTAGTCATACTCCTTTCCCTCGTGAAGTTGCTTGCGTCCAGAACCAACAGCATCGACGACCTCCCCGACCTTTTGCCATTGATTACTCGTACCGTCCCACTGATTGAAAGTCTGGTAAAGTTTATGCCCTAGAAGAAATGAAACGTACTTGATGCGCCTCGGTTATCGCCCCATTTTGCACCATTTTGACCTCTCCGGGCTTGCGACCTAGACTAGAATGAGATAACGGACAGTTGCGCAGGACGGAAGGAATACGTGCCCGGGATATTCAGTGCCTCAAGGCCAGGGAGATCGGACTTCTTGACATCCCCGATTTCCTGTGAGGGTAGTGCCTGACTTGCGACCAGATCATCGAAGGCCTTTAACTCCTGGGGCGGGGCCCATCTCTCCTCGGCTTCACTGAAAATGCGTATGATGCCATCACTAGCGCCAGTCACGATGTCACCATTGGGCATCGCAGAAACCGACCATACAGATATTGTTGGATGGCTTATGGTCTGGTAGCATTCCCCGTCTGTTCGGTGGGGAGGAGACTTGTCTGTAAGAGCCGAGTGGGGCAGGAAGTGGGGGCATACCTCGCCAAATACGCAAGGTCCGGTCTTCTCCCCCCGACGCTACGTCGCCATTCGGCAGTATTGATAATGAATACACGAACGAAGTGTGGGCAGAGAGCGAATGGACTATGTCCCCCTCGAATGTCCATATTGTGATTTCACTGAGTGGACAAAGGTGAGGACAGCACCAGCTAGCAACCGTACACGAACCTGTCGTTAGAGCCTGAAGCAAAACCTATATCTGTCAAGAGCGCAAGGGCGCGCACTGCATCCTTGTGGCCGTGATAAGTCCTAAGACACTTATGTTGCCGCCAAAGTTTGATCGTCTTGTCGGCGGAACCTGGCGAAAGGGGATGCCTCACAGGAACGTGAAAAGTGAAAAGTGAAGGAGCGTACCAGTGAGATACTCGTCCCCCTGCAACGCCACTACTGCCCACACAGGTTGTGTGTGACCCACAAGTTCGTTCACAAGCTGAAAGTGTGTCCATACTTTAGCAGTCCTTCGCGGAGGGGGGATTCAGTTAGGTGAGGATGGGACGGAAGGGAGAGGCACGCACTTGTCCCATGATCCCGAAATGATGGTGCCATCCTCCCCAACATGCAGAGCACAAACATTCTCTGAGTGACCTAATAGCGTGTATAAGGGTTCCTCTTGACTAGTCCCGATTGCCCATATGTTAATTATAGAGTCCTGACCACCCGTAACGATGTAGCCTGAATGAAGTACCGCTGTCAGGGAAACTTGGAGTCTAGCGAGAGTGTAAATGCTCTCACCTTGTGGAGCTTCTGTGGTAGGTTTCAGGTAAGCGACGGAATTCACGAAGCGAGAACTGGCTCGGAAAGTATAGGCAGGTGAGAAAGAAGATCCTGATGGTTTTATCCACGAGATCGCTGTAGTATCGCGCGAAGCCGATAGGATAAGATCGTCTGAAGGGGAGACGACTGCCCTGACCTGAGGAATGGTCAAGGCACCAAAAAAAGGGCGCGTAAAAGAATGGGACAGCCTACGTCGATCGAATGGGACTGGAGGGTGGCTGAGAGTTTGAAGGGCATGTGGTTGACGTGGAGGTTGTAGAAAGAAAAGGCAAAGGGGGGTGTTTGTAATTGATGAAGAATAGGCACTCGTAGCGCGAACGTGTAAGTAACAAGCTGCAGCGCGATATAGTTGTCGTTGTGTGTCCCCGGGCAGGTCAAAATAGTAGTTAATCTAGCAGGCTGCTTTTGTCACCACTAGCAGACTCATAGACGTAACGACCCCGTCCGTGTTGCGATCGCACTGCTCCCAGACGCACGATAAACTGATCATTTATTCCCGACCCGACAGACGGGGAACTCATAAGACCGACCGACCGACCGACCGACTGCCCGACCGACTTTCGTTTGATTAATTAAATGAGCGCCCAGCCGTTGTCGAAGGGTCTCGGCCCGCCTTCGCGTCTGGCCTTTTTTCGGCCCTTTATCTCCGGACCGGCCCTCAACTTCCCAACGGGCAGTTCCTATATCTCCACTCGGCTAACGCCTCCTCGGCACATCAATCCCCTCACACTTTTTTTCACCTCGCGCGTCTTCCATACCTTCCCGTGGACTGACGACACGCGTGTGAGGCCCTCGCAGGAGATGAATTAATGGTGCAAGGCATAGACGACTCCTCCGTATCTCCCTGTAGCTGGTATCCTCACAGCTACTGGGCTCGTTAGTGTGGTGTACATTTTTGTCCTCCCCCCGTAGCGTAACTAGAGCAGCTGCTGGCTCAGCCTGTCCCTGTCCGGTGACTGGGCCCGATTACATCATTCAAACTCCGCTGCTGCGGAAGCTCTTTTATCCATTTCAAGTATGGCATCGTTGCGTCCTGCGACCCAAAGAAGCAGATCCTGGGGAATTTGGCACGGGGCACCCTCATTCGAACAGGCCACACGTTGTCACGGGCTTGCGACGCGACGCGATGGAAGGTAATAAGATAGTAGTCGACCTTCATCACATCTGGAACAGTGCGAAATCGCGTTAGACTCCGATACGACAAACGGCCTTTTCCCCCTCTCGCCACACAACAGGATATCTATCAAAAAATGCCTAGAACACGTTGATAGAAGGTACTGGAAGCTGCGTGTCAAATTTCTGTAATCGGGCGAGAATTGTGTGAAATATTTTGGGCGGATTGGATGAGGGTTCCTGTTCGAACCACCTCACAAGCTTATTTACTTAGCCCCGCCACCCTTACGTCCGTATGATTCTCGTAGTATTCAATAGACGAGATCTATGAGAATTTTGATTCTCTGTCGAGTATCGCTGGAACATTCGCTATCTTCCAGATCTCATGGACTGAGTCAAGGATCACACAACCTCCCCTATTTCTCTACCACATCCCAAATCCTTATGGCATCCCATACACATGACAGTACCTATCCAACCGGGCGCAAAGCAGACATGCTGAACCATATCAACGCAGCAAAGTCCGCCAGATTGGCCGAGACCTGGCCTTTGCCAATACGACCACGTAGACCTTGTTGCGCCCAGTTGGCAGCACTGATCTATAACGCAACACTTTCAGATGTCTGCGCCGCGCGCCAATTGTGTCGCCTTTGAATTCAAACGACGAGCAGTTGACTCAGCTCTGACTCGGGTCATTGCGAAGTGAGAATGGAAGCACCAATACTTATTTCCCCAACAGGAAGCGGCAATGTAGAAGACTCCTAAGTGACAGTTGATGGGCCAGGCAAGGTACAGCAGTCTGCCCAGACAATAAGACAAATAAGGAACGATCCCACACAGACGCCAAGAAAAGTAGGTTCGCAAGAGAGTTCACAGTCATTCACTCATACAGGTTGACAGCAGGGACCACGGAAACCTTGAACTTCTTTCGTGCGTTGAGCTCTCCATCGACCTCGGCGGCGATGTCTGGATTGACCTTGCGCTTGAGTTCGTTCGCGCTGCCCAGGGGCGATGTGACAGGGTTCTGCGCATCACCGTGCCGTTGACCACCATCACAACCATGATCTGAACTGTATCTGGCGCAACGTCATGAGTCAGCCCACTTGTGAAATGTGCTGACGGACGTGGTGCCTGGCCCCATAACTGCGTGGCTTGCTTCCCTGAATGGAGAAACCTCCTGTGGGGTGCGAACAATGGGTCTTGACGCGCGGTTCTGCGATGCATGTCGATGTCAGATATATTCAAGGATGAAACATTTATCGCCGCCTAGCGATGGCCAACCGCAAGACAGACAAGAGAAGGGTACGTGCATAGTCAACAGAAGAAAGCGATACGCACCACAGTGTCTTCCATTCCCATTACACGAAGCTGCACGGCGCTATTTGGGTTGAAATAATCGCGATACCTCTGTCCTCGCTTCGAAGCCGCGACAAAAACGTATTTCTGTCTTACAGCCCTCTGTTGCTTGACTTTACCCCTGACGTTACTTGTCTTGCACATCGGATCAGGGTGGGCCATCTCCCCGCTAACAGTTTTTGGGGAAATGAAGCCTAAACTTGGTTCAGCAGACAACACATGACTGTCCATGAAGCTTTTACCTTCGACTTGAAGTCTTTTGAACAATTGCGCTGCTACAATAGGCTCGCACGCTGCACAGGCGTGTTCGCATGACTGACATCTCTTGGACCAGACCACGCACCGATCAGCTTTGCAAAAGCGCTAGAGGAATCAGGTTTGTGGATCTCAGCAATTTTGATTGCCCGGCTGTAAACACAGTACATTAATGATTGGCAATACAGAACCAAACGTTCAATTTTACTGACCGGAAAAGGGCTAGACGACTGAAGTTCCCAAGTAACTCTTCATACCATGTCTGTACTTTGATGATCTCCCAGTTTTTGTCCATTTTTAGGCCGCAATGAAAGCATATAAATTGCTTTGGGAGACGCTTGTCGCGATGAGAGTGGTATCTGAGAATGGGACACGTTGATAGCCCCACTAGCCTCCCGAACGCTGAATGCAATAGTAGATTCGTACCCCATACACCTATGAGTGTCGTGGATGGTGAGAGTGTGTAGTTATTACTTTGAAGCTTACATACCAAATGTGATACCACTTCTTGCATCCACCTTCGCACAAAATGGATTCATCTTCCACCTGCGGAGGACAAATATGAGCGAAGGAAATCTGGGAGTGACTGTCTTCAACATACAGAAACATGACAGTTGCAATCTAATACAGCATCTGACACGGCCGGGTCCGTGTTTCCAAGATCGTTCGGGGTCATCACTTCATCTTGGACATCGTCGCAAGGTACCGGTGATTCGGCAAGCAATGATCCTATGTCATAGGAATTAAGACTATGCCATGTTTGTTGAGTATCCATGTCTGGAGATAGCTGTAAGCCGCCACGGGACAAGCAGTCGGGGTCTATGCGTACTTAGGATCTCTTCGCCATCTAAATTAGCTCGTCCCTTCACCAGGTCGAGGACCACCTGGGTATCAATATCACTGTCAGTAACATCTGCCAGAGAGGAGTCCCCCGTGGAAAAGTCGGAAGGGGGAAGAAAGCCGCTAGTCTCAGGGGGAGAATTATTGCGCGTTGTAATCTCCTGAGTTGGCGGAAGGCTTCCAGGTCGTCTTTTTGAATTCTCATTGTTCTGAAACGAGACATGATTATAGGACAAAGATGATTCGTAAACCAACTCAGCTAACCAAGCGCTGCACGCTGTCAGGGACGCATTCCACCCGTCCAGTGAACAAAAGCTCTTGCGTAGTGGCACTAGCATCGGTGTCCATGATACCTTCAACTGATTCCAGTCCTGGCGGCTGCTTGGAAAAAGGCACGATCACACCCCCCTCACTCCTGGTTCCCATGGGTATCCACTCATCGTGGTCTGTTACAGAGCCACGTAAAGCACCCTGTGATAGGTCAAGATCGCCCTCAGACTCCGCATTGGCACTTGAAGAATCTAATCTGCCAATCTTATCAGCATCCCAGACAATGATACGTTCCCGAGCATCTTGCTTCTGCAACTCGATCTGGGCCTGTTTCTAAGTGAGAAGGGGTGGGTGTGGGCAATCAGCTCCATGATAGCTACCGGAGCAACATCGTTGGCTTCTGTAGACGGGAGGTAGGCAGAGACCGAGGCAATGTGGACGTTCACACTAGGAGAAAAGGTCACCTATCCGTGCCACAGTACGTTGAATGCCCACCCGTGCCAGCCCGTTTTAAGCCTGCCAATGCTCCATCGCTCTGGGATCTCTTCCTTTCCGTGCGTGGAGAAAAAATACTGATCAGCCTCGGAGTCCCCGGGACGGAAGTGAGGAGGCTCGTATGACGCTGGCGTATGGGGGTAATAGAACGCTTTATAAGTGGCATATCGACGTTCTGGGGAACACGTTGACATCAGAGGAACGCGATGACAGGTAAACACGTAATACTCGGAAGGGCATCCATCTGAGATATTGCTTGAATTAGGGTTTTGATTAATGTCTAGGAAAATAGTTAGCTGTATGCTCGCAGATCTAGCTAGAACTGGTTGTTTCGTACCTTCAAACTCCGTTTCACGTCCTTAAAAGTCGGGAGGCGGCCCTCAACACTGGCTAATAAGATGGGATCCTTAGAATGGTCCCCGTCACCGAGGGTGAGCTTCTCCAAGTCCTCTCCTAGTGACATAATCGGGACAACGACGTCGGTTCCTGCAATGCGGCGATACTGAGATAAGGCTGTGAGGGATTGACCCAGGAGAAATGAGAGCAAGTATACCTCAAAGTTGAAGGTGTACGCCTCGATAATGCTAATGCATTTCGTAAGTAGACACAAAAAGAATACACCTGATCCATGCGACATACTTGTTCGGATCTTCTGGGTCCTTGAAAAGTTTGCATTGGCAGCTCATAGAAGCAAAAAAAATCTTGACACGTACAAGATAAATGGCGAAAATAAAGCTACGAAGGTACTGCTTCTCGATAGCATCAAAAATTCCGTTCTCCTGTGGTACCCAAATACATGAGAGTGTGTGTAACCCCGGAGTAGCCGAACAAGCGAACAAGATAGTCCAGCATTTTGTCAGCTTCTGCGGACCAACCCCGGGTGATTGTCGTAACGGAAAAGCCATTTGTTATCCGCGATGAAGCGCCACTTTTGTTGGGAGCAAGGATGCCACAGCCAGAAGCGTTGGAAGATATTGATCCATCGCTCGAGGTGGTGAGCAGACCTCACGCAGGAGACAAGA
>Ga0307510_10007015_pt1 | contig 13432 bp, 7 predicted proteins | sample 12_EM_MG_FD_207224 | JGI IMG/M metagenome (GOLD analysis project Ga0307510, IMG submission 207224) | Populus trichocarpa ectomycorrhiza microbial communities from riparian zone in the Pacific Northwest, United States - 12_EM | ecosystem: Host-associated > Plants > Roots > Unclassified | place... | reverse complement strand
GCTTTAAAAATCCTATTACTATTGTTGTGTATCTTTAACAATTTTTCAACTGTTCAGTTAACTTTTTTATTTGCTTTTCATTGCGCCCTTCTCTTTAGCGAGAGCTCATTTGCATCCATCAAGAGTGTATTCGTGTGAACGGGAACCAGCCCCGGCAACGGCACTGTTAATCATGAATAATGTGATTGCAAGTTAACTTGGTTGGAAGCACTTAGCCCCAGCACGGAAAGCTGGTCTTTGAATGGATAAAAAAGGTTGATTTAATTTCAACACCTGGAAAATGATTCGAAAATATTACTTGGCCTCGAGGCAAGTAAACCAGTCCATATGAGTTTCAATGCTCCTGATCCATGGATTCAATATTTAACTGCAACTCTCCAGTCTCACAATATTCGGAAAAGATGCTGGGGGCCCTTGGCCACTCCTCCTGGGATCTTGTCGTTCAATTAATCTGCAAACGAGAGGTGCTAAATATACAATGCAAGTTTGGATCAGATGCTTGTTCTCGTTAAAAGTCCCATTCTTTCACTTCATGCGAAGATAATATCGGTAGAGATATCATTGCAAAATGACTTGGAGCAAAAGTATCAGATCATGACCTGTTGTTTCAAATGAAGTAATCATAGGTGGTAACTCTCTGAAACTTCTCACAGTGTATTAAATCATTTTGTAGCTCACAAATTCAAAGGGCAGTATATATTCAGCAGGCACTTCTTCATTGCTCTAAGCCAGTTGGTTTAAATATACAACTACAGATATAAAAAAACTCCATAATCATTCACTTGGAGGAAGAACGCTGCTTTGTTTTTATACACTTTTGAATTAAGTATTGTGTTTGTACTCAGTTATTTCAGTTTGTCAAAACATAAGAGACCCCCATAATTGTTTTTTCAGATGTTTTTCTGAAGAGAATACTGCGAGAGCCATAGAACTGATGTCACTGTAAAGGCCATTCACACAAGTTGGAACAATTAAGAAGCAAAACTCATTAAAATACCATTACATATAGGATAACAGCAAATTCTTTCAACATCAAACAGTAATACTAATAACCCGATTTACAGACCAAGAACCTAAATAGCCACAACCCTTTTGTTCTTTCTTACATATCCGCTCTCACACCGGACCTTATTCCAAACCACTTGAATTCTTAACAACTTTTAAGTGATAATTTCTTGAGCTTGATTGTTAGTGCCAAATGGATCTCTCGCTCTCTTCTGTTAGAAGTCCTAGAATCACGCCCATATTGGAGAACAAATCAGTATTGAAACATATCTGCAGAGGCACTTATCGGCTGATTCAGATAGGACATGTTGAATGGGTTCAAGAAGCTGTCGGCTGCTGGCTCATTAAAGATGCTTGAATCTCCAAAGAGGCCATTGCTTGAATTCAATAAACTAATGATTCCGTTCAAAAACTCCAATCTGTGGCTGAGCTCACTAACTTGAGCTCTCAAGATTGAGTTATCGGCCTCCACGTTCAAATAATGTTGAGTGGTGATATTGATGCTGGTAATAATCTGGTGATTCTCCTTTTTCAATTGAGCCACTTGAGCCACCAGATCATCCAAATGCTTCTGTTTTCTCATTCTAGACCTCCTCGCCGATTCACGATTCGATATCATTCTCTTCCTCTTCCTCTGATCCATCAATGCCTGCAAATTCTCTTCAGAACCCGAGTTCTGAATCAAAGATGAACCTGAAGATGTTCCACTGGACGAAGCCATGAGAGACCCACAAAACAAGCACGCAACTTTTACACAAGAACAGCAACAAAGAAAGAGTTATGGCAGGACCCAGATAGCAACAGACTCAAAACTAATGCAGACAACAGTAGTAGTAATGGTAATATATATATTATATATAAATTATAATATAAAGGTCAGATTTTGAGCAAAAATCATGAAACGTAATACAACCAGTAAAGGAAAACAACTGAGAATGATTGAACTAAATGGGTCCTGCGCCTGAAGGTGGAATTTATCATACACCCAGAAATGAAAATCTCACTGAGAATTGGAGACATGAATCTCAAACATTAAGAGCAGAAAACTTATCATCAAGACAACTTTTAAAAAATCCCACTAAAACCCAGGAGAAAAAGATTGTGAGTACTAATTGATATTATAAAATAGCCTAAAACCCTGCTCAGCACAGAAAAAGTGCACCAAGATGGAGAAAATCACAGAGTACTGGTTGATTTTGGATTCAAGAAACTGAGATCCAAGATCAAGATTGGGGAACAGAAATGGAAGAATATGGCTTCAGTTCAGAGCTAATTTGAAAGACGGAAATACATTACTAGCAAAATATCTCCAAGGAAAGGAACCAAAAAGATGCTAAAGATTTGGTAAGGGAGAGAAGGGAAGAGAGGGGGGGGACTTGGAGTAAAGAGAGGATGGAATTTATAGATAAAAAGAGACTACCAAGTTGATGGGAAAAAATAGTTTTAAAAAATAAAAATGCAGAGAAATTAAATAACTTCGTGGAATCTCTCTCGACAGGAAAAAAAAAAAAGTTGCAAGGAAAAAGTTAGATGGGACAATGTGAGGGGAAATGGGGGTAGCATGGAACTCCAGAACTGTCCAGATCCAGCTGGGATCAACCACCAGTCTTTACTTTTTTACTTCCATGGTGGCGGCTAGTGAAATTTATGTGATTCGTATCGGATTCACTGTCGAGTGAAGTAAAAGGTTTTAGGCGACACCTCCACATCTGGTGTACTGATTGGTGGGTAGGTAACATTTTCAATATGTCATTAATATTTATGAACACAAACAGCAAGTGAGAAATGCACTTGATTTCTGGGTGTGAAGACCTGGGAATGTTGAGATTTCTTTCTTAAGGAGAGAAAACAGAGCGTTTTTGGAGATGCTATAATGGTTAAAAAAAAGATACCATAACATTTTTATTATGTATCTATATAAATATTTTTCTAGCAATAATTAAGCCAGTAAGAAACAGCGAGCGCATTATTGAAAAAAGGAAAGAAAAAAACTAGAAACAGTGAGTGGATTTTCTGCATATCTCTAGATTTTAGTTACTGGGTTTTGATAAACCTTACCCCATTACCATCACAGATACAAATGTTCTCACCAATAAAAATTCGATTTTTTTACAGTTTTTCCACCCAAAAAGAAAATCTTGCTGTTATTTGATCACGACAAATTTTATTTCTTGAACCAGTCTTCTTCCAAGCATCTGGTTTCAAGTCTAACATTATATTTTGATTAAACTGTAAACCCAATTTAAAGAAAACTCTTATATCCTTCCATGCACTTGAAGATAGTGTTTGAAAGCGTTGTAATGATTATTTAAAAAAAAATTATTGGTTCGAAAATATATTAAAATAATATATTTTATTTTTAAAAAATTACTTTTAACATTAACGTATTAAATCTATTTAAAAACACTAAAAAACATTTTTAAAACATCTAGCTAAAAATCCTTTTTCAAATTCACTAATTGTTTGGTTCCAAACCTAACATCACATTTAATAAGAAACCCGGTTTTAAGAAAAGTTTTCTTTCTATTTTCATGCACAAGACATGTACTTGCACGTTTATAATTGGTTCCGCGACTACAAACTACGAAGTGAAAGGTGAGCCTCCATGCCATGCTCACCTTGCAAAGTAAAGCTTTTGCCTTTTTCACTCTATCACGAGTTGAGACTACCTAGCAAAATCGACAAAACGGCGTCGGGTTACGAGCAACATAGAAATTGGTGCAAGGAGGAGGCAGGATCACACATCCCCAAATGCTGCCTAAATTTCACCAAAAAAACCTGAACCAGATTTGAGCTTTTTCGGTAGTTTATGTTCAGTGCCCACGGATGATGTCTTGACACGAGTCACTTAGAAAAAATCAAATCTAGGGATGTAGGGTGGAGGCCCTTTATTACACCTTGGGTTCTGTGCTCAGCATCTAAATAGTTTATTTGTTTTCAATATCCGAATTCTCCAATTTAGCCTTGTTCTTGTTGTCGTAGTGTACATACTCTCCCACATGTAATAATACTCTGCTCTGGTGTCTTTTTTTTTAAAAAAAAACAAATATATATATATATAAGCAAATGTTTTAGCAACTTAAAACATTAATTTTCTATTATATTTCATAAATTTACCTTTTTATTATAAATTTAATTTAAAATATTTTATTTTTTAGTTAACAAACTTATTTTTTTAAGATACCTTTTAATTTAAATGGATTAAACTAAAATACTAGGATGATTACTATAACTTATAGTTTCAATTTTATACGAGAAATATTATAATTCTGTTACCCTTCAAGTTTGAGACGATAATTAAACCGATCCAACAAATATATATTTTAGGGGGTTTTAATGTTTTCATTTATAAATATTTATAAATATTTTTTTATTATTTTTAAATTTTTATTTTTAATATTAGCATGTAAAATGATCTAAAACAATAAGAAATAATAATTTAAGGCTAAATAAATAATTTTTAAAAAGATAAGGTTCTAGCATGCTAAATAGTATCTAACACCCTTCATGTTATTATTATTTTTTAAAAAAATTATGCTGTTTTTTTTTTATAAAAAAAAAACCTCTAAAATGCGCTTCATATTTTTGCCCTCTGCTGACAGACAATTGGGCCCCCTTCTTTTGGCCCATAATAAGTTCAATGTGACCTGTGTAAAGTGCCGCCCAAAGGTTTTTCTCTGTGTTCTTTTTTTTTTTTTTTTTTTTTTGGCAGTTGAAGAGTGGGTGGAAAATGCCAGCTCAGTGGTATTTACGGGCTGTGAATATATAAGGGTGATTGAGAACGCATTGGATTTTTAAAAAAATCAAGTTTTTTAGTTTAAAATTATTTTTTATATTTTTTATTGTTTTGATGTGTTGATATAAAAAAAATAAAAAAATATTATGTTTTATATTTTAAAAAAAAACAACACTTAAAAAATAATCACTGGAAAACTATTAATTGCTATGAGCCTTAAGATCAAAGGGGTTTTTTTTTTAAAAAAAAGGATTGGTTTCACCTCATCTTGTACGAGATAATAGATAAGAAGAGAGTTCAATGATTTTTAGGAAACTAATCATAGCCTTTCGGACCAAAATTGATGAAAAACGACCACTAACCACTTTACTACAACACTGCAATGATAGCCAGATTGAAGAAATGGCTGTGACACAAAAGAAGTTGAGCCCAAGGATGGCGGTTGGCTTTAATGATTCAGATGTAACAGCACGAGCTCTGTTCTGAGATTCGGCATCACTTGACCTCACAACACAACATTTTTTAAATGATTCTGTACTGCTTTTGCATCAAGATAGTAATCTCCCACGTGAACTTCTATTTTCACTTTTTACCATTGGTAGAAACCGTGTTTTTTTAAATTTTATTTTTTTATTTAAAATTATTTTTAATATTTTAATAAACTGATATTCAAAAATATTTTTAAATTATTATTGCAATTCCTTGTGGAGGCGAGAATCACACGGGTCAAACCAATTCACTCTTAATTCAAGTGATGTTCTTACGAGCAAGAAGGCGAAATCTCATCCAAGCCTCACATTCAATAGCCAGTGTATTGTTTTAGCCTGGTTCGGGGGGTTTTTTTGGTTCTATAATCCGTCCAGGGAGAAGTTGAACTTAAGAAATAGTGAATAACTGCATAAATGTATAAGAATTTCGATTGCATTTATATTAATCATTGTAGGAAATGTTGATTTGTGTGGGTGTGTGTTCGGGCCAGCTTGCGTGTATCTCGACTAATCTCACGGGTCCTGAAGTTAACAACCATTTAAATCTTCAATGGCTATCATATTAGCAACCACATGAATAGTAAACCCTTTAATTTCATGTTTTTATCGTTAGATTACCGGCTAGATATTTAAAAAATATTGATTTTTAATTAATATATTGGTTGTGGGAAAGAAAGTGGGATAAGCTATTCCAAATGTTCATTCGGAGTAATATTACGCTAATAGCATTCGTGTGTATTGTATAGAACCCAAAGGTTGTCGATGAACTTTGTAGTTCTCTTCATAAAAGTGGAACCTTTTGAACTGGAAAAAAAAAAGCAAAAGTTTTTAAACTTGAAAAGGTTTTTTAAAAAAAGTTCATTCAAGACCTGGTCGACTTGAGAGTAAGATTAGTCAAGATAAAAAAATATATTCTTTAAATAAATTCACCCGATTAAACCTTGGTGACCAGATGAAACCAAGTGAGATCATGCTGCTTCTTTTTTTTTAATCATAATCCCTAATTTCTTCTCCTGTTGAGTCTCCTCTCTAGTTCAAGTTTCTTCTTTCTAATCCACATGTAGAAGATTTCTGGATTCTAACTCAAAACCAGCTCCAGGACATTCTTACAGGAGAATAAAAAATAAATAAACAAATGTACAAAAGAAAAGGAAATTGGTGGTGGTGGTGGTGACTTGTGGATGGTGATCTGCTGGAGAAAGTGATAGATGCTTATGGTTGTAGTGTGGCAGGGGGCTGTTGTGTTTTGGGTGGAGAGACAGAGGAAGGGAAGGAAGGTTGTGGTTGGCTGGTGGTGACTTGTTTTATAGACTCAATCTAGCCTTTGGTTTCCGCCCTTTATCGTGGGATCAAAATATTATTTATATATATATAATTATATTTAAATATTGAAATAAAATAAAAAAAGATTTAAAAAAAACACACGGTTCATATTATATGATTAAAATATCTTGATAAAAAATAAATAGAATTATAAAGCTCTTTAAAAAAAATATGCTAACTTTTAAAACACATGACCTGAGTTATGATTAAACTCAAAGTACTTTATATAAAAAAAATTTGAAATCCAGTTCTCAGCAAAATAAATATTAAAAGATAAAGTAAAAAAATCAATCATGCAAAAGAATTTGTTTTAAAATAGCAATTCAAATAATAAAAATCAAATATACTATTATTGATGATATCATTAAATAATATCATTACCGTTACTATTATTCTTATTAACACTATTTTTTATTATTATTAAAAATATTATTGTTGTTATTACTATTATTGCCGCCGCCGCCGCCATTATTATTAAATGTTAACATTATTATTGCTAGTAATCATGTTAACACTTCTATTAGTATTGTTTTTATCTTAGCAATAATTACCATGATCATCGTCAATGTTATTAACAATAACAACAACAAAAATAATAATAATTGTTGTTGTTATAATTATTATTATTATTATTATTATTAAAATTATTTTTGATATTAGTATATTAAAATGATTTAAAAACATAAAAAAAAATATTAATTTAAAGTAAAAAATTTTTTTAAAAAATTAAAAGTATATGAGTGGATTTGATGGGAGAAAGGCAAATCCATAGGAAGGTATACGAGCGGGTGGCAGTTTGAAGGAGAGATGGCCCGTGGCAACATCTTGTTTCCTTACATAATGAATGGATGGATGCTGATTTGTTGCAACTTGCAGCATATTCTCTTGATATTTCTCAATTCAAAGTCTGAAGAAAACTAATGATTGCAATTTATTACCAATCCAACTGCCACTTGCACGGTTGCACTTAATTTTTATCTTAAAAAATCTTAGTCTATTCCGAGTTGACTTGTTAATTCGAGATTCATAATTTGATCTGATGTATTATTGGATCGGATTTCAGAACTATATAAAAAGAAGAAAGTTTATATAGCAAGCATCATGGGTCTCCGAGTGCCATCGTGCTGCGAGCATAGAACGGGCCAATGTTCTACCTCTGCTGTATCTGATACAACACATGAAATGCTGTCATCCACTCTCGAATTGAAACTCTGCCTTCAGGACGAAGAAAGGTGCAAGGGGGGCACACATTCGGAAAACGAAGGCGCTTGACGTACTGCACCAAAATATCCCAATTCCTTATTGCAGTAGGGTCACCAAAGATATGGATCGAATTTCTCCTTGCTTCTTGCCCAGGTGCAAAATGTATTTCATGATTATCTTCGAAGTAAAAGAAAGGTATAGGGCTCCCTTTTATTTTACTGGAAACGAAAAAAATCACGCAGACCCCGGCCGATCTATGCTGTGAAGATAGAACTCGAGACCAGATGCAGTTGTATTTTGAAAATGGGACAAAAATTTGTCTCCCAGGAGAGCAACCCTTCTCCACCAATCGCAGCAGCCTCTTTATGCTGTGCCAAAATTGTGTTCAGCCTTTTGTTTTTTTAAAAGCAAAAAATGACCACTCGTTTACATGAGATTTTTTCTATTGGCTATAGAAGCAATCCACCCCCTATCCGACCTCACACGCAAAGGAAGACTTAAACACAAGTTATTATCAAGAGTCATCATACAAAGGCTCCAGCTGAAGTTGCTTTCTCGATCATCGAGCCTTACCTGCACAATTTTTAAAGACTTTCCTAGGCGAGAATTCCCTTCTAGCCTACAGACACTGTGTTGAAGTGTGACAAAAAAAAAACAAAAACAGTAATAGCCCAGCCTAGCTCACCGTGGGCGGGGCATCACCTTGCCTGGGCCACGGCCCGACGAGGTGATCCCCACCTCGCCTGGTGAAGCTCACCCATGCTAGTGCGAGGTAGCCCTTGGACCTGGGCTGACCTGGGCATTCCATCCGGGTCGACTCAACCTATCCAAAATATTCTTTTTCTTCATCATAATAATTTTGACTACACACATGAAAACTCATGATTGACTCCACACGCATTGAACAAGAGAGAATGCACATATTTTTTATATAAACAAAGGGCATTATTTTTCATTTTCTAGAAATTTAACTGCTTGTCATTCGATAAAAAATAAAAAAAATAACTTAAACATTAGAAATTTAACTGCTTGTCATTTTATGGATTCATCACACACTGGATTTTCCATCGGTTTACGTTTTGCTGTTCGCTAGCCTCGGTCATAAAATTATTGTTCACAAATTTGTAGTAAAAATTATCACTGGCATCATTGTAGAACCCACTTGTTATAACATGCCATTGATTTCCAGGATATTTTTGTATGGAATTCAATATTCTTACACTAAAACCGAATCCTTTCCCAAGTGACTAGCGTAGAATCCTTCGCCACCCCCATCATTTCACAATTATTCGAAACTATCTTACAGGTGCTGCTGGGAACTATAAATTCTTTGCAAACCACCCGCATCTAAAATCCTATATTAACCAAAAAAAAGTTTTTTTTTTCCTCGCAATATTTCTATGGATTCCAACCTGAATGTTAATGACTGCCCTTGATCTCCAAGAGATCTGAGTTGAGGAATATCGTGTTAGCACTTGGAAGTACTGAATAATCTCTGTATAATATTTTTCGAATAATCCCTAGTTGCCGGTTCCTTTTCTTAGAGCCCACTGACTAGCAACAAAAATTGATATAAGCTCAAACCCAACTTGGGCCCAATCATGCCTAATCCAGCCTTTTCATACTGGACTTTACTCTCCGCTATTACACGTCCTTGAATTTATCTTCACCACTTACCGGGCTGCTGATACCGGCGCTCCCTGGATTTATAACCGCGATCCTCTCTTTATATATATATATATATATATTATTAAATTGAGCATAACAGAACCAGAAAATTCCAAACAAAATGTCCGCCCTTGATTACAAATAATCACAATAGTTTTTTAACATTTATTCCTTGCCGAGGCAGACACTCCCCTTTCTGCTCAAGACCAGATGACAGTGACTGTGTCAGTATTGTAACGTGCCCCAGAAGAATGACCTAGTCGAAAAGTTGCGAGATGAAGCTTGCTGGATATCATGTGTTTTAAATGTGATTTTGTTTTGCAGATCATTCGTTTTTTGAATAGTTAATTGAGCAGATGCAAGAAGTTGCTGCTGCTACTCAGGAGCAACAAGAGTCTTACAAAGATGACCTAGTTGACGAGTCGGGCGAGGAGGATGCAGAGTTGAATGCTGAAACTAATGTATGCGTTTCTCTCGTGACCTTTATTGCTCTGGATTTGAGATTACAGTATTGGTGATTGTTTAAAGTATTTTTTATTTAGAAATATATTAAAATAATTTTTTTTATTTTTTAAAAATTATTTTGATATTAACCTATCAAAACAATAAAAAAAATATATAAAAAAATTATTTAAAAAAAATTCAAAATTTTTAATAACAGAAGTTGAGGGAAGCCCAACTGTGGGACCTGGACATGGCCTCCTGTGAATTTTTCTTAGATGTTTATGATCACTGTTCTTACAGTTACGTCTTTCAGTGGTTCATCCTGTGTTTCCCGTACTGCTTAGTTGCAGCAGTCTAATCTGTAGTAGTGGCGCCAACAGAGAGGAGATGGGAGGGTTGCGGGCTCAAATTCTACCGTTGAAACAAGCACACATTTATGCCAATATTCATGGCACAAAGATTATTCTTTTTTGTGGTCGGAAAGTGATTGACCGAATCCTTTCCCTTTCCTATCTCTTTTTCAAGCAACTTCATCCAGCTCTCTCGACATGGAGAGACTGAAATGTAAAAAAATAAAATTTGTAGCTGAAATGTAAAATTATAAACTAACAAGGACCAAAGATGTAAAAAATAAAGTTGGAAGGACTAAAATGAAGTTCTCTATGCTTTTGAATAATGTAGACTAAAAAAGGGCTTTTTTGTCTACGTCAATTTTAATTCTTGTTTTTTTAATTTTATTTGCAATAACTTAAGATTTTATCTGGTAGAATCAATCTTTTATTTATCGCATAAATATTAAACGACGTTTCATATGCGTGTGAGCATCCAAACCAAAAAAAATCTTAAGACATAAAACCACGACAGTATAATTTATGAGAACCAAATTAAAAGAAAATGTAAAGTTTAGTTACCATTTACCAAAGTGAAAAGGGATAAAAAGCCGAGGGACCTAAGAGGAAAACCGACATAATAAACATTGCTATAAATAGCAATATGTTAGTAAATGAATTACAAGAAACATCGTGAAATAGAAGTGGTTATTTTTTGTTTGGTTTGGTTTTTATCAAAAAAAATAATCAAATTGAATTTTTTTTAAAAGAACCAAAACAGGTTCAAAGTGATCGGTTTTGGTTAGGTTTAGTTTTTTAGGAAAAAACCCGGTTCAAATCGGTTTGACCTGATTTTTTCTGTTTGACTCAGGTTTTTTTCCAGTTCTGCTCGGTTTTTCCGGTTCAATTTGATTTTTTCGGTTTCAAACTTATAAAACAGAACCGAACCGATCAAGTTTTTTAAAATTTTAATCGATTTTTTTTCATAATTCGATTTTTTCAATTATTTTTTTTAATTTTCTTTATTTTTTGATTTTTTTATTCACCCCAACCGTGAAACATCAAGCTCCTTTAATTTCTTTTATACCGTAGCGTACAGTATTATAATTTTAGTCACAAGTCTGGAGGTGGGTGGAGAGTCTTTTCCAGACTGCTCACTGGTCAATTTTTTCCCTCCATTCCAGAGAACTCGTAACATTATTGAATAGAATATACTTCCCTGATATTTTTTTGTTGCTTAATTAATCTGACATTTTTTTTCTAAAATACTTTCCAATTCATCATTCTTTCCACCTTACCCCATGCTTTTTAAATCTGATATGATATAGTAAAAAATCCAGATTAAAAATTTTGATTGGGTCAATACGTTATTAAATTCAATTTTATTTTTTATAAAATAAAATAATATTATTTTTATTAAAAAAATAACCAACCACCACAACTAAGTTTTTAAACAGGTTATAAAATTAATCTGAATTTTTTTATTGGATCGCCTATGTTTGGCTTTTCTCTATTTCTATTTTCTTAAATCCGGAGGTGGACCCACCAGGCATGGATTTAAGACCATGCCTTATCCCCGTCATTCACTCGCACCTCCTGCCATTCTCATTTTAACTTTTCCTGTGTCCATCGGCGCCTGAAAGGATGTCATCATGTAAAAGGAGCAACCAAAACGGTGGAATCAACGCTCAATTATGTTGGAGTTGACTTTTTATCCTCATAGATTAGGAAAACAAATCCTCCGTGAATATTCTAGCATTAGACTTTGGTAAGTACAGCATGGCATGGACAGCATGCGCATGGCATTTGATAGGCAGTTGCATAATGCATTTCTTTATCTGTTCCTACTGTTAGATCGGTTGACATATATTCTGATTTCTGACATTTAGCGAAGAAGTTAAGGATTTTTAATTGCCAGCAATTAAGGTTAATCAGGTTGCCGGGTCAACTTGTCGGGTCGCATCGAGTTTTTTTCTCTTTCATTTTTTCTTCAACTCGATCTGGTTCCAGTACCAGGTCGGCCGGGTCTCGGGTCGACCCGTCGAGCCGGGCCGGGTTTTAATTCACTTCAACGTGCCCAAAATCGTTTCTTTTCAGGCAGCTAAAAGGCTTTATAACATTAAAATAAATATTTATTTATTTTTTAAAATATATTTTAATATCAGTGAAAATAGCTTTCTGTAATTGTTTGACTGGCTTTTTGAAAATGGCCTGGTCTACACTGGTGTCTCCTTTTTCTTTTTCGTTGAGGCTAGTGCGCACTTGTTTCTCTCCACTGTCCTTGGCTTTCGGAAAGCCATGAGCACCAGTTCATCCGCGGCGCGACTTTTTCAATTCTCCATGCAATTACGCAGCATCTCTTGTTCCACGCTATGTTTTTGCCTGACTTTCACAAAGTTTGAGGGTTAGAGATAGAAAATATAAATTATTATCTTGTTTTACTCTTTGATGAATATCTGATCATGCTAAATTAATGAGATAAGTAGCCGTGGTAAGAAAATTTAAATTTTTTTAAAAATATGGTTGTACAGCAACATCAAACAGTGGCACAGGGCAAAAAAGTTGACCGGAAGTGGGTAGACCTGGATGTGATGGATCAAAGCCATTGGTGATTTCATTTTGTAGCACCATTTTCGGAAAATCAATAATGTACCATTTTGCTAGTATAATAGTTTTTAAAAACTTATATAATTATTAATTTTAGGGTTCGTGAGAGTAGTTGAGATGTACGTAAATTGATCCGGACATCTATATTAATAAAAAAATCATGTACCGGAGAGCTAATACTCAAATCGAAAAATATCTTGATGGTCACGCAAAGAAATTTTATTTTCTAGTTTAATATGTCAGTATTTATCATACAATGGAAGAGAATAGAGTGGTTCTACTGGTAATCGTGAAGAAACTAAAAGGGAACGAGTAAAGAAAATTATTTTATTTATTTTTATTCTCTTTCCTTGCTAATGCTGCAGTCCAGATTACCCTAGTTAGATAAAAGAATTCAATACTTGAATTTCGAAAAAAATATATTTTTTTATTATAACTTTTTAAATTGGTTTCGAATTTACTCATCAATTATCTAACCTTATTTTTTTTTAAAAAAAAGAATGGAGTAAAAAAAATATATATATAAAAAAAACAAGAGCAGAGGAAACAAAAAGATAAATGAAAAAAAGGAACAACTACCTGCAATAATATCAACTCATGATTGCTCATTACAAAAGCAAACAAAACTC
>Ga0307510_10007013_pt1 | contig 13433 bp, 6 predicted proteins | sample 12_EM_MG_FD_207224 | JGI IMG/M metagenome (GOLD analysis project Ga0307510, IMG submission 207224) | Populus trichocarpa ectomycorrhiza microbial communities from riparian zone in the Pacific Northwest, United States - 12_EM | ecosystem: Host-associated > Plants > Roots > Unclassified | place... | reverse complement strand
GGTCAAGTTAACACACACACATTGATATTTCTAACTCGAACTAATTAAATGAATGACTAGCTATATGTCAAATTAGAAACTCCATTAGAAACTCCAAATTTACATTTCCACAAATAAAGAGTATTAAGCTATGTTTTTTTCTCGGAATTCACTTTCCGAGAAACTACTTTTCAAACTTTTCTGTGTTTGTTTGCCATTAGAAAAGTTAGTCAACGGAAAACACTTTCCAGTTAAAGGAAAATTTGGCTTGGTTTTCAGGAAAGTGTTTTCCTGAAAAATTTAGGCGGAAAACACTTTCCGAAATTTGTGAAAAAAATAGAAATGTCATATTATTTGCTGATTATATCAAATTTGGTCCTCAAACTTTTGATTATTATATATATTTTGTTTTGAATAATTATTTTTCAATTTCATCTCTTAAAATTTAATTTTTATATTAACTTTGGTCCTCATTTTTATAATTGTTATTTGCTTTTCCCTTATCATTTTTTTATTGAAATTTTTTATGTATCAAATTTGGTTTTCATTCTTTTGATTGTTACTTATTTTATTTGAAATAATTTATGAAATGTTAATTATTATTATTTTAATTTCTTCATCTTTCATTTTTATTTTATTTTTTAGATATGATTTCTATTATTTTGATTATTATTTATTTTATTTGAGATAATTTATGAAATTATATTTTTTTTCAATTTCATTCTCATTCAACTTTTTAATTTTTAAGATTTGTTCCTCATTATTTTAATAAACTTGAGAAAAATAAAATATTAATAAGTTATTTTCCAACTCATTTTCCATGACATAACCAAACACTGGAAAGTGTTTTCCAACTTATTTTACATTACACTACCAAACATCAGAAAATAATTCACTTTTCCGGAATTCACTTTAAAAAAAAAAAACTACTTTCCAGCAAACAAACTGAGCTTAATTTAATACTCCAGAAATGAGGAACATTGATTTATATTTCCACATATCGTCTTTGAAAGTTCACAACCTTCACCATGTATTAAAAAATACCTTGCAGAATATGTTTTTTCATTTATAAAATATGTTCAGACAACACATAAATAACATGACAATCTTATAATATAAAACCGCCTGCTAGCCTACCAGTGCTGGTATGGGTAATCGACTAATGTAAACAATAAAACTATATCTATATAATTTCATTATTTTTTTTATATAAATTCTGATTTCAATAAGAAAAAACACTAAAAGATTGTAAGAAAGCGTTGAACGAGCATTAAATGGACAATTTAAAAAGTAGTAAGGAAGTGTTTGCAATGAGAACACAGCCAGAACAATGGTCAGACTTCCCCTACAGTTGCTTAAGCAAACCAAGGATATCTAGCCACATATATAGTTAATGATAATCAGTAAAATATACCCACAACTTGTATTTTCAATCACAATTATTAAATTCGGGTTGATAGATAAGTTTATTTATCTAGGACTTGGCTAACCTACCTCTTAAATCAGGTTAAATATATATATAAAAAAAATTAAAATTTAGTCAGATGACATGATTGATATCGTTTTAATTAATTGGGTTAAAAATGGTATCCCATGTCTTGCTATGCTTTCAAAACATTTAGAACAATTAGATCACTCTAAGTTGATGATTTCAAAAAGTTAACATTTTATGATCCAAACATTCACACAAGAGAATCATTACACCAGTCTTAGAAATTGATGCTTTCAAGAGCTGACACCATCAGAAGATGTAGAAGAAGGGTGGTCCTAATCTGTTGTCTAGCTCTGAATCTGTCACGTACGCATCTAGACGATGTTTCTTCCATATAAACCTTTTATCGAAGCCATTACAACTTCTTCTTTTTTTTACTTTTTTTCTTACATATTACTAAGATTAATATTTTCTACGTAGTTAATGGTTTTGCAAACCTGATTCCAGTTTTACTCCTCCCTCAAAGGGCACTTCTGTTCGTGTGAGCGTAAAGTGGGTGACTCCAGTTCCAGTTCCACTCTCTTTTTTCACGAGGACACTAGTTCACCATGAGTAATGTTGCTAGAGTTCTCAAGTAGCACTTAATTTCCTGATTACTCATGAGGTATCAAGTACCATTTCCATGGCTATAAGCATGGTGATTAACCGCATGAGTTCGAAAAGCTTTCTTCTTCACGATGATTAAAAATATCAACAGAAATTAAATCATATTCTTGGAGCACAAGATCGATCTCTTGCATATTAGCTTGCTTCAAGGTTTAAACTCAAGAAATTAAGAGAGAGCATACCTAGTCTACAACATGGGATTACATGGTAGAAATGTTGGCACCTTGTTAATTACCTAAGGATCCAAGAAATATAAGGTTGAATCAAAGGAATATATAGGTGATGATTCATGGCCTTAAATCTCTTAAAATGAAACAATAAAGAGCATGTACTGCTGGATCTAGAAAATTCCATAGTACATTCTAGAAATTAATCAATCTGCAATAATTTGTATTTAGCTGGACAAAAACTAACCCAAAAGATAATGGACATTGAAAAATAATGCTAGCTAGCTAGGAAGGACCCAAAACAGGGTGAAGTTTTGCACTAGTAGAGCTAGAAAGTTGGGGAAAAAATGTAACAGTGATCACTATTGACAAATGACAATCTGCCGACAGAAACCAAATAATGCAACTCACTTTAGAAGCCTCGTTGGCGTCTAGCAAAAAAGCTTATTATTTCGAAATCAGCAATTATCTTTTTCCCACAATTTCAAGTTCAGCTATTTCTTTCTCTCTTTTTTTTTGGATAATAAAATATGCTATTTCTTTCTCTTTTCTTTAAGACTACAAAAAGATCTGCAAAAACTGCTTTAAAAAGGAGTTCACACAAAGAAGTCAAAGCAATTCCATCACCAACGTCTAGCTAGATACAGATAACTACAATATATATTTGGTACATGTGTACATATATCCATGCCCTAGAATCATGAAATCATATAAGGTTAATTAATATAAAAAAGGCCCCTTCTATAAATAACTTATACAACCCTTTTCCTTCTTTTGGCGCAATACATGTATCTATATAGCACAAGGCATGCTGAGAATTATGAAGTTAGAAACGAAATTGTTTCATGTTCTGAAAATGATTCTAAATATTTTCACAAGAATATTGATCCGGCTTAATTTGTAAGCACAGCAACCTCATTAGTTAAATTGTATCAAATTGAATGCATGCAGTCACAACAATACCAGTTCTATATTTTTGAAGCAATATAGAGAATCAAGAAATGTTAAGTAAATATTTATTTTTTGTTCTTGTTTTCATATTTACATGAAATTTTGCTCCCAACATTTCCAATTTCTACAATAAGATTAGTCTGTTAGTTAATTAATAGATTACTGAAAAGAAGGAAGGATGGATACTATAGCTAATCTAGAAATTTAATTTAATGGGGGCCAGGGGTTGGGGGGGGGGGGGGGGGGCACTTATGAGTCTATATATTCTTCAATTAAGTAATTGAAGCCAGTAAGCGACATCAAGGACTACTAATAGATGCTAAACAAAGAAGAATCGTTGTTATATTCTAAGCTTAATAAAATATTAAACCACAAATCCCTTAAAACATGTCTTGATATCCCATCATGTCAATGTCAAACATCTCTCCTATGATTTGATAGTACATACAAGTATGAATGTAATATTATTCAAGCTCGTATATACCATCGAGGTTCTTGGCAAGTGACTTCAATGTTGAGAGAATTGTCTACATGTATCCTTTTTGGTAAGTTAACTATCTGTCTACGTTAAGAACTTGAACATACAAATAGAAGTAATTAACTTCGTATATTTTGTGGGGAGGAGTGGATCTACCCCAAGCCCTTATCATTGTATCTAATTGGAGGGGTGAAATGGGTGCTCAATTTGCTTTGTATCTTGGATAAAGTATTGAGATAGTGAATAAAATCTCATTCCTCTCTTATATATTCACATTTTTCAATCTTCTAGTTTGTAATAACTTGGATATTGGACCTAATCCCTTGTGCCTATCTTCCATCTTACTAAATATACTGTAAAACAAATTAAACAAGTTAAATTCGGGAAGAACCCTAACTTGTTAATCTATTGAGATTAAGGAGAGCAATGGAGTTACATACCTTTGTCTAGCTCCTGGTACAGCTTCTTCTTGGAAACGCTGAATGCTGAAGAGCAAGGGAAAGACGGACAATATCTGCCACGGTATATGAGCAAAGAGTTTGTACGTATTTATAGGAAAATGTAATAATGCAGGTATGAACGTGAACCAAATAAGGTAGCAAAAGAGAGTAGCATCAATGTGTGAGGAGGATAAGATCACTAGACATGCCAAAGAAAGAAATTGAGAAAAACATGACAGAAGAGACCTTGAGGTGAAAGCTGGGAAAGCAAATAACCCTGAGAAAGTGATATTGGCGCGGCTCAATCTGAGATCGTATTTTACAATTACTTTCACGTGTAAATCCGTCTTCGGATTGAACCTCACCAACATCGCTTTCTTTTGCCTCCTTAGCATCCAGCACAGATTACCGTGTCTCTTCTTATCAGAAAAAGGCAAAATGATCATGCAAGTAGAAACATACCACGATAAGTTTATAATGTGAACAGGTTTTAGCTTTTAAAACTTGCTAGCTGCTGCAGGCTTGGTGCCACTTACCAACCAAAAGGGAAAAAAGTGTGTACTTGAATAAAGAAACACTAGATATGGTCACATACGACTTGTCAAAGGACAATAATATGATCATTTACGGTATCTATATATCTCTTGGTAGGGAAAAGGATGGTGGCTCGGTGGAGTAAGAGGTGGAGGTGGTGGTCTTGTTGGTGGTTATAGTCATGAAGTGGGATCTTGAAATCATGATCATTTATATATATTCCTTGAACTCAGTCAATTGAAATCAAGATTTATTCTCAAAGCAAAAAAGAAAAAAAAATCTAGACTTTTAAAAGGCAAAAATAATTAATATATTCCATAATACTTATCAAACACGCGCGAGTATAAAAAATATATCGATTAAAGAAAACCCCCTATTATTCAATTATAATTTAGCTGGGATTTAGAAACGATATTCTTACACCACATGAAAACATAAAACAATAAATAAAAATAAAAATAGAAATAAAAATAGAAATCATTGTTGCACCAAGAAAAGAAAATTAAAGAGCTAGACAAATGTTAATAGAGGAGTGGCAGTGCTAATTTGATTAACATCAAGAAACAAAAGCTGGCCATTAGGAATGGATCAATCAAGATATTTATGGAATGTTGAAGCAATCAGCTCAACTAGGGTTCAAAGATAAATTGAAGAAGATGGGAATGAACTCATGATCTTTCTTGATGATATATAGATAGTAATAACTTGTCTAAGGTTGATCATGGTCATATATAAGGGACTTGGAGTCAGGGAGAGACAGAGAAAGAGAGAGAAAGGGAGGAATGGAATGAGGAGGCAAGGGGTTGGAGAGGTAGAGAATGTATACTGGCAGGGTTTGCCTCGGGATGAGAAGGTGAAGAAGGTGAGTGGAATGATGTCAAGGGTAGCAGCTTACTTTTAGGGTTTGTCATGCTTAATTTGTACTCAATAAAATCAAACGCATGCCACCTGAAATATTCCTCCCCACCACAAAACCCAAACAACTCCTTTTGATTGTACCTTTTGTTTTAAGAATATATTAATTATTTTAATCCCCTTCTTTTTTGTACCATTCCTCGCATTCCATTTAATTAAATCTAATAACTTATTGTATTGTATCCTAAAAAGGAGAATAAGATAGTTGGCTCATATGTCCCTAGTATAAACAAATCCTTCTCATGGGAGCCAATTACAGGAAAAACTAGAGGTTAGAAAATTTGGTTAAAAACAGGGTTAATATATATATTTGAGATCAAATTAAAAATATATCCATTCACTTTTAGGGTTAAGATTTTGTTGAAATTTAATCCACAACATAAATTCTTTAACATAGTATATTAATATGCGTTTTAAACAAATTATGGATGAATAAGAAATTAATTTAAAAACAATTCTTGATTGACATGTTTTAGTGAAACCCAAAACCCTCTAAAAAAACTTTATCTTGTATGAAAAAGAAACAAAACTTTATTAGTATTTATAAAATAGGTAAGAAGTTAAAATTGGATACAAAGAATACCCAAACTTTTAGAAGGGGGATGTCCTAAGTAAAGTAGATTTTAAGCTTAAACTCTCGCACACGTATTGAGCTCGGGTTGGGTTTGAATTCATTGTAAAATAATATTTTGAGTTACAAAAGATTATTTTTTGTCAATAGAAATTTAAACTTGGATCTAGTTTATGAAGAATTAATTCTTCCATCCCACTGTTTTGTCTAACCCTTGAATGGAAGGAATTGATCAATTTTTCCATAATAGTTTTTGTAGAATCTGAACAAATTCTCCAGCTTAAAAGACCCCTAATTTAAATTCAAAATCATTCAGGTTTAATTTTTGTTTATTGTAGGTAACCAAAATTGTTATGAAGAACTTCATCAAAATGAGTTGAAGTAAAGTGTTTAAGGTTGATTAATTCTACACTATTTTGATAAAATTTGACACTCTTCTTCATCTTATTTTCCAACATTGTTTTCTTATTTTAAATTCCTCTTAAAATTTATTATAATCTAAAGCTTAGATTAGTTGTTGTAGAGGGATAATAGAGTACTATGTACTTTTCTTGATTTATGAGATCTTGTTAAGAAGTGTACCTAAACAAGATGGTGTTGTTAAAATCTTGAGAGGTTTATTGAAGAAATTTTTATTACACCAAGCCCTTGTTTTGGGGTGTGACCCAAACGGAGGTTTGCCAAAAGTTTTTTTTTTGTTTAAAATTATTTTTTTATGTTTTTAGATTATTTTGATATACTGATGTTAAAAAATGAATTTTAAAATAATATTATCCTTTTTTTGTTATTATTGCAAGTAGTTATATATTTATTATATTGCATATTTATAAATTAAAAATATTTTCTTCACTTATGACTTTTGAAAAGAACTAAATACCATCGGAGTTTTAGTATACAATTAATGTATTATAATAACGTGGTTGTAGTTTTGCCTTTGGGTGTGTTGAAAGGCTTATTAGCACTATATTAATATAATGGATTCCTCATTGATATATCTTAATGTGAATTGTATCCAATTGTTTAAAAAGAAAAAGAAAAGAAAAGAATTGAATCAAAACACACACACACACACACACACACACATATATATATATATATATATAATTTATAATTTAACTTTGATTTAAGGGATGCCTAACTAAAGACAAGACTTTTACATGGAATGGCGGACTATATATATAGATTCTTTCCACAAAATGAACACTTAGTAGTGCTCAAAATAAGCAGGTAGCCATAAAGAATTTCGTACGTAGAAACTAAAGGTGGTCAAAGCCAAAGCCATATTTGTGCAAGAAAGAGAGATAAGAATCTTGGAAACATGAGTGCAGAATGTCAGCGAAGAGATTGTCTGCTAGAAAGAAGTTTCCTTTGGAAGGGTACGTAAAAGGTTGATTTTAATCTTCTTTTTCTTAATTTCAAATCGAAACACATTTATTATGGTAGCAAATAGCCACCACCACACGCCGGAGACATCGGCGCTAAAGGAGCCCTGCCTTGGGCCTGCACGAGGGGACACTCTTCTTGGGTTTTGCTTTTCTTTCTTTCTTTTAAGTCTCTTGTCTTTAATTTAAGGGGTCACTCTTGGCCCTTCTCCTGGGATTTTGGGAAGTGTAAAAGACTCTTTTAATAAAAGAGGCTTAAAGCCTCATGATTTGGGGCGATAAGTTCGCGTGCCACTACCCAAACACAGATTCCCCCACGCCTTGAACCATTCCCACACCTTCTCTTCTCATATTCTTGCTTCCTCACCAGATCCCAGGTCATTTCTCTTCTATTCTTGTTTCTCTTTACCTAGACTAATGACTCGTGAGGTCAAAAGCTAGTTACCACAACTTTGGCTTTTCTGTTAATTAATATTCTCTTTTCTCATACTTGCGTTGCCATAACCAACGCTCACTTTTTACGTGTGTGATGAAAATCATGTCAACTTGAAAGCTAAAGCTAGGTCATGTCAAAATACATACAGGTAACACACGAAGAGGTGGATAATTAAAGGCTTGTTTGGTTTGGTGCCTACTGAAAACGTTCCGAAACCTGTCGGCCGGAATCATAACCGGACATTGATTTTTCAACGGTTGACGTCCAATAGCGGTCGGTGTTTTTGGAGTGCCTTTCAAGACACTCAACAAGGACTGACTTTTTTGCAATGGAATAGCTCTCTTGATGCACAATTCGAGCAACAAATGAGATAAATAGTGGATTCCAAGGTCAAATTGATGGTTCTTGAAACTCTTGATTAAAGGGATTGGACAAAGAGACACCCATGTTCTGTAAGTACTTGAGATTTTTCTACAAGCTTTAATGGGCCATGTTGCCCTTTTTGTTAAGCATGCTTCTTAATTGAACTTAATAATCTTTATTCTGAGAGAATATTTGGAGGACTTTAATAAGCTTCCTCCTTTCTAAACTTTTCCGCTTTATTTCAACTTTTATATATATAATGATTGATTTTGTGCTAATTATTTTTTTTTTCTAGAGTACATGTCTTTTTCCTTTATGGTATATGGCTAGAGTATATATTTTGTAAGTTCCTTAACTCTTAATTATGAGTATGTGTACGGATATACTAGTTGAACATCAAAAGAGCTTTCTTTCAATAGCTATACACTTGGATTTAAATTTGAAATTGAGATGATGAAGAGTTACAAGAGCACCTGCATATGGGATTTCATTGGGTTGGTTAGTGATTCTTAGCATTAAATACGGATCATGATCCATGAAAGTGCAAAGAATATTGAAGTAAAGTTTAAGCTTTTGCAAAATTGATGATGGGTATGTTTCAATCATGTATGGCAATGAGGCCAAACTCACTTGTCAGCTTGTGGAGACAAGAAACACACATCCCTCCATGAACTCGAGTTGCTACATTTCTCTCTTTCTACTACAACTCTCCGTGTATCAAACTTCTATGTCCACACATGCAAGTAGAAGCAGTCTCCCTTCCTAGAACCTCCCAAAATATCGACAAGTGGACAGAAGAAGCTAGCATTTTACTTTTCAAAAGATTGAATAACAAATAATGAATCATAAGCATTGCTCAGTGCTCACCCTTCCTTTTCTTGAGGGAAGGAAACATTCATGCAACTGAACAATCCCACCATAGAAGCACAGTCTTGGCTACTTATTACTTAACTGAAACACTGGAATTATTTTTAATCAACTGAGTGAGATTTACTAGGATGCAATAAAACATGTTGCATATGTCCGTCAGAGTTTGTAGCACATTGAGTGTGATAGTGACCAGGATTTGGACCCCAATAAGTTCTTATAGCCCACACATTTGGAGCAAAATCACTGATGGTTTTTCTCTCACACAGTTGATGTTGCTCATTCGTGTAGTGAAATAATTGTAGTGCCAGCCCAAAAACAACAAAGTTACATGGGTGATGTTGCTCGTTGGTGTTGATGTGCATGTGAAAGGGAGGGGGTGGTATCCAGGGATCAATTCTCTTTTATGCTGTTTGTACTAGAAAACCATCAAGGCATTTGTCTGCCGAAATTGGGGGCAAAGGACAGAAAGGCCCAGCAATTGAAGAAAATAGCTCAAGTAAAATGAAAATATTGAATGGCGGAGCAGCCATTGTTCCTTTACAAGTTTGGACAGTGTCTTATCTACATAAAAATTTAACAAAACAAACAAAGGAAAGTGTTGTATCAACAAAATCATGTCAGTATTGACTGTGGTTTCATGGACACCGAGTCTTAGAATACTGCAAGGTTAACAAGAGGTGATTATTTTACATACCTTCAAATTACCACAGATAGTCTGTGTCAATGCTGAATTTAGTGCTGTATTCGTAAGCACAAAATAATTAATTAGGAAAGCCATGATACAGGAAAGAAGCATCACCACCAGAAAAACATTTCAGTGCAGCAGTTTTAGATATGACTGTTAAATATGAATAACTGATGGATCATGTCCATTGCTTTGAATTTGGTAGATGCCAACATTTTAGCAACTGATTGTTAAGACGTGTATGATGCAGCGGAAGAAATTATTTCTTTAATGATCACATTTTCCTTTTTGCTGATTTTGGTGAATGACAAGCGGACATTGAAGTTTAGTTACGATGATACCACATGATTTTGGGCAGAGAACTCTGAAGGAGCTATAATGTGAGTTTAACAACTTCTATAGATATGGTAGAAGTAAGGAGTTCAGGCAAGTGCAGTAACTTCAGAACATCTGCAGTCTTGATTGGCCCATAAGGTTGAGGAATGCCATGTCATTTTTGGCATGGTTAATGATACTTGGGGTTTTTCTTGAGTTCTCGAGGTAAGGATGCTGCAAATCTCAGCCAAGTTGGCCACTAGAATGGGCACAGCTACGGTGCTCTCTGTCTTGCTCCTGCTAACACCAATAGACAATAAGAACAAACATAATGACACAGAGAAGGCATGCAAGAAATTAAGTGAAGACTAGCTAAGAGAGGAGAATTAGCTAGCTGCATAACATGATCAAAAGATGAAATTAACATACACGATCATGCAAGTTGATTCACGCACAGAAAGAAAAAAATAAACACGCATAATTAATTACCCACAGGACATGCATGCGCAACTAAATATTTTACCAACATATTTATCAAGCCTGCACTTCAAAACCTTTAAATTTACACTTCTTTCTGATGAAGAGAAAGTGGAAGTTCCTTATCCTTTCTAGGTCTCCTCTAATTGATGTCCAAAAAAGTAAGCTTGGTCCACATATTATTCCTGCGAAGTAAGCAGAATTATGCACTAATTTCAGGTTTGTTACCAATTCGAGCAATAGAAGCTAGATATATTGCTGTAAAAATGTTTGCGACAAAGACAACAGCATAGCCATAAATCAAATCACTCCTTCTAATCAGTTTCAAATTATCTTCAACATGGCATCTTTAACTGTCCAGAAGTGCATATAAATAGTCTGTCAAATGTTTCTTGTTAGCAGCACTCATCCTTCTAGACTCCTTATTTCATTTCGATACTCTTACTGTTGATCTATCACCTTTATATCAGGATCTACAATGATATAAAATTCTGGACGCTGTCACAGGATAGCAGCTTATCATCTATTAAATCAGCATCAAAGAGTTGAATACCTGCCAAAAACACGCAAGGAATGTTTCTGTCCCGTCAAAAGATAATCATTGTGAAAGCCACAGCAGTGCTCCTAAGAGTGGTGTACATGGGGACATTTATAGCACGAACAGTTTCCATTGTGACCAGCTTTTAACAGAAGAGATAAAAGGCCGGAATAGTTAGAATTAACTCAAAATTTTGAACTAAGAATTGAGTAAACAATAAAATGCTACTAAATACGGAGCATGTAAAGCAAATGTGACAATGCCAGAGGAAGGGTGTGAAGTAATGTCTTAAATGGTATGAGTTTTGCTGGGTTTTTAGACATGTTCTTTTGTTCACTGGTTATGAAAGAAATGATCTTCCAGCGTTTCATTGAATAGAGGAATAAGCATGAACATAGCATCTAGAAAACACAAGAAGCAAAACACGCCCCAGTTAACTAACCTTAGTTGACATGAGCAAATATGTTCTTTTCAATCCAACCATTTTCACAGCTCTTGTCAGTATATATCAGGCATCACATTCCACAGGATCAGTTAGTCTGTAGGCTTGTTCTATCGTGTCAGCATACTCATGCTTTCACTCCTCTAAGCATGATTTCTTGAGCTACAAAATCCTCAACTCCCTCCTCTTGCAAACAATGAAGGTCAAGTCAACCTCCTTGCTGACATCTTAAATTGCATCATCCTCTCCTTCTAACATTCTAGTTAAATTCCATAAACTTTTTATATGATAACGAAGGTATTCAGACCATTTGGCCCGACTAGTAACATGCAACTCATGTAACGGCCGGGCAAAGCTCGAACTAAACAGTGCTGGGAATTGAAGCTTGCGCCTAATCCACTTCCACGCTAATTAAATACGCTTTCTCACTCAAGTGAAATTTTCTCATGACTATTTGATAATAAGACTCTAATATATATATATAAAATTATCTTAATCTAAAACTTAAACTAAGTAAGACCTCAATAATAATTTTAAATTAATCTCTAATGAATTCCAAGAATTTCACCTCCTTCCTACTTACACCATCAAATTCTCAAGCATTTTTTCACAATCTCATACAACTTCACTTGAGTATAACCTATATAAAAAAGATTATCCTATTATATAAGTCCTACTTTTTTAGACATAAAACCTAGTGTAATTGACAATTTAATTAGTTTGCCTCCAAAACTTTGTCACGACTTGAATTTTGAGTTCATGACCGGCAACATATAAGTGGTGTCATAAAAACACCCCACCTACACAAAACTTAAAAAATACTTCTCACAAAATAAATTATATAAAATTTCATAGAATTTCATAAACTTTCAAAATATTCTTTAAAATCAATAAAAAAACAAGTAATAATTCATAATATTTATTACAATATAAATCCAAACTTTAAATATGAGAGTGTAATAGTGAAGCATTTTAAGGCATCAAATCATAACAAAAAGGAAAGTCTTGCGAAAACAAACAGGGCATACCAGTGAAAAAAATGATGAAGAAGCAGGAACTCTCAACAATGTCAACCTACTAACAAAAGCTAAGAACATGAAAATAATATTAAAAAGGAGGGGTGAGTTCAATAAACTCAGTGAGGGAATAATATTTAATATACATTATAGATATTATAAATTGTAAGTCATACATATTGATATAATAGAAGAATAAAACTAACACACACACACGTAATAAGTATATTAGTATATGGTAGTGGAATGTATGTCAGATAATAGACGAAACCCTAAGTTTCTGATAACAGACGAGTTTTATGGTCCTGAAGAAAGTATAGGTGTTCCCCTAATAAATAGTTATAGACTTCACTGATTAAAGCTTTATTGGCGATGAATTCGAGTAAATTATTCACGCTTAGCATTTCCTTGGAGATATGTCTTTGTACTTTCGTCATTTCATTATGTAATACCAAAGAGTTCAGTTGTGCTTTTTTTAGCTAGAATATTGGTGTTAAAAAAGAGATGAGCTTCATGTAGAGATTATAAAGACCTAGGATGGAGTCCAGATCAATGTTGTGATACCATACCTTAACAGATCCATGAAAAGTTGTAGGAAAAATCTTGTCATAGCATCACTCTTTATTCTCACTAGTTTGAGGACACTTTTAACATTTTATATATGCTCCATATGACCTATAAAACCATCATAATTGTCCAAGTTGACATTTATAGTGACATAGTCCTTGAAGAGGTGAGTGTGTAACACTATGTGACAAAATAAAGATTCTTCCATA
>Ga0307510_10007012_pt1 | contig 13434 bp, 10 predicted proteins | sample 12_EM_MG_FD_207224 | JGI IMG/M metagenome (GOLD analysis project Ga0307510, IMG submission 207224) | Populus trichocarpa ectomycorrhiza microbial communities from riparian zone in the Pacific Northwest, United States - 12_EM | ecosystem: Host-associated > Plants > Roots > Unclassified | place... | reverse complement strand
CGTTTAGCAATGTGAAGACCCTGCTTGTACCAAGTGGCCTTGTCGGGGAGCTCTCTAGCTCCCTACCATCCGACGATGAAGAATTGCGCTTGGACCTATTACCAAAACTGAAGGAGCTCCGATATTCCACTCGCTGCGATGATAGCGACCCATTCTCCAAATTCATCAATGATCGCCAAAATGCAGGAAGTCCTGTAACCCTGACTAGGCAGAAACTACGCGCAGACCGGATCGGCGATAGTTAAGAGGCGGGGGTTGGGCTCGGTATGTAAATGGTGCTGTACCTCAGACATCTGTACCTCGGACATGGTTTTTGTACCCAAATTTTCACTCAAATGTTCTTCATTTATCGGAACTGCTGACCCACGACCCCTCCTGGCTTCATCATCACCAGGATCCCTCATGGTCATCTCAATCATCGGAGGTCTCACGAAAATGAATACGCCCCCATCGTCGTAGATTCTATGTTTGTTTACCGCCGTTATAGTATCCCCTCCCCCTCCCGTATCTGTGTTCCTTATTCTTTCCTCGATCATACGATCACGCTTGTACCTACGTGTCTCGTTCGTACTCATCAGCACCCTGCTTTTGTCTTAGGTGGCGGTTCCTTCCTGATGTACGTTCGAGTGTATGTCGTATCACTGTCCATTGAGACGAACTCTTGATGCAGCAAGCAGGCTCGTTGGTTATCATACTAGATCCGAAAGACGGCCAGTTCAAGGTGATACGGTGGTCTCAATCACAACCTATCACTATGTCAAAGGCCCTTCTCTCCAAGTCATTTAGGATCAATCTCCCATAGCCCAATCCTCTTTCCGTCAACTGACGCTCCAACGAGCTCGACAATGATAACTATGAAGGTGTCACGATCAGCGGGGCTCGTACTTTTCCAACTCGACAAGATCATTCCCCAACGTGCTTGCGCTTCTTCTTTACGGCGCGAGCGCGGTCGTAGCATATTCGGCCTACCACTGGTCGCATAGCATGAAGTGGAAGAGAGCAAAACGCAGATGTTGGACACCACCAAACCAGTGGCACCGCTGGGGCGCCCTTTCGAGGGTTTAAAGAGTTCGGAATGAGTCATAATGAGCCCTTTGAATCAGAAGCGATGATACGTGGGCATGGTAATCATATACGTGCCGTGCCGCCTGAGGGTGCACACGACCCCCTCCCGATCCTGAGCTATACACAGGCGCGTGGATACGCGTGGACTGGGTGTTCAACGTTCAACGTTCATCATTCTGCCCCCACAATTTTCAGAGTTCTGGCACGTGCTGATCAAGTACTGGCATGTTTTGACTACATATCGGGGTGCTCTACAGTGCCAGACAGCAAAAGTTGACAAGTTTCCTAGCGCTGGAACCAGAAATTTTTTGGAAAAATAGAGTTCAGAATCGTGATCAGGGAGGCTGAAAACATCCAAAACCACCCTTTATGGACTTTCCTGCATATTTTTTGGAGTGGCCAACTATTGGGTTCAGGGTTTCAACATAATATCTAATTTACAATGGCATCTACCGACATCATTGCTTCTGGACCAACCCTCCGGTGTGATTTCTGCTTACAAACCGCCCACTTGGCCGCCTTCCCGGTCAAACCGGCACAGTAAGCAGACATGAATCGCCAAGACTTGTTGAAAAATCATCAGATCACCTCAACTGGGCACTTATTGAGACACTCACGCGCGACCCGCTTTGCCACATCAAGCCGGTCTTTGGGTACATCTCTGTACTGTTGCTTGCACCATCCCCAGTACTGTATCCAGTAGTTAGCCAATGTATGGGAATAAATAAATGAATAAACCATTTCAATAGGATTCAACTCGCAGTGAAATTTTGGGAGGAACATACAATGGTGTCCCCTGGCTTTGATTTTTTGTTCCAGGAGAGATTCTTGCTTGCAGAAGTCGTCTTGCTTGCTGAGAAGGCGGGCCATGCAACATTTCTCATTCTCAAAGCGACAAACTGGGGAGCATTTTGCCGTCATCCCAGTAACATTGAATCCGCGTTCCTCCAAGACTTGCTTGAGGCCTTTTGCCTTGCCAGCGTCTGTTGTCATTTTTTGTGGCTTCCCACCAAGGTCAGCACGCGCATTATTCATTGGAATTATTGTATCCTTCTGTTTTCTCTGTTTCCCCCCATTCGACTTGTTCATGTCAAACGCGCAGAGAGCATCCAGCCCGAGCGAGGCATGGGCAGAGGACTGGTTGAAAACAAAGAGCGCAATGCACTCTGGATGCGCCTCCTCAAAGATAGCAATGGCCTTATCAACCTGAATGAGTAATTGGGTGTGATCCCACCATGGATCACCACCCACCCCCAGATAAATGATGGTTCATGCGTCCTTAATAATATCTCCCTCTTCGTTGCGAATGATAACGTGCCTGTTTTCTTCCTCAACAAAATCGGAGACGTGGATGATGCGGCCATGTCCCTTCTTCTGGAGGAGCTGTTGGTCTGGAAGACGCCTTTCCACACATGTCAGATCAGCATCTCAAAGGACAATCACTCAGGTGCGCACCATATGTTCTGTTTATATTTGTTTGTGTGAAACGAGCTTTCGTCTTGGAAGACCACAATGACCTGCTTCTCGCCAGGCTTCAATTGTGGTTCGATGCAGACGAGTTTCAAGTCCTTGCACTCCCAGCGCACCATCCTCCTCTCGAACGATTTCATTTTGGGGAGGAACTTTTCCTCTCGATATTTCCTCATGTCATCCCTCTCATGTCCATCCATATAAATGCCTTTCTTCAGCCTTGTCCACCGCCATCCCAACTTGTACAGCCACCACTGAGCTGTGCGCTCCGACAGCCCGACCTCAAGCACAATACCGAGCGATGGAAGGATCCGCTCATTAAGAGCGCATTGGAAGTCCTTTGGGGTGACATCCCCTATGTGCAGGCCCATTAGGTACGTCCTCACCACCCTCTGGACCGCCTCATCATTGAACAGAGAACGACCGCCTCCGCTGCCTCATTTGTCAATGGGAAGTTGTTCAAACTTCTGGTAATGGCATGCAAGTGCCTGGATTTGACGGGCGAAGTGGACGCCCTGCCCTTCGTGCCATTGCTCCATGATCCTTTCGCTTGCGGCAATGCATTTAATCCCCTTGAGGCAGAGGGTGGTGAAGTTCTGAAGGATAATGAGCTGGTTGATTTGGGTGAGGGTGAGCATCGTGTTCTTTTCATTTGCCATACACAAGTCGTTCTTGATTTGTTCCCACAGATCCGACCATCCTTGAATATCATCCGCATCCTTTGCGGTTGCCATTGGGTCCGCTTCCTCTTTGTCGACAAGGTATACCATGTCCCATTCTTCTGCATCTGACCCATACCCTCCTGCCACCAGTTCCCCCCCTGCCGCACTGGACAACACCTCAAGCCATGGCAGACCCGATGGCACAGGCTTGCACGACGGATCCTGTGATGTGGGCTGTGCTGGAGAAGTGTTACGTTCTTGAGGCTCCAAATTCATTTTTCACTTGCTTACTAATACTTTCTCATCACGTGACCTGTTCCCACCCCCTTTCCATCACATGACCTTACCACCTGACCGCTTACCTATCATTCTTACCATGTGATTCTCTTTGGCTATGCACGTGACTCATACTGACTCCAACCTAGTAGCACGTATCCTAGGACTCACGCGTGAGTCAGTTCGACTCGGAATGACTCCATACTTTGTACGATGACTCTTTACTAGTACGGGTACTAGTAGTATTAGGCTCGAGTCATGGCAGCTGCCCAGATGTATATAAGTCGATCTTATATCCATGAGTTGGGCCTTAAGCCTGACTTGGTTTAATTCCAAGTGTTGTAGCTTCCACCACGCTTTCAGTTTTCGCCCGCATCACTTCTAAGTCGTCTCGAACATCGTCGAGACTCTTCTCTACATCTTTCATTATCACCACTAGTGTCTTGCACAAGTGCAGACCCATCATACCAGCGCATCCAAGGGCCAGTGTTTGCTACCTGCGATCCCTTGAAGTACAAGTCCCGCCGCCGTTATACAAACCCGTGCACGTCGCACTTTAGGGTCCTTGGCCCTTAACACAAGTCAGGCTTTCCACCCAGGCTCCGCGGAGCATCACAGACATCATCTACCCTGGTGGGTATACAACTCATCGGAGAATTAGATGACACTCACAAGCACATACAAAGAAGACAAGCAGACAACCTCCCTAACCACGTTAAGGGACAGGCATACTTCGAATCACATCCCAGACTCAGAGGGAGAGCGAACCCAGACACAGGCTACTACATCAGCGCAGGCACAGACAAACTTGCTGTAGAATTCGTCACAGCAAACGGAGAAGACAACTGGACACAACTTGGAAAAGAAACAGACGGCACCTGGTACACTACCAAAGAAGCTCTTGTTCCCAAAGAAAATAGGCTACTAGGCTGGTGGAATACCGACGATTCCCAGCACCCAGACTTCTTTATACATCACCCAGAACACACACCAGCACCCCCAGAAGAGACACTCGCAGGAGGTCTTCACCACATTGCCACACTCCAGGGAGCGAATCCATTCACTCCACAGACACCTATCCTACCCCAGATTGAAACAGCAGCCACTCAGGGCATTGCTATTCCCATTAACATCGCACCAATCGCATCCACACTCCCAGTCGCGTCTACAAGTGCACCAGTAATCGTCGCGTCCTCAGGACCAAACACACTCACATACATCCCACCTACCATGTCAGGACAAACAGGAGGATCGGGACCAGGCGCAGGAGGCACAGCAAGCATAGCAGCCACTACAGGTGGAACAGGACAAACCGTCACAGTTGCAGCAGTATCATCCAATGGCAGACTCAAAGGCACCCCACCTCCCTACTTCAGCGGAGACAGAGACACTAGTCATAACTTCCTAGTCAACTTCGGCATCTTCAAGTTCACTAACAGAAACAACGATGCTATGAGCAACCCAGCTACACGCGTCACCACGGCACTTACCTACATGGGCGGAGTTCTAGTCGACCCATGGAAGGAACAACAGATGACGGAACTTCAAGCATGCATTGCCGGAGGAACCGCAGACACGGAAGAAGTCCACTGGACGACCTTCGAACAGGTGTTCAAAGATACATTCTATAACACCAACATCAAAGTGGAGGCCTACCAGAAACTAGAGAACCTCAAAATGAAGGACAACTTGGATGTCTTCATATCTGAATTCAAGAGATACGTCACTGCCTCAGGGATAGACATCAATTCGCATGGCATCATCCACTTGTTCAAAAAGGAACTCGCCGCCAGTCTAACCACAGCCATAATAAACAGTCAAGGATACGACCCGAGGAACCCTTGGGCCACATTCCAACCATGGGAAGATGCCGCACGCACCTGTAACCTCAGATGGAAACACACCCAAGAATTTAAAACCAATTTACGCCAAAGATACTATGCCGCACTTAACCAGAAACCCTGTGGACCACAGCCACGCGGAGGAGGAGGACAACACCTCACCACATCCCAAGGAGGACACCATATGGATATTGACACTACCATTGCTACCAACATTACCGGTAGAGGACCAGAACTTTCCGAAGCCAAGAAAGCAGAGTTACAAGCCAACAACTCCTGCTTCTACTGTTTCAAAAGAGGACACTGCGCCAGAGATTGTCGCAAGAAACAAGCGGACCACGCCCAGAGCAGCAGAAGCACTGCTAACACCAGTAACCAAACCCGCACCAGAGAAATCACCATAAATGACATCACCCCAAAGCTTGTCAACGAAATGATTAGGAGTGATGCATTCCAAGCCATGGATGAAGAATTCAAACTCTCCTTCTTGGAGGATGCCATCCTAGGGAATACCTCATCGGGTTTTTAAAGGGCCCTAAACTAGCCGCTGTAGCTAGGGCCATCGGTCTCAATAGTGTGTACATTAGTCGACTCAACCACATTCAAATAAACTTCATTCTATCACACTATCGAGGACAAGCGGAAGAAACAGCACTACTGGACACTGGTGCTACGGAAAACTTTATCGACTACAAAACTGTCGCTAGGCTTAGGCTGGGAACTCAGAAACTAACTATTCCCAGACCTGTATTCAATGTGGACGGAACTAATAACCGTCACGGAACCATCACTCATGCATGCGACCTTATAATCAAACAAGGAAATAAGAAAGAGCGACAATGCTTCTATGTCTCAAACCTAGGAAAAGACAGATTTATCTTAGGCTACCCCTGGTTTCGCACTTTCATCCCAGACATCGACTGGACTAATGCCCAGTTACGCGGACCACAAATCAAAATGGAAACGCTTAAAATCGAAACCTTCCAGAAACTCAAAAGGTACAAAGACAAACTACTGGAACGCATCACTATAGCTCGCGCACAGTGCACTCCGCGGACGGGAGTAACCCCAGAAATGGGCGGCCTGGCGGAAATCAAACGCACACATAACGCAATCAAAATGGCCCATAAGTACGCAACGGAACATGGGAAGGAGGAAGTCAAACTCCCGGAGGAATTCAAACGTCACACACTACTATTTTCGGATGAAGAGGCCAACAAATTCCCGCCTTCACGTGGAGAAGGAGACCACAAAATCGAACTAATGGACACCGCACCGGCCAGCTTTAACTGCAAAGTCTACCCCTTGTCCCGCAAAGAACAGGAAGCGGAGGACAAGTTCTTGGATGAAAACTTGGCAAAAGGCTACATCGTACCATCCCACTCTCCCTACGGCTTTTCGACCTTCAGTGTCCCCAAAAAGGACTCAAAGGAAACCCGGTATATCATCGACTATAGGCCCCTCAACGCTGTCACCCGCAAAGATGTTACACCACTCCCAAACCTTGCACAATGCATCCAAGACCTGCAAGGGATGGAGGTATTCAGCAAATTTGACATCAGATGGGGCTATAACAACATCCGGATCAAGGAAGGCGACGAGTGGAAAGGAGCATTCAAAACACGCCGCGGCCTTTACAAACCAAAGGTCATGTTCTTCGGCATGTCAAACTCTCCGGCCAGCTTCCAACGATTTATGAACGGTATCCTTGAAGAGCTCTACAAGCACTTCGAGAGGAAAGGCATACACAACATTAGGGAAATATTCAAGAACTACATGGACGACTGCGGCATTGGTACATTACTCAAGGACCTAGTACTACACATCAAGATCATCCACTTCCTATTCGATCTACTTGCGAAACATGGACTTCACCTTAAATTGTCAAAATCGGTCTTCTTACAACCACAAATGGACTTCCTTGGCGTTAGAATCTCAAAAGAAGGCGTCACTATTGATCCGGCTAAAGTCGCAGGGCTAAAAGACTACCCACGTGACATACTCAATCTTAGGCAGGCCAGAGGATTTTTAGGAGTCGCTGGATACCACAGAATGTTCTGCAAGAACTTCTTGATTATCGCCGCACCTATCACTAAGCTTACAGGCAAGGACATTCCATTCGAATGGGGACCAGCACAACGCGAAGCACAGGACAAAATAATCACGCTCATAACCAGCTCACCAGTACTAGTCAAACCAGACCCTTCTAGGCAATTCGAGCTAGAAGTGGACGCTTCACAGATCAGCACAGGGGCAATCTTATACCAAAGAGATCCGCCAACTACACGTGCAAACGGCACAGAAAAACCAGGACCACACAGACCAGTGGGATTCCATTCCCAGAAATTCACCACAACCGAGCAAAATTACCCTATCTATGACCATGAATTCCTAGCCATCATGAGGGGACTTCGCTGCTGGATGCACTTGCTCAAAGGAACTCATATCCCCGTCCTGGTATACACAGATCACGCCAATTTACGCTACTATAGAGACCCCCGGAAGATCGGCCCACACGTCGCTGGTTACATACCCGAGCGTGAACAATACAACATCTTACTAGAATACAAACCTGGAGCAACAAACAGAGCAGACGCCTTATCTAGGCGACCAGACTATGAAGGACCAAACCCAGATAATGACGAAGTGATCGTATGGCCAGACCAATACTTCTGCAAGCAACACACCTCCATGGTTGGGAGTCACCCTGGAGACGGGCGGCCCGGTGGAGAAGAGATGCATATCCGCGTCTTCAACATAGACAGTATCCATGACAACTGGGACAGCAAAGTCAAAACAGGACAATATCCGCACCAATCAGAACTCAAGCGATGGGCACCATTACATAACCTCACCCTATTAGACGGGACCCACTGGCATCACAGGACTGCCTTGGTTGTCATGGCAGACAACGAACTTAGGAGGGGGGTAATTTCCCTTTTCCATGATCATGTGACAGCCGGCCATCCCGGGATTACCAAGACACTGCAGCTTCTCTCACAATACTACTGGTGGCCGAACATGAAAACATTTGTCACTGAATACATCAAAGGATGCGCTACCTGCCAGATGACAAAAGTTAACACCCATCCTGCCCATCCACCACTATTCCCCATTTTCCCCGCAGAAAACGCTTGCCCCTTTGAAACAGTCGCAATGGATTTCATCACTAAACTCCCACAGTCAGGTGGATACAACACCATTCTCACGGTCACGGACACAGATTGCTCGAAAGCATCTATCTTTATCCCTTGCAACGAGGTGATCGACTCAGAAGGAGTCGCACTTCTGTACCTGAATTACATAACCCCGCATTATGGCATACCCCACAAAATCATATCAGACCGCGACGTTCGCTTCACATCAAAGTTTGCTGCGGAACTTTGTAGGCTTCTTCATATCAAGCAGAACATGAGCACAGCATACCACCCTCAGACCGACGGATCTAGCGAAAGAACCAATCAAACCTTAGAACAGTACCTCCGAGTTTTCTGTGGTACACAACAGAACAACTGGCATGCATGGCTCCCACTTGCCCAATATACGAAGAATTCATGGCCATCAGCAACTACGAAGAAAACACCCTTTGACCTCCTTATCGGATATACACCACAGATTCATCAGCCAACCAGATCATCAAACCTCCCCACATTCGAACAACGTTTGTCAGCAATCAAAGAAGCCAGGAATGCCGCTCAAGAAGCCCAACGTAAAGCGCAAGAATCTTGGATCAAAGAACGCCCTCAGTTTACGCCATTCGAAGTAGGAACCAAAGTTTGGCTTGAAGGAACGAACCTCAGATTACCAAGCAACATCACCACGAAGCTAGCACCAAGGCGGTATGGACCATTTATGGTAGCCGCCAAAATATCAAACGTCGCTTACAAACTCAGCCTCCCGCCCACCTGGAAAATACACAACGTATTCCACGCCTCCCTTCTTACACCTTACAAAGAAACCGATCAGCACGGTCCCAATTTTATCGAACCACCACCTGACATTATTGAAGGCGAAGAAGAATGGGAAATCGAACAGATAATCAAAGAACGTACATATGGGCGGTGGAAGAAGAAACAATATCTCGTAAGATGGAAAGGATACTCTCCCGTGCATGACTCATGGGTCAATACAGATGACCTACATGCCCCCGAACTCTTAGCCAAATTTAGAGGAACAAGCAGTATAAAGAGCATGCAAAACAGCGACCAAAACCTCACCACATGTCTCTCATCCCCCCAGATATCTTCCCCCCACTCGTCACAACCTATACTGAACAGAAAGATGACTACGCCATTGTCACCCAAGTCCACCAGAGTGGGAACGTCCTCACCTACTACACCACCCTTCGACGAAGGGAACAACCCCACCCAACCTTTATTGACACCACCTGCACCGTTGGTTGGAACGAGATCCACCTCCGATCCACGGTCTCCAATCATAAATTTCGCCAACCTCTCGTCGACGTCACCTTCCCCAATCCCTATTCCCCCGTGTACACCATCGGAGCATTTCTTGGCAGTACCTCAGGCACCTCCGCCACCATCCCCAAGCACGATGGGTGAAGAAATACTCATAGAACTTCGCGACCGTTCCCTTGCTGACCGTATCGGGGAACGCGTGTCCACTCCTTTCGAATACACTGTCAGCACACCACCTAGCCAATACATTGAGGAACAAGAGGCTATTCTGGCCAAGCAAAGGGCTGCTGAAGCTGACGCTAGAACCCACTCCACTCCTGAGTCTATCCCACATCCCATTCCCTCTTCTCCTAGCTCTTCAGAGTTCCGTCACCAACTATGGCTTAGTAGCGAACCCACTCAGCCTGAGATACGCTCCATCGTCAAACTCTGCAAGGCTATAAAAAGATACAGACAAGCCAACCCCATCTTGAACGACGCTATGAGGACATGGACGGACAACATCATAGGGAACATCGACCTCTATGCCCAACACAACCCCGACTCCTCCATCCTACCCACTACCAATGACGTCTTCGACCAGATCACACACTTTACCTTCATCCCAGTGTTTATGGAGATGATAGGACCTTATCTTGAAGACAGCGACCAAGAAGTCGGACCACCTCCCACCCTCTTACAGTGCATCACCATTAACGTCGAAACACAAACAGAAGTGTCTACGGACGATGACCACCCAGGAGGGGAATGGATGAAGTTCAATCTTGGCAACCCGGCTCACTACCCCTTTGTCTACACCGACGACAACACACGTCCACACGCGGCCAAGTATATCTGCTACTTGTCCCTCAAAGATGGCGTTGTCCATCAAGGTACTAGTGGCAAGAACAAACCAATCTATGCTGCCCCACTTCACGCTTGTGCATTTCCTACCCCCAATTATCGTCGTCCAGGTATTAAAGATACCAACCTTTACATCTTCCACCCCAGCAGCGCTAGCTGAATTATAGTGGACGACGCACTTTACCACCTAGGCGACCCTGGTGTCATAGTGGATGTACACACACTCCGCGTCCAGTATGACGAAGTCATGAGGATCAAAAGGCAACGTCTAGAGCTGGACAACAAAGAGCGAGAGGCAAACAAGAAGCTCCTAGATATGGAGCGCTACCTGGCTAATGCAGCAGTTCGCACATGCATTCAACCACACCTCCTTCGCACCAGGCCAGCTTCCCCTCCTCCTTCTTTCATTCCCCGTATCTTCGCAGCTCAAGGGCCATCTGACGACCAGGAAGAGACTGGTAACAAACGCAAGCGCCCCCTCTACCCCTACTGTCTCAAATGTCATGACGATTACCCAGATCACGTGAAGGAAGACTGCCCATTATGGGTCGTCTGTAGGTGGTGTTACTCCCCTCTCCACGCTCACGACGAATGCCCAGTTCCCCACTTCAATTGCACCGGGATGAGCTGTGTGGTACCCGAAACTCACCCCAACTATGGACTCATATGCATCAGGGACGACTCTTATGAGTTACGCTGTGCGGAGTGGGACGCTGACTCATGTGACCAGCCGCGCGAATGAAGTCACGTGGGAGTGACTTTCTAGGAAGGGCGTCATGTTACGTTCTTGAGGCTCCAAATTCATTTTTCACTTGCTTACTAATACTTTCTCATCACGTGACCTGTTCCCACCCCCTTTCCATCACATGACCTTACCACCTGACCGCTTACCTATCATTCTTACCATGTGATTCTCTTTGGCTATGCACGTGACTCATACTGACTCCAACCTAGTAGCACGTATCCTAGGACTCACGCGTGAGTCAGTTCGACTCGGAATGACTCCATACTTTGTACGATGACTCTTTACTAGTACGGGTACTAGTAGTATTAGGCTCGAGTCATGGCAGCTGCCCAGATGTATATAAGTCGATCTTATATCCATGAGTTGGGCCTTAAGCCTGACTTGGTTTAATCCCAAGTGTTGTAGCTTCCACCACGCTTTCAGTTTTCGCCCGCATCACTTCTAAGTCGTCTCGAACATCGTCGAGACTCTTCTCTACATCTTTCATTATCACCACTAGTGTCTTGCACGAGTGCAGACCCGTCATACCAGCGCATCCAAGGGCCAGTGTTTGCTACCTGCGATCCCTTGAAGTACAAGTCCTGCCGCCGTTATACAAACCCGTGCACGTCGCACTTTAGGGTCCTTGGCCCTTAACAAGAAGGAGGCCTTTCCAGCAATGGTGCGGCCGACGACGCATGGGATGGGACATGGGATGGCGCAACCAACAACGCATGGGATGGCACATGGGATGGCGCGACTGACGACGCATGAGACAACACATGAGACGGCTCTCCCAATGAGACTGGGGATGGCGACGGTGCTGCTGATAAGACCCTTGGCGAAGCTCAGGATAGGGCCAAACCCAATGACACCGACATTGAGTGTGATGTGGACTGGCTGTGGGTAGATGTGAAGTAATGCTGGGTGAGTAAGGTTTGACCTATCATGGCCTGTCTGTGCTTGGGGCGACGTTGCAATCAAGCAGATTTTGTGCCGATGTCAGGGCCAAACAAAGGGACTTTCCTCTTCCCTGGACATTAAGGTAAGTGCTTCATGATCTACGTTCTGATGAACTGATCGCACCTTTGATCCCTGGTTCTGGCCTGCGCATCTTTGCAGGGAGCCACTTGACATCACAAGGGTCATCATCGTCAAGCTCCCACATCAAGTTAACCATGGCATCATTCACCTTGGCATCAGCACCATAAGGGAGTTCGACCTCAAGGTCGACTTCATCGTCTGACGCATGTCCATGTTGGCATGAGGGCTTCATGCCTGCATGTGGGTCCCACTTCCATCGATTTCCGGTATCTTCACTCTCATCCCCACTGTCCAGGTCACAATCACTTGGCTCAGGGCTGGAAAATAACTCTTCAAATAGGTCCTCATACATTCTCTTCAGGTCGGCATGTGGGTGATGAGGGCACTGTCAAGATGGATGCGGGATTTCCTTGGCATGCCAGCAGATGGTTTGGGCTTTTATACAGATCTCTATGTTTTTATTACAGTAACTGAGTGAAATGTAACATCATGTTGAACATGAATGGAATCTACAGCAAGTGATGGAAAACCCATCAACTGCTGAACAGGAGTGCACTTCATTTCTCGTGCGTTATCTGTTTAACTTATCAGTTATCAGCACCAGACTCATTATCACATGGTTCCTCCTGCTCTTTTCAGATAGTTTTCACCCTTTTTGATGTTGGCATTGGATTCACAAGGGCAGTTAGGGTTGATTCATTTACTTTTCAATCAATTAACCCTAACTTTAGGGTTGGCCAACTATTGATTTTTGTAAAAAGTAAAGTAGTGTTTATTTTGTGTTTTGAATGAAAATACATCATTAATATTTTTTGTCGACTTTTGCTGTCCGGCACTGTACGGCGAACGAATTCACTTGGCTTTCTAATATCGCCGAATACATGATATACTTTTTTTATTGGCCTAATCCCATTACACCATTGTCCACATTCAACGAAACGACACGGAAATGAAAGGAAAGACGATCAACACCCCCATGGAACTTGAAGGAATCGACACACGCGCGGTAAATAAGCCTCTATCAATTCGACCTAGTATGAACTCCATCACATATTGTTGTGGTTGTGATCTGTGGGGTTACCTATGGTGCC
>Ga0307510_10007011_pt1 | contig 13435 bp, 17 predicted proteins | sample 12_EM_MG_FD_207224 | JGI IMG/M metagenome (GOLD analysis project Ga0307510, IMG submission 207224) | Populus trichocarpa ectomycorrhiza microbial communities from riparian zone in the Pacific Northwest, United States - 12_EM | ecosystem: Host-associated > Plants > Roots > Unclassified | place... | reverse complement strand
TGGAAATTGATGTGTTATTATTTATGTTGTTCTTGATTTGTTTCCCAGGATTGTTGTTTCCTACTTGGTATGTTTTGATAATAAAATATTCTGAATTTTAGGGGGAAAAGAAGATTTTTATGTTTTTGTGTCTTAAAAAGAGAAATATGCAATTGGGAAATCTGGTTTTGCTTCTGTTTCTATAAAAGGTTAAGAGTTGGATAAATGTATATATTATATACTCCTTTGGGTTTAGAGACTCTTTGGATTGTGGTGTACTAAGGAATAAACATTGCAGATTGATGAAGATATGGAAAAACATGATAAACTTCTCAAGGAGATTCAAGATAACCCAACTGACCTCAATGCAATTGTTGCAAAACGGCGCAAGGATTTTACTGGGGACTTCTTTCGTTACCTTGCTCTTCTTTCAGAAACTTGTGACAGCTTGGAGGACCGTGATGGTAATTACGAGAGCACTTGGGATGTGTATTATTTTGATGGATTGTGCGCATTTCTTTACACTAAATTGCATGGTTCGTGAGAATCCCTTTTTGCTATGATAGTTTGATCATATGCTAACAGAACTCTTATATATGCACATAAATACTGAAATGTTGGTCATTTTGAGGATGCTATTGTTAGCCTACATGTTTTTAGAGTAAATAGAGACCGTAGTTATTTACCAGAGAATGAGGCCTAGCTTGAATTTGTTTTGAATGTAATCTCAAATTAATGCAACGAGTTAGAATAGTAGCCAAAATAATCTGAACTATATCCGCCTTGTCATTTCTTTTCCTTTCCAATCTATATCACTCTATTATACTCAAGTCATTCAGAATAATTCCAAATCTGACCACCTTACTTGTCCTGTTGCTGTGAGAATGATTAAAAAATAAAGTGATTGCATCATGCTTTTATTTTTTGTTTTATGTTTTCTAATATAATTTTTATTTTTATTTTCATGAATTGAGAGAATGGATTAATTAATGAAATGACATATCCTGGAGTTGTTCCAAAGTAAAGAGTACATAGAATGATAGAACATTTTGTACAAAAGGTAAAGGTTATAGCACCTTGACAAGCATAATAATGGGCTTATAATATGTGAACCAGAGTGAAAATCATGAGTAAATGCCTACCAAAATTCGTTAGAGGGCTTATGATTAGTTTAGCGGAAGAATAATGAGCTCGTGTTTCTTGCTTGAAGTCAACCATCTAACGTGATTGTCTGGTGGTTTGAACAGGAGTAGCTAGGCTAGTGGCTAAATGCATGTCTGCTGTCAGTGCTTTTGATAATACATTGGAGAGTTTGGAGACATTAGATGCTGCTCAAGCCAAATTTGATGATATCCTTAACTCTTCTTCAGTGGATGCAGCATGTGAAAAGATCAAAAGCCTGGCCAAGGCAAAGGAACTTGACTCTTCCTTGATCCTATTAATAAATAGTGCTTGGGCGGCAGCAAAAGAATCCACTAGTGTGAAAAATGAGGTAAAATCTGTGTGAACCTTGTATTGAGGATCTTTTGCGTAACTACTTAGAATTGCATATTTCCAGAAGAAGATGGATAAGAAACTGAACTAATTAAATCATGTTTGTATTTTTTATTTGATGATGAAGGTATCTGGGCAATTTGGCTTGACTAATACTCTGGATACCTGCAAACTGGTCTATTCACATGTACCTGGTAAATCATGGACCAAAGTCCACTGACATGATATAAAAAAGGAATTGTTTGCACCTGGCAGTGGTGGGAAGCAAACCTAAGACGTGTGCCTAATCCACACAACCCAAGCAAGCCCTAACCAATAGCCAACCCTACAGGGTTAATCCTGTTTGCAATTTCAGTATCTTCAAACAATATTTCCTCCTTTTGTGGCCTCCACTGAGTGTTATGCATGCATGCTAACTATCATGGATTATTATGTGTAGTCTAGAACTATTGAAGCATTAAATGACACAGAATAAGAGTGCTGCATTTCCATGACTTCTCTTGAATCTTTACAGCATTCTTTCCATTACATTCATGAGTTTCCTGTGCTACACTAGCCACTGTCGGCTTAATGCCTTAGACTCTGATTTCAGGTTAAAGATATAATGTATAGTTTATACAAAGCCATGAAGAGCAGTCTTAGGAGCATTGCCCCAAAAGAAATAAAGCTCCTCAAGCACTTGCTGAACATCGCAGATCCTGAAGAGCGGTTCTCAGCATTGGCAATAGCATTCTCTCCAGGTGATGACCATGAAGCCAAGGATCCTTATGCTTTATACACGTAAGAGCTTCATATTCTCTTGTGATTCAAGAGATTCAGGTATTGGTTTAATGTATAACATCCTTTAACACCTCTTTGTTGCTGTGTAGGACTCCCAAGGAGCTGCACAAATGGATTAAGATAATGCTCGATGCATACCATCTCAATAAGGAGGACACTGACATTAAGGAAGCCAAGCAGATGTCTCAGCCCGTAATTATACAAAGGCTGTTCATTCTAAAAGAAACCATTGAAGAAGAATACTTGGAAAAGGCAACATTTCAGACGCGACCAGAAGGGGACACTAAGTCAGAGGACTAGTGAGGTACAGTCCAGTTTTATCAACACCTCTAGCATAGTCTTTCTACATTGTGACAGATTTATAGCTTCCAAGATGAAGCCTCGAGCTGCAAATTGTGAGGCTACTTTTCTGCTTCTGTTCTGTACTGGAGCTGCTGGGAGAACTGAGAAGAGACCTTTTGTGTAGCTCCCTGCAGTGTGAGACGATTATATGACTTGACCGTATTATTCTTCTCTTTTGGGGGACTGACGACCTGTTTCCTTTTGATAAATTTGTTTAATTAAAATGTTAAGTACATTTATTTTGGCAAAAAAAAAAGGATTTTCAAATCTTTTGTCGATGGTTAAATATGACCAACATTGTTCCAATAAATGTTTGTCATGTGTCCACCACAAGAATTAGAGGAATATCACTACACACACAAGCTTCCAATAAATGTTTGTCATGTGTCCACCACAAGAATTAGAGGAATATCACTACACACACAAGCTTCTGATATGTTTTGAGTGACAATAATTGGACAGAAACCTATGTTTAGTTATGAAAGGATACGATCAAGATTCCCACTTTTATTTCAGGGACTATTGGCCTTGAATTATTTATTTAAGAACTATCTATGCTAGGACCAGAAGTTAAAGGGGGTGTCACATTTTACAAATAACTAGTATCCTATAAAAGAAATTGACTTGGATACTTTCTAGAGTGAAGATTCCTCTGCAATATAAATGCAGATTTCACTCTAGCTTCATCACAAGATTGCTTCTCGAATATAAATGCAGGGCAAGATCACAAGAATTGTGGAAATGACAATTCTCGTCGCTGTGTAAAGATTGAGAAGCGTGATTGAGACTATGTAGTTTGGATTCCTTACAGGGACAATCGGAAACGAACAAGAAATAGAGCTTCGAGGTGCTTGTCCAAGGTGGTCATACCTATGGAGATGAAGAGAATGGCGGGAAGAAAGAAAGAAAGAAAACTTGTATCATATTTATCTTTATAATATTTACATTATATTATATTTATGCTTTTTTCCCTTTAATCTGTAGCTATTGTAATAAATATATACATATCAAATTAAAAATAAAATGAAATGTCTGCGCACACTTATTAAACATGTCAGCATGTTAATTTGAATTTGATAGGATTTAGAAGAAATACTTGATTAGAAAAAAAATTGAACATTTATACACTTAAATGGAAAAAATAAAAGCAAGTATGCTCAAACAAAAAAATCAAAAAGTTTATACACCAAATTTACCATAATCTCGTTCAAGCTTTTATTATATATTTTATTATGATCAATAAATCTTCTAATAATGAGTTTTCAAAAATATTGACGATCAATAATATGTACATGGATTCTGTTTCTTCTTATGGTTATGTATATTTTTTTCCATTAATTCATTGCCCTCGCATTATCAAACAACTAAATTGATTTAATATAACCCCTCTCGAATTTTACTATACACTGCGGTTACAGTATAATGATTATTTTATTATTTTTGTAAAAATTGCATATCTTTGTACTAGGATTATTTTAGTACTTTCATGAAGTGCATTAATCATTGCCGGTTTGTTCGGAGTATCTATGTCAATTCAATATTTTATTAAAAATATAATACCTCTAAAAGCAAAAAAGAAATTAGTGTCCTCAGGGCAGTTTATGTATTCAGATCAATTTGACTTCATCTCCTCAACATGAAGGCTGAATTTGAAGAGAGAGGGAACTGTCTAGTCAAAGTCTTATTTGCATGCAAAGATCGAACCACCTAAGGCTAAAAGGGATGGGTATTTAGGTATTTTTATTTTTTATACACAGTTGAATTACACATGTACCTTTCGATGCAATACATTTAGTTCATTGTAGCCAAGGGTATTTGAGTCCTTTTATCCTAGATTTTGTTGTTCTTTTGGTTGAGGACAGTAATGTAATTTTCCTTAAAAATAATTATTTCTTAATTGAAAAGTTGTTGGCGCGTGCAGAGCAAGCGCCAGCATGTTGGAACTGTCATACATTAGTGGTTTATAATTATAAAAAAAAAAAATCTCTTATGCCATGTACTCCAAGTGTGGCTGATATAATATCACCGGTGATCATTTTTTTTTTCTTCCTTCATTTCTCTCTCCTACTTCGGTAAATACACTATAGTCCTCATTGCTATTTTTTTTTCAAGTTCAAACATTTTAGTTTTGATTATTGTTTTTTAGTCATTTCTCTTTTGTTGAAGTTTTATTTCTTTTCAATTTAACCCTTGTTTTTTAATTCACATATATAAGGTATTTTGATTCGTTCCTTTTACTTTTCATTTTTTATTTTTTTTCTTTTTCCTTTTTGTCGAAGTTTTTATGTTTTTCAATGTTATCTTTCAAGACAAGTTTATGATTTTTGTTTTTTCAATGATAATAATGATTTCAATTTGGTCTTTTTTCTCTTGATTTCTTATTGTTTTTCTTGGTCATTTTGTCTAAGTTTTCATAGTTTTGAATTATATCCTTCAAATCAAGTTCATGATTTTTATTTTTTTTTTCAATAATAATAATAACAACAATAATAGTAGTAACAATAATAATTGCAATAATGATCATGGTAATATTAATAATAATGATGATGCTAATAAAAATACTAATAAGTGTAGTGGTGATAATGATGACGACGATGATTATAAAAAATAAAATGAAAATAATAATATTATTGATGGCAACAACAACAATAATTAAATTAGTAATAATGATGATGATAATAATATTATTAATGATAGCAGTGATAATAATAATAACAACAATAACAATAGTAAAATTAGTGATGAGAATAATAGTAGTAATTGTTATAGTGGTTGTGGTGGTGATAATACTACCGCTACTACTACTAATACTACTACAAATAAAAATAATAATATGGGAGAGAAGAAGAAGAAGAATAGTGATGTAAAAATACTAATAATAGTTACGATGATAATGATAATGACAATAATAACATTAATAATAATAATAATAATACTGATAATGATTATGACGATAATGTTAAAATAGTAATAATATTAATGAGAATGTTGATATTATTACTAATAATGACAATGTTAGCAATAATTATGTTGATAACAACAACAACAACAACAACAACAACAACAACAGTGATGGTACAAATAATGATAATGGTCATAATAATAAGATAATAATAATAATAATAATAATAATAATAATAATAATATTAATTATTAATAATAGTTGTGATAATGATTTTAATTATTATTTTTTTAAATTGTTTTTTTTTTAAATTCTTTTGTATGATTATAATTTTTTTTTCTAAATTCATCATTTAATATTTAATTTTTAAGAATTGAACTTCGTAATTTTTCTAGATGGGATGCTTCAAGTTTAATGTCTCGGGTCACAGGCTTAAAAAAGTTAACATATTTTTTAAAAAAATTTTAAATTTTTTTTTTTAATCGGATTATTCCAGTCACATAATCTAAATCACGGGTTTGATAGAATATCTCGTTTTAACTTAGCCTCAATTAGCTTTTTTACATATATATCAAGAACATGTTTTTATATTTTTTCTTATTTATTTTCAGCATCTAAATATTATTTTTTATTCAAAAAATAATTCAGTTCTATAGCCAAATGCGAGAACAAAAACTGGTGTGTATATATATATATATATATCCAAGAAAGTTGCTTCCTTTGTATAAATAAAATGTAAATATTGAGAACAACTCTTCCTAAATTTAAGCTACTTTTTTTCAATTTGCATGTCTCATATTTTTCTTAAAAAAAAAATAATTCAAAACCTTTGACATTATATGTGTTGTTCAACAACGTTACTCTATTAACAATTTCATCCCTCCATGCTACTCTAACAATGACCCTTAAAAATTTGCAACAAAAGCATATAAAAGGATATAAATTGTAATATCTGAAAACTGAGGGATGAAATTGTTAGGAAGAATATACTAGAGGGTTCTGAGTGTAGTTTAGCACCAACATATAAGTCTCAATGCCTCTCTCTCTCTCCCCCCTCTCCCAGCAGTCGCAGGCAGGGTTTAAGAAACCAGTAGCACAACTTTCTTCTTCTTCTTCTCTCTCTTTGTAACTTCATCTAGGCCAGGCTTTGTTTCTATTTTTAATACATCGAAGCTTCATAAGAAAAAAATCTCTGCATTTCGTTTTACTATGGCTTTCTGGGGTTAGTTTTTCCTTTTGAATGGAGTACGTCCACCTATTTTCGGGGGTGGTTTTTAGTATTTTCATCTTTATTTTTTTTTGGATTCTAATTTAAAAGGAAAAAAAAGAGAAAGATCAATTGGTTTCTGAATGTTAGATTTATTTTTTGGGGATTTTGGCAGGAGTTGAAGTGAAACCCGGAAAGCCATTCATTCATGCACCGAATAATGGAAGAAGGCTCCACATTTCACAGGTACTTATAAAATATGCTCTCTTTTCTTTTCTTTTTCATGTTTTCTGAACTGGATTTTTTCTATATAGCTTAAATTTGAAGTTGTTAAATTTTGATGTTTTACAGAAGAGAGTGGATTTTGTTTCCTATGTTTGATAGTTTCTTGTGTTGTTTATGGTTTCTTAGGCAACTTTAGGGACTGGTAGTTCAATGAAGAACAGTGTGGTTCAGTGTAATGTAGGAAATTCCAGTCCCGTATATCTTTGTTCTTTGTTTCCTGAAAAGACTGAGATATCCCAATTGCATCTGGAATTCGAGGAGACAGTTGAAGTTGTTTTCTCAGTTATTGGTCCTCGGAGTGTTCATCTTACTGGTTATTATCTTGGTGGCCGCTGCGGTCAACATTTTCATCCAGACGATGAGACGTATCCTTTGGTTGGCCTGCTGCTATATATTACATAGACTTGAATTTAATTGAACAGTTTTTTTTTTTGGATGTTTTAACTAATTTTGTTTCTTAAACTTGCTGTAATTACTGGAAAAATTCAAAAGGAAAAAAAAGTGAGAGTAACATCTATCCCTTCCGTGTAAAAGTAGCTTCCTTTTTTTGTTATTTTGTTGAATATTTTCCATCAACATATTATTTGTTTCTCCCTCATTTTATAATTTTTAGAGAATCTTATGGAGAAGATATTGCAGATACAGAGACAGAAAGGTCTGCAAATGGCAGCGATGAAGATGAATACGAGGGTAGTTTCATTAATGATGATGAAGATCCAGAGATCATGTCACCATCCACTGTTTATAGCAGCGAAGGTAACCTTTAAAAAAATGATGATGATGCACAATACTGCAAAGCGTCAAATTAAAACAAAAGATTTTCTAAAGAAAAAACATGGAATTCTGACAAACATGAATTCCGAGTTAAGGTCAATCCAGTGGCTTCCCAGCCTTCTATTGTCCATTTCCTTTCTTGTTTATGCATGTTATGCATGTGAATGCTCCATGCGGTTGTATGCTGAGTACTTTTGGCATGCTATATAAAGTCATGGACTATTTGGTTTTGCTTTGAATTGAGTTGCATTGGGCTGCTATGAGTGTTCACGTCATTTGTTTCAGTAAAGAATAAACCACTATATTTCATGGAGTAAATGAAGTGTACTATCTTATAAATACTCTTAAACTTCAGACATGCTATCTACGTATGATTTAAATGATTCTTTCAGCTGTCTTCAATGATGCATGCATGTGCACATGTGCTAGCAAGTTTCTTGGCTGTTATGCTTATTGTTCAGTATTTTCTGTGATGCAGTTTCAGGGTAAAACCAGCAATAGATTACCAGGCTTGAGGGGAAAAAACCACCTAACTTAGGGTTTACAGAAAACTCCAGTTTTCTGAAATAGATCGCTAAAAGGAAAAGGCATGTCTGTAATTTAGACTTAAGCTTACTTATACCAGTTTCACAATAGCACCCTTAAGGCCATAAATTAAACTCCTAAGCATATTTATTATAACATTTGTGTCATTTTACATGCACCTAAAAAGAGATGTCTATCTTTCAAATTGTTATAATAAAACTGTGTCAGATACCTATGTCCTGATTTTGGGTTAAAATCTTGTTGATTTCTGTCTCTGGGGATTTTTTTATGAATTTGTGTTTGATCTGGTTCCTTGTTTTTGGGGCTGCATGTTTTGGACCTATCCTTATAAGTTTGCCTATCATGAGCGTTGTTCATGCTAAAGTTCGAGGAATGGCAAGTGGGGTGGTTTGTGTTCATGTAGTGTAATTTACTGTATTGTATCGATTCAATTTATGATCTTCCCTAGAATTTGATTGCAGAGATTACTCAATCAAATGAGTTTATTATCACGTGTTGTTAATTTAAAAGTTTCTCGTGTTCTTCCAGACATTCTGCTTTCCCTGTATATTAGAATCCAGGGGTGTAGCGCTTATCTTGTCAATGTTATCAACTTACTTTTGATAGTGGCATGCACTCTATTTTCCAATGAGGATGATGTTTAATCAATTTTATTCTGATGTTTTGCTGTTTTAAATATGCTGGTTTTACCATTAGTTGAAGAGATATTTGATAAGAAGAAACGTAAGAATGGTAAGGGCAGCCACAAACGCCTTAGGAAGAAATTCCAATTCATTGAATCTGATGATGAAGATAAGATGCCTATTTCCTTCCTCCACGAGAGAGAATCTGCTGTAAAAAGCATGGGATCAGAAGCAGGTGAAAAATGTGAGAAGGAAAAAGGTGAAACAAGCGAGAAGAAGGTGAAAGATAATGGCAATTGGGTAACTGTATCAAAGGGGAATGCAGGTGCTATTTTAGGTGTGTCCAAAAGGTAAGGGTGCTGTGGAATCCCTAGTTGTAGGGTTTTTCGTTTTATGTATAAAATTTACTTAGTTGTTAACTTGCTTGTAAGTCTTCCTATTAATCCATATGTTATGCTTGGTTTATGTACTCAAACAGGCAGATAGATGATCACCATTCTTTCCTACCTTCATCTGATATGGGTTCTCAGAATGGTGCAAAACCTAAGAAGAAGGGGGAAAAACATTACAGGGAGGAGGTACCACTTGAAGATGACTTTTTCTTTTGCAGGGCTCTTGGTCAGCAGAAATCCATCCAAAGTGAGGTAGAGGCTGACAAATTGGACCTAGATTTGCCTGTGACTAAAGAAGACCAGAAGACTACAAATGACAAGTAAGTTTCATAACTGTCTCCAGAATCTTATCACAGGTTCATGATATGAATACATGTAGGTATATGTTTGAATTTGGTATCCTCAATGGCCATGGGGCTTAGAGGACAAAGAAATGTATTCCGTTCTCCTAATAAATTGTGAACCAGATTTCAAGATCAAACACTGCAGGTATACCCCAGGTTGGTTAATCATTTTGAAAACCAAAAGAATTCATGCCTTGAAACCATCTAATCTAAAATGTTTTTTCCTCGTGAGGTATAATTTTTTGGTCAAACTAGCTAACTTTAAAAGGATCTGCCCATTATCTACAAGAGGATTCTCTCAAATCATAAAGCAATGCATATTTTGCTTAAATTAGAAAGCCTGTACGGGCTTTAATGTATTATCACATATGGAAAGCATCAACACACCCCTTTGTTTGTAATTCATCTAACGTACCTTTAAGCATCTAAGAATCATTTTGGATGGCTACTGTTATAAATTATGACATCCATTTTTTTGGGTGGCCTCAGAGGTCTGCATAACCTCCCTGTTTGTGTTTCTCCGTTCTCTTTTTCTTTCTTCTTTTGGTGTGTGGTATTTGCACTAAGATTGGATTTGTGAGTAAATAAATTTCTTGATTCTTGTTTTTATTCTTCTCTGATATTTTCACCTGGGAGGTGATCTTGCTCAATTCTCACTGAAATCCTCATGTGGTCTGTAGAAATGTTGAAAAGCTGAAGAGGAGAAGGAAAAAATATGCAAAGGAGAAGGAAAGTCTTGATGCTGACAATCATTTGAGTTACAAGCATAAAGCTCAGTCAGATGAGGCTGAAGCTAAAAACACTTTGCAGGATATGCTGGTGACCGATAAAGAAAGTCACAAGGAAACAAATGATGAAGTTAAAAACACTCTGCAGGATATGCTGGTGACTGATAAAGGAAATCAAAAGGACACAAATGATGAGTTAGTGCAATTCTGCATTACATGTCACACCAACATGCATATTACACGCCCTCCTCTCCCCCCACAAATCAAATACTAGTTTTTGTGGCATGTGCATCATTCAAGTTATCATTGAAAACTTGATATAGTATTAAATTGAATGTTTGTGATATAGGGAATTGCTTAGTTGTCTACTTCATTTCTTTATTTTTCTCAAAGTTATATCCAAACATAATAAAACATAGCTAAAGAATCTGAGAAGTTGATGGCCTATTTGATCTTTTTCTCAGGGTAAAATAACAAATAGATACTGAGGGTAGTTTGTTAAATCAAATGTTTCATTAAATTTTGTATTTTTATAAGATGTATATTTATCTATCCCTCTTTGTGCTTGAGTTCTGTGCAAACCTTTAGGAAAGGAAAAGAAAACATATTGAAGCTGACAGTCATTTTGATTTCCATGTTGTTAGAGAAGATAAAGTCCAAGATGAAGCTAAAGCTGGAAAAACAGGGCAGGATATGCTATTGGTGAAGAAGGAAAATCAGAAGCAAGCAGATGATGAGTCAGTACTATTGGTTTTAGCCTCTTACTCTATGTTATCTGCACAACAATACATGCATATCCATCTTCTTCAGCTCATACTAGTTCATTACAACTTAATTAGGAAAAGACCTGTTTATCTCGTTGCTTTATTGATTTTACCTGGTATACTCTTGTAGTAGGGCTGTCTTGGCATGGAATTCCAATCTTCCTCCCACACAGTTGGACCTTGAAAGTGTTACGAAGCCAAAGAAGAAAAGGAAACATGCAAATAAGAAAGTTCTTGATGCCATTAAAGAGCATGAAGGCAAGGAAGATGATTTCAAGACTGACTGCCATGACCATGAACTGTCTGTGCAAGATGAGCATGAAATTGGTGCAAAGCCAAAGAGGAAAAGGAAAGAACAGGCAGATAAGAAAATTCCTGGGACTTGCAGTGGCAGCCACAATAACGCCATTAAAGAGGAAGAAGGCAAGCAAGATGAGGACAAGCCTACCAGTTTAGACCCTGTTGTGTTTATGCAAGAGGAACAAAATCAGAAGCAACAGAGCTTTGTGTGAGTACTGAATATCTCTATGTGGAACCTTCTGATTCCTGTTTTATCCATTGCTTTTGAGATCCTTTCAGTGGATGCTAGCCTGTTATTTAGGTTAGAAATTTATGTTCAGGTTAATAGGCAAGGGGAATAAACCCAGGACATAGTGAATCGGAAACAATAATTTTTGTACTAATTCGTAGGGTGTTACGATGCATTATTTTTTTTTCTTTTCTTTCAAGTCAAAGATAAGTAGACTCACGCACATGACATATATGCACAATACCTGATCATTTTAAAATACTTTCAAAAGCTTGCTTTGAGGTGGTACCAAGTGGCTTATCTGTACTATGGTTCTTTCAAGTCAAAGATAAGTAGACTCACACGCACGACATATATGCACAATACCTGATCATTTTAAACTCCCTTCAAAAGCTTGCTTTGAGGTGGTACCAAGGGGCTTATCTGTAATATGGGTGAGTTGCCTTTTTTTGACACAGGACAAGTAATCTTGTTTTTTTTCTCTTTTTTTCCCCCGAAACTCATGGCATATAGCTACAATTCTTTTTTGGCAAAGACCGTGCATCAATTTCTGGAATCATGAAGAGCATTTTTTTTTACTTGTGAAGAAATTCTCTGTTGCTAGCTAGTTTAGATGGTGAAGTCACTTGGCTGCATCCAATCTTATTTACATCCAGGACAGGAGAGATTTTGAGACCGGGAGAGCTATTCTCTAGCCTCCCAATGAACACAAAGGAAAAAAAATACTTGAACAGATATTTATGGAAATTTGCAATTTACTATCCGTTCTTTTCATTGAGGATCTTGGGAATTGATGTAATTCTTTTGTTGCGTGCAGCATTCTTTTCTGTCTACTTCAGATTTGCAATACTAATGACTGAAAATAACATATACAGGACTTTTAATGTTGACCAATCTGCTGAAGAGAGTCACTCCAAGAAGAAAAAGAAGATGAGGAAAAATGAAGAGAGTAAGAAGAGCAGGACTCGGGAAAGCATGGAAGCTTCAAATGGAATCAATGCATAAAGAAGAAAGCAATGCTTGTGATAAAAGCATCTCAGAGTAGGACCTTTTGTAATGATGTAGTTGTTAATATGAGATGGCAAAATGGCTGCTCCAGGTTAAAGGGGAAGTTAATTTTGAAAGTGATAGTGGTTTTATAAAGATAAGAGCTCACAATTAAGGGTAGGAATACAAATATAACACATGAAGATGGAAAAGCATGCTATGTGGTTGTTCTACCAAGAGGATTAATGAAATGTTATTTCAGGAGTATCTAATATTGGATCAAGTGTAAAACGATATTATTTTGCAATGTTTGGTAAAAGCACTTGAATTATAGCATCAATTGAATACAACAACTAAATCACGAAATGGAAGTGGTTTGATTTTTTGTAGGAAGATGATTGTGCAGTGTTTGTCTATGCACAAAATGAGAAGACAGGTACCTGGTTTTGTTTCTGCTCCTAGTAGGATCAACCTTAATCTAATATTTACACACCATATTCTAAAGCATACTTGAATCAATCAAATATTGATTAAAATTAATTAATTAAACCAATGTCAACAATGTTTTTGGGCTAGCTAATTAGTACAAAGACGCACCATTGTTGTCTTTGTTTTAATTCCTCTAATTGTTTGCCAGGTTACGACATTGGAGTTTTTGTTTGAGTGGTTGTACAAAATTTTTCCACTTTAGGTGCCGACAGCTCAAAAGTTTTTTTTTTTTTTTTTTTTTTTTTTTTTGGGGGGGGTGGGGGTTTTTAA
>Ga0307510_10007009_pt1 | contig 13436 bp, 11 predicted proteins | sample 12_EM_MG_FD_207224 | JGI IMG/M metagenome (GOLD analysis project Ga0307510, IMG submission 207224) | Populus trichocarpa ectomycorrhiza microbial communities from riparian zone in the Pacific Northwest, United States - 12_EM | ecosystem: Host-associated > Plants > Roots > Unclassified | place... | reverse complement strand
CTGCTGTACTCCACGCAGGCCCTGCTCCCGCTGATCTCCGGCGAGTTCGGGGTGGCGGCGAGCGCGGCGAGCTGGACGGTGGCGGCGGCGACCGGCGGTCTGGCGCTGTTCGTGCTGCCGATGAGCGCGCTCTCGGAGCGTTTCGGACGTCGTACGGTCATGACCGCGTCGCTCGTGGTCGCGGTGAGCCTGGGGATGCTGGTCCCGTTTGCGCCCTCGCTGGGCGCGCTGGTGGTGCTGCGGTTCCTCCAGGGGGCCGCGCTGGCCGGGCTGCCCGCGTCGGCGACGGCTTATCTGGCGGAGGAGGTCCGGCCGAAGGCGCTGGTCACGGCGATCGGCCTGTTCGTGGCGGGCAACAGTGTCGGCGGGATGAGCGGCCGGGTCATCACCGGCTGGGTCGCGCAGGAGTGGGGCTGGCGGGTCGCCCTGGGGGTGATCGGTCTGATCGCGGTCGGCTGCGCGGTCGCCTTCCGCCTCCTCCTCCCCGCCCCGAAGCACTTCACGCCGGGCTCGCTGCGCCCGCGCGTCCTGGCCCGCACGGTCCGCGCCCACCTCGCGGACCCGCTGCTGTGCCGGCTGTACGCGATCGGCGCCCTGTTCATGACGGTCTTCGGCGGCGTCTACACGGTCATCGGCTACCGCCTCACCGAGGCCCCCTTCTCCCTCCCCCAGGGCATCGTCGGCTCGATCTTCCTGGTGTACCTGGTCGGTACGGTGTCGGCGTCCACGGCGGGCCGCCTGGTCGGCCGGCTGGGCCGCCGAGGGGCCTTGTATCTGGCGGGCGGTACGACGGCCGCCGGGCTCCTGGTCTCCCTCGCCGACTCGCTCCCCCTGGTCCTGCTCGGCCTGGTGCTGATCACGGCGGGCTTCTTCGCGGGCCACGCGGTCGCCTCCTCGGCGGTCAGCAAGACGGCCACCACCGGCCGCGCCCAGGCCTCCGCCCTCTACCAGTCCGCGTACTACATCGGCTCCAGCACCGGCAGTACGGTCGGCGCGCTGGCGTTCCACGCGGGCGGCTGGGCGGGCACGGTCGGCGTGGGCGTGCTGGCGGTGCTGGGTGTCGTGACGATCACCGTGCTCGGGTCGCGGGCGGCGCGGGTGGAGCGGGGACTCGCCGCAGCCTGAGCGGTCACATCCGCCCAACCCTGTAGTGAAACCTGCCTGACCTGCGCGTTCAGCCACTCCGGGCGCCATTGTCAGTGGGCTGCGCTACGTTGCGGGGTAAGGGAAGAACGGCCACAGGGGTGGGTGGGCGAGACCATGAGTGACGGCACCGCGACGACGACGGACCTCGACATCAGGCTGGAGAAACACCGTGTCGAGCTGACCGGGTACTGCTACCGCATGCTCGGCTCCTCCTTCGAGGCCGAGGACGCGGTGCAGGACACGATGGTCCGCGCCTGGCGCAGTTACGACAAGTTCGAGGGGCGCTCGAGTCTGCGGTCCTGGCTGTACCGGATCGCGACCAACGTCTGCCTGGACATGCTGACCGCGGGCAACAAACGGGCGCGGCCCGTCGACCTCAGCGACTCCACCCCGCTCGCCCAGGCCGCCCTGTCGCCCCGCCCGGACAACACCTGGCTGGAGCCGATGCCCGACGCGCGCGTGCTGCCCACTGTCGCCGACCCGGCGGAGGCCGCGATCGCCAAGGAGTCGGTGCGGCTCGCGTTCATGGCCGCCCTGCAGCAACTGCCGCCCAAGCAGAGGGCGGTGCTGATCCTGCGCGAGGTGCTGGCCTGGCGGGCCAACGAGGTCGCCGAGCTGCTCGGCACCTCGGTCGCGTCGGTCAACAGCGCGCTGCAGCGGGCCCGCGCCACCCTCGCCGAGCGGGACGAGAAGGCGGCCGACGCGGCCGTCTCCGACCCGCTCGACGACGAACAGAAGAAACTCCTGGAGCGATATGTCGCCGCCTTCGAGGGCTACGACATGGCGGCCCTGACGGCGCTGCTGCACGAGGACGCCATCATGACGATGCCGCCGTTCGACCTGTGGCTGACCGGCCACGACGACATCACGGGCTTCATGACGACGCTCGGCGCCGCCTGCGAGGGCTCCCGCCTGATCCCGGTGGAGGTGAACGGCCTGCCGGGCTTCGCCCAGTACAAGCCGGACCCGGAGGCGGGCGGGTTCAGCCCCTGGTCGGTGCAGGTCCTGGAGATCTCAGACGGCAGGCTCACCGGGTTCCACTTCTTCCTGGACACCAAGCGCTGGTTCCCGCTGTTCGACCTGCCCCTCCGTCTCGAAGCGGAGCCCGACCAGATCGAGGAGGGTGCGTAGTCCGGGGCTGGGCCCGCGGAGCCTGATCCGGCCACCGGCCCGCCGCGCGGTCAGCTCGAGGCGGGCCAGGAGATCGACGGTCCCGAGCCCCGGCGGCCCGGGCCCCACGGTCTCGACCGCGACAAGGACCACCCCGGCGCCGGTCGCCTCCAGCAGCCGCCGTACCTCGTCGCAGAGCCGCACCACCTCGTCACGGGTGACGGGGCGGTTCGGCACGAGTACAGCGGGTGTCATGGCGTCCACGATCGGTAGACCGGGTGGGCGGTCGTAACTCATCGGGAGCGACCGCCTAGGTTTGCTGTATGCCCCACGGATCAGCCCCGCCCTGGATACCCGACGCCCTCCCGCGCGCCGCAGCCGCCGAGGAGGCGCCGTGCAGGGGGTGTTGACCGGGTTCGCGGTCATCGGCGTCGTCATCGCCGTCGGCTATCTGCTCGGCCTGCGCGGCTCCCTCGGCGAGAACGGCCGCGACGTACTGACCAGGCTGGCCTTCAACGTGGCGTCCCCGGCCCTGCTGTTCACCACCCTCGCGCGGGCCGACCTCTCGGTGGTCTTCTCCAGCTGGCTGCTCGTGACGGTGCTGAGCACGGCGGCGGTGGCGGGCGTGTTCGTGGCGGTGGGGGTGGCACGCGGCTGGGGTGTGGGCCGTACGACGATCGGCGCGCTCTGTTCCAGCTATGTCAACTCCGGAAACCTCGGCATCCCGATCTCGGTGTACGTCCTGGGCAACGCCTCGCTGGTGGCACCGGTGATGCTGTTCCAGCTCGTCGTGGTCAGCCCTCTCGCCCTCACGATCCTCGACCTGTCGGGCCGGGGCGAGAAGGATCCCTGGTGGCTACGGCTGCTCACGCCCGTACGCAACCCGGTCGCGGTCGGTTCCCTCGCCGGGGTCGCGGTGGCCGCGTCCGGCGTGCACCTCCCCGGCCCGGTGATGGATCCCCTCACCCTGATCGGCAACATGGCGGTACCGGCCGTACTCCTCGGCTTCGGCATCTCACTGCGCGGAAGCGCGCTGCCGGCACGCGGTGCCGAGCGGTGGCCGGTGCTGCTGTCGGTCGCCCTGAAGTCGGTGGGACAGCCGGCGATCGCCTGGGCGCTGGCGGTGGGCGTGTTCGGCCTGCACGGGGCGGCGCTGCTCGACGTGGTGGTGACCTCGGCGCTGCCCGGTGCGCAGAACCTGTACACGTATGCGAGCCGCTACCGCGTGGGCGAGGCACTGGCCCGGGACTCGATCCTGCTGTCGACGATTCTGTCGGTGCCGGTGCTGGTGGTGATCGCGGCACTGCTGGGGTGAGCCGACCCGAAAACCGCCGCGAAACCGCCGCGCACATAACCCGTTGGCGGAGTACTACGGCCGCTGCTACCTTTCCCGTGGCCGTGCGAGAGAACGAGGAGGTGGTACCCGTGAACACATCAACGACATGGGTGCTCTCCTCCGGGGTCACGGTCGGGCGATAGGTCGTCCGGGAGCGCCGTTCTGAGCTCTCCCGAAAGGCACGACCATGGACACGACCCTGCGGTTCACTTCCGAGCAGCGCCTCGACGACGGCGTCCTCGAACGCGAATTCACCCTCGGCGAGACCCCCGGTACCTTGTGGACGCCCGACTCCACCGCACCGGCCCCGCTGATCCTGATCGCCCACAACAACGGCCTGCCCAAGGCAGAGCCCCGGCTGGTGGCCCGGGCCCGGGCCACCGCGGCGGCCGGCTACGCGGCGGTCACCATCGACGCCGCCGGCTGCGGCGACCGTCCCCGTTCCGCCGCCGACCTACAGCTCCGCGCCGACCTCGGCCGGGCGATGCGGGCCGGTGAGCCGACCGACGAGATCTTCGAGTCCCTGGTCGGCCCGCTGGTCGAGAACGCGGCCCCGGAATGGCTGACCACTCTCGACACCGTCCTCGCACTGCCCGAGATCGGCGGCCCGGTCGGGTACTCGGGGTGGACCGCCCTCGGCATCCGCCTCGCGGTGACCGAGCCGCGCATCACGGCGGCCGGCTTCTTCGCCGGGGGCTATGTGCCCCGCGCCCAGCGCGAGGAGGCCAAGCAGGTCACCATCCCGCTGCTGCTCCTCCTCCAGTGGGACGACGAGGGCAATCCGCGGCAGCGGGCCCTGGACCTGTTCGACACCTTCGGCACCGAGGAGAAGACCCTGCACGCCAACATGGGCGGGCACACGGGCACTCCGGCGTTCGAGTCGGAGGACGCTTTCCGGTTCTACGCCCGGCATCTGAAGAAGTAGGGCCGGGCCCCAAGTAAGCAGGAGGGGCCGGGACTTGAAAGCCCGGCCCCTCCCCCGCCCTCACTCAGGCAATGCGCTCCAGCACCACCGGCGAAGCCGTGAACGCCGTGCCCTCGGCGCCGATGTCGTACGAACCCTCGACCGCCTCCAGGGCGTACGCGAAACGCTCCGGAGTGTCGGTGTGCAGGGTCAGCAGGGGCTGGCCCGCTGTCACCACGTCGCCCGGCTTGGCGTGCATCTCCACTCCCGCGCCCGCCTGCACCGGGTCCTCCTTCCGGGCACGCCCCGCGCCGAGGCGCCAGGCGGCGATGCCGATGTCGTAGGCGTCGAGGCGGGTGAGGACGCCGGAGGCCGGGGCCGTCACCACCTGGCGCTCGCGGGCCACCGGCAGTTCCGCGTCCGGGTCGCCGCCCTGGGCCGCGATCATCCGGCGCCAGACGTCCATCGCCGAACCGTCGGCCAGCGCCTTCGCCGGGTCGGCGTCCTTGATGCCGGCCGCGTCGAGCATCTCGCGGGCCAGCGCGATGGTCAGTTCGACGACGTCGGAGGGGCCGCCGCCCGCCAACACCTCGACGGATTCCCGGACTTCGAGGGCGTTGCCCGCCGTCAGGCCGAGCGGGGTGCTCATGTCCGTCAGCAGCGCGACCGTCTTCACGCCGTGGTCGGTGCCCAACCCCACCATCGTGGACGCCAGTTCACGCGCGTCCTCGATCGTCTTCATGAACGCCCCCGTGCCGACCTTCACGTCCAGGACGAGGGAGCCCGTGCCCTCGGCGATCTTCTTCGACATGATGGACGAGGCGATCAGGGGGATCGCCTCCACCGTGCCCGTGACGTCACGCAGGGCATACAGCTTCTTGTCCGCGGGGGCCAGGCCGTCGCCCGCCGCGCAGATGACCGCACCGGTGCCTTCCAGTACGGACAGCATCTCCTCGTTGGAGAGCAGCGCGCGCCAGCCGGGGATCGACTCCAGCTTGTCGAGGGTGCCGCCGGTGTGGCCGAGGCCGCGGCCGGAGAGCTGCGGGACGGCCGCGCCGCAGGCGGCGACGAGGGGGGCCAGCGGGAGGGTGATCTTGTCGCCGACGCCGCCCGTGGAGTGCTTGTCCGCGGTCGGGCGGGAGAGGGACGAGAAGTCCATGCGCTCACCGGAGTTGATCATCGCGGCGGTCCAGCGGGCGATCTCGGAACGGTTCATGCCGTTGAGCAGGATCGCCATGTTGAGGGCGGCCATCTGGTAGTCGGCCACCTCCCCGCGGGTGTACGCGTCGATGACCCAGTCGATCTGCTCGTCGCTCAGTTCACCGCGGTCCCGCTTGGTACGGATGACGGAGATGGCATCCATCGACACTTGCGTCATGGCTTGGCTTTCCTTCCGGGCGTTCAGAAAAATGCGCGGCCCCGCCGAGTGAGCCGATGGTCAACTCAGCGGGGCCGTACGGGAGTTACCTGGTGAGATGGTCCGGTCCGAAGGCCTGCGGGAGCATCTCCGAGAGCGGCAGGATGCCCGCCGGTGTCTCCACCAGCAGACCGGGACCGCCGAACTCGTACAGCAGCTGCCGGCAGCGACCGCACGGGACGAGGATGTCGCCCTTGCCGTCGACGCAGGTGAAGTGCGTCAGCCGGCCGCCGCCGGTGCGCTGGAGGTCGGACACGAGCCCGCACTCCGCGCACAGGCCGAGGCCGTACGACGCGTTCTCCACGTTGCAGCCGGAGACCGTGCGGCCGTCGTCGACCCGGGCGGCGACCCCGACGGGGTAGCCCGAGTACGGCGCGTAGGCGTGGGACATAGCCTCCCTCGCCTCGGCGCGCAGCTCGTCCCAGTCCACGGCCAACTCGGCGGCGGGCGAGGTCACTTGCCCTGTCCCTTCCGGTACGGCAGGCCGTCCGCCTTCGGCATCCGCAGATGCTGCGCGGACAGCGAGAGGACCAGCAGGGTGACGATGTACGGGCTGGCGCCGACCAGTTGGGTCGGGACCTGGTCGGTGGTGGCGTACCAGACGAACATCAGGGCCGCGACGGCGGCGGTGATGCCGGCGGGGACGTACCGCTTCTTCCAGACCAGGTAGCCGGCGCCGGCCACCAGCAGGAAGCCGAGGAGCAGGATCAACGCGTGGACGTTGGTGGCGCCGCCGCGCAGGTTGAGGCTGTCGGTGTAGCCGAACAGGCCCGCGCCGAGGGCGAGTCCGCCCGGCATCCAGTTGCCGAAGATCATCGAGGCGAGGCCGATGTAGCCGCGCCCGCCGGTCTGGCCGTCGAGGTAGACGTTCGAGGCGACGATCGACAGGAAGGCGCCGCCGAGGCCGGCGAAGCCGCCGGAGATGATCACGGCGAGGTACTTGTACTTGTAGACGTTGACGCCGAGGGACTCGGCGGCCACCGGGTTCTCACCGCAGGAGCGCAGGCGCAGGCCGAAGGCGGTGCGCCACAGGACCCACCAGGTGGCGGGGACGAGGGCGACCGCGATGACGGTGAGCGGCGACAGGTTGGTGACCAGACCGCCGACGAGACCGGCGATGTCGGAGATCAGGAACCAGTGCTTCTCGTTGAGCGTGTTGAGCCAGCTGGAGAGGCCGGGGATGTCGAAGTTGCCGAGCGAGTCGATCGGTGGGGACTGCTTGGCGGAGCCCTCGGAGGTGTCGGCGAAGGTGAACTTCGACAGATAGCGGGTGATGCCCAGCGCCAGGATGTTGATGGCGACACCGGAGACGATGTGGTTGACGTTGAACGTCACGGTGGCGACGGCGTGCAGGACGGCGCCGAGGCAGCCGCCGAGGATGCCGACCACGACACCGGTCCAGGGTCCCCACTGGTAGCCGGCCCAGGCACCGAACCAGGTGCCGAGGATCATCATGCCTTCGAGGCCGATGTTGACGACGCCCGCGCGCTCGGCCCACAGACCGCCGAGACCGGCGAGCCCGATCGGTACGGCGGCACGCAGCGCCGTGGACATCTGGCCGGTGGAGGTGATGCCGTCCGCGCCGGTGATGAGGCGGACGATCGAGGTGAGGATCAGCGCGCCCGCGATGATCAGCAGGAGCACGGGGAGGGAGAATCGGCGTCCGCCCTTGCCGGGCTGCTTCGCCTGCGGCTTGGCGATGGTCGCGGTACTCATCAGGCCGCCACCTCCTTCTTCTCGGAGTTGTTCCGGGCGGCGGCGGCGAGTTCCGCACCGACGCGGCTCTGCTGGCGGCGCAGGCCCCAGGTGCGGACGACCTCGTAGGAGATGACGACCGCGAACACGATCAGGCCCTGCATGATCGTCGCGATCTCCTTCTCGTACGCCACCGGGGTCGCGTAGTCGAGGGCGGGCGACGCCTTGTCGAGGAAGGCCCACAGGAGGGCGGCGAGTGCGATGCCGCCGGGGTTGTTGCGGCCCAGGAGGGCGATGCCGATGGCGGTGAAGCCGAGGCCCTCCGGGAAGGTGAGGCTGTAGGTGTGGCTGTCGCCGAGCAGCAGCGGCAGCCCGGCGAGGCCGGCGACACCGCCGGAGATCAGCATCGCGGTGAGCGTCATGCGCTTGGCGTCGACACCGGAGGCGGCCGCGGCGGTCTCGGACTCGCCGGTGGCGCGCAGGTCGAAGCCGAAGCGGGTGCGGTTGAGGACGAGCCAGTACAGGACGCCCATGATCACGGCGAGGAAGACCAGGCCGTAGACCTCGCCCGTGTCCGCGCCCAGGTCGATGCCGGGGATCCAGCCGGACTTCTTCATGATGCCGGTCGTCATGTTGTTGCCGACCTGGACGCCCCACGTGTTGGTCTGCGTGAGGTAGAGGATCAGGCTGGTCGCGATGGCGTTCAGCATGATCGTGGCGACGACCTCGCTGACCCCCCGGGTGACCTTGAGGACGCCCGCGATTCCGGCCCAGAAGGCGCCGGTGAGGATCGCGACCAGGAGCAGCAGCGGGACCTGGAGGGCGGCGGGCAGCGCCACGTGCGCGCCGACGACCGCGGTCATCACGGCGCCGAGGCGGTACTGGCCGTCGACGCCGATGTTGAACAGGTTCATCCGGAAGCCGAGGGCGACCGCCAGGGCGGCGATGTAGTACATCGACGCCTGGTTGATGATCAGCACCTGGACGTCCGAGTACCCGAGCTGCTGGAGCATCAGGTGGTACGGCTCGATCGGGTTCTTGCCCGAGGCGAGCAGCACGACCGAGGTCAGCAGGATCGCGGCGACAAGCGCCATGACCGGGCCGGCCACGGCGAGGAGCACTCGCTCCTTGTCGAACTTCTTCATCGGGCCTCGTCCTCCGGGGCGGCGGTGTCGTCCGTGTTCTCTACGGTGCTCTCCGCGCCGTCTGCTTCTTCCTCGACGTGTTCGAGGTGACCGGACGCGGCGCCGGTCATGGCCGAGCCGAGCTCCTCGGGTGTGACGGTGGCCGGGTCGGCGTCGGCGACCAGCCTGCCGTCGTAGATCACGCGCAGGGTGTCCGACAGGCCGATCAGCTCGTCCAGGTCGGCGGAGATCAGCAGCACGGCGAGTCCCTCGCGGCGGGCCGCGCGGACGTGGTCCCAGATCGCGGCCTGCGCGCCGACGTCCACACCGCGGGTGGGGTGGGCGGCGATCAGGAACTTCGGCGTGTGGCTCATCTCGCGGCCGACGATCAGCTTCTGCTGGTTGCCGCCGGAGAGGGAGGCGGCGGTGACGTCGATGCCGGGGGTGCGGACGTCGTACTCCTCGACGATCCGGCGGGTGTCGGCCTGGGCGCCCTTGATGTCCAGCCAGACGCCCTTCGCGTTGGGTGTCTCGGTGACGTGGCCGAGGATGCGGTTCTCCCACAGCGGGGCTTCCAGGAGGAGGCCGTGGCGGTGGCGGTCCTCGGGGATGTAGCCGATGCCGGCCTCGCGGCGCTTGCGGGTGGCCCAGGGCGTGATGTCCTCGCCGAGGAAGGCGATGGTGCCGGAGTCGGCGTTCCTCAGGCCGATCAGCGCGTCGATCAGCTCGGTCTGGCCGTTGCCCTCGACGCCGGCGATGCCCATGACCTCACCGGCGTGGATGGTGAAGGTGACGTCGTCGAGGACGCGCTTGGCGGCGCCGCCGAGGGCGGTGTCGCCGACCAGTCCACCGCCCACGGGCTCCGACTCGGCGCCGAGGGAGGCGCCGGCGGCGTAGACGGTGAGGTTCCTGACCTCGATGACGGGCTGGTCGGTGACGGTCGACTCGGCCGTCTCGGGGGTGGGGAGTTCGCTGCCGACCATCATCTCGGCGAGTTGACGGGAGGTCGTCTCGGCGGGGACTGCCGTGCCGACCGTGGTGCCGCGCCGGATGACGGTGATCTCGTCGGCGACGGAGAGCACCTCGCCCAGCTTGTGCGAGATGAAGATGACGGCGAGGCCCTCGGACTTCAGCTCGCGCAGGTTGCTGAAGAGGGCGTCGACCTCCTGCGGGACCAGGACGGCGGTGGGCTCGTCGAGGATCAGGGTGCGGGCGCCGCGGTAGAGGACCTTGAGGATCTCGATGCGCTGGCGCTCGGCGACACCGAGGCTCTCGACGAGGACGTCGGGGCGGACGTTCAGGCCGTAGCGGTCGGAGATCTCCTTGATCTTCTTGCGGGCGCCGCCGCCGATGCCGTAGAGCTTCTCGCTGCCCAGGACGACGTTCTCCAGGACGGTGAGATTGTCGGCGAGCATGAAGTGCTGGTGGACCATGCCGATGCCGCGGGCGATGGCGTCGGCGGGCGACGAGAAGGTGACCTGCTCGCCGTCGACGGCGATGGTGCCCTCGTCCGGCTTCTGCATGCCGTAGAGGATCTTCATCAGGGTCGACTTGCCGGCGCCGTTCTCGCCGACGAGGGCGTGCACGGTGCCTTTTCGGACACTGAAGCGGATGTCGCTGTTGGCGACGACACCGGGGAAGCGCTTGGTGATCCCGGTCAGCTCGACCGCGGTCGACTGTGCGGTGAGCGGAGGGCTGCTGGACGCGTCGATGGCGAACTCTCCTCGTGGAAAGGGGCCTCTCTACGCGCGTAGCGCCCCTGCTTTAAATAGTGCCCGGACCTGACCGGCTTTGTTTGACATCCGATCCGTTCCGAGCATTCTGCCGCGCGAACGGGGCGCGAGGAGACATCCTCCCCACACCCCGTTCCGTGGCCGTAACGCTGCCATTACAGCGCTCTTTTGGCCATGGTCGTGACTGGCCTACGAGCCTCGGATCAAGAGGTCTTGACCGTGATCGAGCCGTCCTTGATGCCGGCCTCGGCCTTCTTGAGGGCGGCCTGGAGGGTGGCGTTGTTCTTGAAGGTCGGGTTGGAGTCGGCCAGGCCGACGCCGCCGTTGCTCAGCGAGCCGCGGATCTCGCCGTTGAGCGGCTTCTTGTCCTTGATGACGGACTTGGCGAGGTCGTAGACCGCACCGTCGACGTTCTTCAGGGCCGAGGTGAGGATGTACGGCTTGTAGGCGGCGAGGGCCTTCTGGTTGTACTGGTCGGAGTCGACACCGATCGCCCACACCTTGTGCGCGGCGGCGGCCTTGATGACGCCCTGGCCGGAGAGACCCGCGGCGGCGTAGACGACGTCCGCGCCGGCCTCGATCTGGCCCTCGGCCGCGCTCTCGCCCTTGTCGGGGCTGGAGAAGCCGCCCTCTTCGGCGGTCTGGGTCAGGTACTGCGACTTGACCTTCACGCCCTTCTTGGTGTCCGCGACACCCTGGGCAAAGCCGGCCTCGAACTTGTGGATCAGCGGGACGTCCACGCCGCCGACGAAGCCGACGGTGTTGGTCTTCGTGGTGAGCGCGGCGGTGACGCCGGCCAGGTAGGAGGACTGCTCCTCGTGGAAGACCATGTCGGCGACGTTGCTCGCCTTGATCTCGTTGTCGTCGATGATCCCGAAGGAGATCTTCGGAAACTTCGCCGCAGCCTCCTTGACGGCGGGGGCGTAGGCGAAGCCGACACCGATCACCGGGTTGTAGCCGGATCGGGCCAGCGTCTCCAGGCGCTGCACCTTGTCCGCGTCGGACTCGCCGTCCTGCGGCTCCACGTCCCGGCCGCTGACGCCGAAGTCCTTCTCGGCCTTGGTGAAGCCGACGTACGCGGCGTCGTTGAAGGACTGGTCACCCTTGCCGCCGACGTCGTAGGCGAGACCAATGCCCTTGGACGTGCCACCACTGCTGCTGGTACTGGTGGACTCGCTCGACGAGCTGCCACAGGCGGAGACGGTTACTGCAAGAGCTGCGGTTGCAACGCCTGCAACCGCGATACGGGACACCCGGCGCATGGAACGAGACTCCTTCGTGCAAGCGCCCCAACCAGGCGCTGGTTCCGTCGCAGAGTAACGCGCGTAGACATGAGAGAGAAGCCCAACTTGCCAGAGCGTTATGCGACCGTTTTGAACCTTTGGCGAGCCCTCCTATCCCATATGGCATGTACCAGACATATTTGATACCAAGATCCTCCCGCGGAAGGATCTTTCTCGCCTGATCGGCCACAAGAATCCTTGATCGAGAAGCGCGGATGAGCGGGCCCGACCAGCCCGCGGCGTTTTTCTCAATCACTGGGGAGGATCATGAAAATGAACAAGCTCACCGCTGCCGCGGTCGGCGTAGGCCTGACCCTGTCGGCCGGGATGGTCGCCCTCGCGACTCCCGCGATGGCCAATGGCACCTGCACCACTTGGACGTCGTCGAACCGCGCGATCGGCTACGGCAAGTGCACCGGGGGAACCACCATCCTGGACACGCACCGGGTGAAGGCGGTCTGCATCGGACCCACCGGCAGCAAGTTCAACGTCTACGGCGCGTGGGTCAACACCCGGAAGGGCCAGACCTCGAAGGCCGTCTGCACCACGAACACGACGACGTCCGGCGTCGAGGTGTTCAGCCTCAGCGTCGAGACGGACAGCCCCTGATCAAACCGTTGCGTCCGCAGGCGCCTTCGACGCTCGCGGACGCAACGGACAAGGGAGCCCCGGGACTTGTCGGTCCCGGGGCTCTCCCGTGTCAGCGCGCGAAGTCCGACGGCACCGTCACTTGGTGTTCACGGTGATCTTCCCGTCGATGATGTCCTGCTTGGCCTTGTCCACCGCGGCGACGGCGGCGGTCATGGCCTTGTACTTCGGGTTGGTGTCGGAGAAGCCGACGCCGTCGTTGTCGAGGCCGTAGCGGATCACGCCCGTCTTGGGCTTGCCCTCGTACACCGACTTCACCAGGTCGTAGACGGCACCGCCGACGTTCTTGAGCGCCGAGCCGAGGATGGAGTCCTTGTACTTGGCCAGTGCCTTCTGCTCGTACTGGTCGGAGTCCACTCCGATGGCCCACACGCCCTTGGCGGAGGCCTCGGAGATGACGCCCTGCCCGGACAGACCGGCGGCGGCGTAGAGGACGTCCGCACCCGCTTCGATCTGGCCGCTGGCCGCGTCCTTGCCCTTGTCCGGGCTGGCGAAGCCGCCCTCCGCGGGAGTCTGCGTCAGGTACTGCGACTCGATCTTGATGCTCGGGTTGACCGACTTGGCGCCCTGGTCGAACCCGGCTTCGAACTTGTGGATCAGGGGTACGTCGACGCCGCCGATGAAGCCGATGTGGTTCTTCTTGGTCGCCTTGGCCGCGGCCACGCCGGCCAGGTACGAGGACTGCTCCTCGTGGAAGACGAGGTCGGCCACGTTGGCGGCCTTGTCCTGCTCGTCGTCGATGATGCCGAACGTGATGTTCGGGAACTTCGCGGCGGCCTCCTTGACGGCGGGCGCGTAGGCGAAGCCGACGCCGATCACCGGGTTGTAGCCGGCCGTGGCGAGGCTCTCCAGGCGCTGCACCTTGTCCGCGTCGGACTCGCCGTCCTGCGGCTCGATGTCGCGGCCGGTGAGGCCGAAGTCCTTCTCGGCCTTCTGGAAACCGGCGTAGGCCGCGTCGTTGAAGGACTGGTCGCCCTTGCCGCCGACGTCGTAGGCGAGGCCGATGCCCTTGCCGGTGTACTTGCCGGACGAGGACGACG
>Ga0307510_10007008_pt1 | contig 13437 bp, 9 predicted proteins | sample 12_EM_MG_FD_207224 | JGI IMG/M metagenome (GOLD analysis project Ga0307510, IMG submission 207224) | Populus trichocarpa ectomycorrhiza microbial communities from riparian zone in the Pacific Northwest, United States - 12_EM | ecosystem: Host-associated > Plants > Roots > Unclassified | place... | reverse complement strand
CCTAAAAAGGACAAAAAAGCGTCCGGTGCCGGCAACGGCAGACCAAGCATCTGAAGAAAAACCTCAAACCCTTTATACTGAATGTATTTGGGCCTTCAGAGTGGTCTTTTGTGTTGAGTTAGTAGGTTGACCATTCTCGACATTCGGCTCTACCCTGGGCGGGAGGAAGGGGGATGGCGGGGGGGGGGTGATATAAAGTTGTGTTTTTGAGTATCATAATATTATGCTATTGCGGCTGGTTAGGCATTCGGAAGAGAGAAGGAAAGGATGGAACTAGAGGGGAAGTGAGCATTAGAAGGCACTAAGATGGGTATTTTGAAGAAAGGTTGAATCCATGGGTAAATTTATGCGAAGGAACTTTTTTTTGTATGTACAAGTATTACTGAGCGACGAAAAGTGAAAGGGATTGGATTTTGGTATTTAATACTAGATGTGCTCCTTTCCTGCAATCGAGCATTTAAGGTCTCAAACAATTTCTAGGACGTATGGTAGATACGGGGGGTTTACTATTAATGATACAGGGCTGGGAGTAGCTGTGGTAGAGCCTAGCCTACCAGCTAGAGCTCGGAAACTACAATAAAGATTTCGTGTGGGTCAGAGCAGCGAGTGATATCTAATGTAGGGAAGATACACGGTGGTGTTGGAGGCCCGTGTATTGGAAAGCTGTTTCTTAGTAAATTACTTGCAATTGCTACTATACATTCTACTATTTTGTGGAGTACCCTCGGTGGACTTGTGATTGGCGGCCAAGTGACATGGTGATGCACCCGTCTGGATGATGTGGTATAAAGAGGAAAGACAGGTAGACAGCAAAGCCCTGTTCGGCGGGTACGTGGTGGTTCCAACGGTCATGAAAGCTGGAAAAATATATCTTAAAAAAGTTTATAATTATAATATTATTTCTGAAAATATGAGTGTTCGGCATGGGACAAACTTAGCAGATGCTAGGGGATGATGTGGTCATGGCATTGGTTTCTTGAATAACCCTGATTGAATACCTATGATATAATATTATGTTAAAAATCAGAAACTATTCGTGCCGAACCCCGCAGAGCTAATGCAATCGGGCGATCACAACATGTGGAAAGGGAGTATATTCTGGATCATCTTAAAACAATACTTGTGCCATGTGGGCAGGGTACTCTCATGGCAATACTGTACTCCATGGCCAGATTCCTTGAGAAAGAACCATCATTTCTTATTATCATAGGTTCTATTTTCGCTTTTTCATCACACTAATTCATCAAGACCCGGTTCCCTCTGGCTGCTTTCCGGTGTTTTGCAGGTTCTTGGTGTTGGGTTATTCGGGTTGGGATACCCCCATTTCCGGTTTTCAATGAGCCACCAAAGTACGATAAATAAGACATTGTGGCCGAGTGGTTAAGACAATAGACAAGAAATCTGTTTCCTTCCTTCACGAGGGCAGGTTTAAATCATATCAATGTCTTTTGTTTCAATTTTGATTTCCCCATCGAGGGGAAAAAAACCTAACCCTGGCAGTAAGGATGGGTTACACATGATAGCATAGGTTAAGGTTCCGGTTGTCTACTACCGGTATCATATAATACCATGGAGAAATCCATGGAGAAATCCATAGTGGAAAGTCCACTTTAGCATAAAAGTGTCATGCCGAACGGCCCTAAGCCTCTCAAAGTAAGTCTTATTTTAAATTATCCCTCATACCCAAGAGCCTTAGGGAGGGTGTGGTTGGGTGGTGACTGAAAGAGCGAGGAAGAGCCTGTAATCATCGCAGAGCAGTCCCCGTCGAATCGGTTCATTGTTGAATATTATTTCTGGCTCGGGTACTCGAGTATTGGGTGCGGAGGAATGCATACGGATACGGTAGAGATGTTGGTCTAACCACTCGTATCGCACTCTGTTACTAGCTTTTTCCCGTTGCATTAGTTTTCTTGTCTCTGCCATATTTGGCTACTGGCTGGCTGGCGCATTTGGTCTATCTTGCGCCGTGCCGACAAATAAGTGCTTAGTTGGGTGTGAGTTATGGTAGAGGAGGAGATATGCCGGCATAAACCGCCATGCATTTCATTAGTCTAATCGTGTAATCGAGTCTCCAACTAGTTAAATGAGTTACCGCCACCTTAACCTGTTTCGCTTCTGTTCCTTCTTTTTTTTGCATATCACCAACTCGGTGACCTGTCGCCGGCCGCGTGATCAGGCGCGTGTCGTGCCTTTCAACTGAGGTAACCCCCCGATGGTACTCGAGCACTGCGAGAGGTAACTTAGAGTAGGGTCTTCTTTTCCAAAGGGCTTTTAAGAAGGATACTTGTCCAGCCTATTACTGTGTAATGGGAAGGCAAATATAAGGATCTAGAGGGTCTAATTAGATTCGTTGAACCTATCTGCTATTTTTTCTTTCACTCTGTCCCTCGCACTTACTAATAGCGAAGCATACAGGAGGGCTGGCGGAATGGGTAGAAAATGGAAGGAGAAAAAAAACAGCAGAAACTGGGTCACCAAGTATCAGACTTGGCAGAAAATACGAAAGAGAGCCTGCTGTGGGATCTCCATATTACCAGGAGATAGGGTGCTATCGGGCTACATGCGCAAGACCTCGAGATCTCAATGAGCGCGCTACGGTAGTCACTGGCACTGTGGCAAGAGCTGTGACTGGCTGCGTACTAAGCGATCAATCCTACCACGGCGCAGGAGTTCGTGTGCGCACCCCAGTCTCCTCCCCGACCATCCTGATTTTGTCGGTCAGGCGGGAGTGTTGGCCAGCACGGCAACTAGCCCATGCTTCCATGGCAGGATCTCGGGGGGTGGATGCCGTTGCGTGCTAGGACTTGGTTCATTGCATCCTCACCCACGGATTGAATCGTTCCACTATTACAACCACCCCATTGTCTGTGGGAGAAGTCTGTCTTGAGGGAGCGAGAGAGAGGGAAAGGGAGAAAAAGGCGGCAACACCAACCTCATCTCAAGGATGTATTTGTATTCTGAGTGCGTAATGACAATACTCAAGTATCTAAACTCTGTGCCAGACAGCAGTTGCAATATACTCTGAGCGGTAGCGCATCTTTCTCTGCCACGACAAAATAGTTAAGAATCGTAGTGCCGACCGCTCTCCCACGGTCGGCCGAATAATGAAAAGAAGTGAGGAGTATAGACAAAGCCCTTGTCGAAGGAGTAATGTGACAGGTAATGGAGGAAAATTTAATGACAATAATAATAAAAATAAACAGAAGGGTATATATAAAGACAGTCCAAAACCAATTGCACCATAAACATAACTACAGAATGAATAAGATAAACCGAAAAAAACCTAGTGATTCCCTCCCGCAATCGATCCGATGGATCACATCCCCCATCTTACTGTTAGCACCAAACGCCCTGTCAAAAGAGAGAGAAAAAAGTCAGACGATCCAAGCCCAACTAACGAGGACCCTCCCTTGCCACTCGTCGGCCAGTTTTTCAAAGACGCTTAATGAAAAGTCCAGGTCGGAAGCTTTGCAGCCAGTGCAACGATCCACGACCTCTACTTCTAGACTGACATTCTTCTTCCCAGGGGTGACTTCGCGTGTAACCCAGATTTTGCGGCCGCAGAGCGGGTTGGTGTTCGGATTTGGGCCCACCTGGGCTGCGTCGAAGATTATGTGCGAGACGGCTACTATGCTCTCGGATGAGGTAGAGGATATGCCACAGGCTCCAAGCCCGGGCTGGTAATATGTTCCGTCGCCAGTTTGGAGGGCGGTTGAGGTTGGGGGTGTGATCGAGCCTTTGCTTCTATGAAAAGTTAATAAACCGACCATCCAGATAGGAATGAGAAGAAAAGCATACGCTTTTTTTCTCCCGGCAGTTAGCCCGATACTCAACCCGAGTATCAGTGCCAATAACAGCAGTAATCCCACCCCAATCAATATTACTATCCGTCGCGGTAATCCAAAGTACCGCTCCTTTCGCAGCCCTACCCATTCCGGCAATGCAATCCCATAGAATTTCGGCTGGACGGGCGGCGTAGGCAATTCCTTCTCTACGCTCCCAGCGCTGTTAGAATCAGACGGAGGGTCCTTCACGACAGCCGCGACCGGGCGGCGGGGAACTTGAAATACTGGTGGTTCCGAACTTTCGTTTAAGACGCGGTCGGGGAATGGCGGGAGAGAATCGTCGTGAGGTGCGCGCTCTGGGCGACGAGGCGTCCAGGGAAAGAGGAAGGTCATGACGCTTGTATAGCTCGACAAATAATGTGTTATAGCTTCGAGGTTCTTAGTGAAAGGGATTAGAATAGTTCTGGGTGGTGTTAATAGCGAGGTTGTCCTTGGCTAGGGGAATTCGCCATTGTGGGTGAGTAGCGATGAGCGATGGATAGGGCGGGCTAAGGGAAGGATGGAAGGAAAATCTGGAAGGTGATGGATCGGCTCGAACCCCCTATCGGTTTACTTTGTGTTACAGGGTAGCCGGTTCTTCGAAGCTTGGCAGGCACTGTGGGGTAAGATGACCGATGGCGACTGGTCTTGTGTCTCGCTTAGGCGGATGCAGAGTTGGTGGCACTTTGTGCTGCCAGGGGTTGAGGGGTTTACCGTAGTTTTGTTACCTGGGGCGTTGCAGAGGACTGGCCTGGGGTATGTGCAACCGGGAGAGCTAGTACTTTGGTCCAAGCATGGAGTCTAAGCATACCCATATTGATAACCACTCTTGTACCCGTACCTACCAGTATGAGTATGACAAACTCGATAACGAGCTCATCCCGGTGGTTATATGACACGAGATGTCTGGAACCTGCCGGGGATGGCTCTCGTGGCGATGATCAGACAGTATTCCCAGTAACGCCCCTTGCCAAGGCATTCACCAGCGGGTGAATTCTGGCAAACCTGGCTACGCTGGTTTCAATTTTCCTCGCGAGCATTAATACTGGTGCCTCTCAAACATTTCCACATCATGGTGTTAGTACCCGTCTCCCCTTTGTGACAGTCTCGACGTCCTCCGAACTCAAGATCCAGCCCTTCGGTGGAGTCTTCAGCTCATTGAGCCCAGGGGGGGAGTAGGGAGGGGATGATCAAACGGCCCTTTCCGAAAGACTTTGAATCCGAGTTGGTTACGTAATTAGCCTATCTCTAAATTGTCTGCTACTGGTAGTCTGATGAAGGAATTTTTAAGAAATCGCCAGCTATAACGTTAACCAAAACCGCGGCTTCGGGTAATCAATGACATCCCCCTAAAAAGGGATTGTCGGACAAGTAAAGCCATAGATCGGATACCAGACCTCCCCTCTTTACCCGCAGATTTTTCAAAATTTTTAGACCATTAAGACTTTGTGAATTTCCTTCACGTTGATAGCTATTAAGTGTTTCATGCTAGAACAACTTTCAGAGGGCCAAAAAAGGCCGATTGCCAGCCCAGTTATCATATCATAAAAGCTACAGGTTTGGGTCCACTAGTTCTGAGCTACTCAGATGAGGGCCGTCAGAGCTCGCAGTGACCGCTAGGGGCAAATAAAGCTATCTATGGAGAGATTGGGATTTTGAAGCCTTTTCTTCTCACATTATTGGCTCTCACGGGTCCCTTATATTGGTGTGGGGCATGTAATTTCTCGAAACTCCCCTCACCCGACTACCTGCGGGTGCCTATGAAGCGTCCAGTCTTATACTCGGGTACTAGGGTTAGTTCGTGAACACTTCCAATAACTGGCCATAGTTTGTATGCAGCCAAGCCCATAACTTGCGGTTAGGTGACGCTAGGGTAAATTTAAGTAATTAATTGCGAAAGAGAAGAAATTCCGTGAACGATTTGCGATTTTTTATTCGCCAGGAGGGGTATTTTGGGCAACTTGACCAATACAACAGCGTTCACGGACCAACCCTGGTACCCGAGTACTAAAGTACCGAATGTTTAGTAATTTACGCTCCCCAACAACTCCATGTCCAGGAAGAATAATAAGATCTGAAGAGCCGTATAATATCGTGCTAGAGTGGTGGGGGACGTCGAACCCCACCAGCACAACCGTGAGCATGTGGTTCGTAGAACCAATCACTATCAGATTAGATCTCAGTGATAAATCAATGTGGATGGCGTTTCCCCTCGTTTAGGCCCTGTTCGGTTGCGATGGTTCTGTTCCGCTGGGCGACCGTTTCTGCTGTGAAAAGGGCCTTCGCCCCTTTTTGAAACGGCCATTTGTATGTAACTTATGGGACAACTGAAGGGAACTACAAGTATCGCAACCGAACAGGGCCTTAACCTTTTCCACAGGGCTGCAAGCTCAGCTCCTCCTGAAATTGATTATGTCACACATCACCGATTTCGGGGGATCCATATTGCGGGCAAATTCTTTTAGGATCTCAAAAATTTCATCATCATCGGAAAACAGTTGCCGATTTTCTGCTATTTCGCTTGCTTGTGGGTTTCTGACGTTCTCCTGCTTACTCCTGCAGATCATCGGGAGGAAGGCTGGTGAAACGGGGTGCCACCTCACCTGCAGAATCTAAGTGGTTGGGTTGTGCTGGTACTGCACCCCTGCCTGCCGCTTATCGTCACCAACCTGGTGACTTGCGATGCCACTGCCACTACTTGTACGGTGTTCACGAATGCTTGAACTCGAATGACGCCATCAGCACTGCGCACTATCCTGTCGGTACTCTTCTGGGGAAGAAGAAAGGGGGTGATAGCTAGAGCGCAAGGTGGCACCCCGGTGATGGTGGTGGTCATGGTATCCTGACTGCTTATCACAGAAGGGGTGTCAGGAAACCAAATGGATGCTTTTTTTATATCTGCAAAACACCAAATGCCCCAGATACACAAATAACTTATTGCTAACGACTCAATCCCATGGAACCGGTTTATAGGCACGCTGTAAATGTGCTATAGAATAGTATCATACCCAAAGTTGTGTATTCAAACCACCGGTGGAAATTCAAGGGAAATTGGCGGGGGCTTCGCTCTCAGAGCCTCATGTTTGCCAAGGTCTGTTGCAGTGCAATATCTCCCCGGTAACCAGAATCCCCAGGCCTGGAACGAGGGCCATGAAGGGGGTCTATCAGAGAGGTTGGCGGGGAGAGAGTGAGGGCTAAAGGTCCTTTGCTCTGCCGTGCAGTACACTGGCTTCATCTCTTGCTTTCCTCTTTAGACTGCGGGGTATATGAAAGGCGGAGATGTCTAGTTGAAACAATTTGCAAAGTCGGTCAGCAGTGCCGTTTCGTCATTTGCTACCGGCACCGGCATATCTTGGATAAAGTGAACATTTTCTCGCTTCTTCAGACCCAACCCCTATTTAAGTTCCAACTGGTCAAATAGTTTTCCTGGGCCCATCGCAATTGCTCACTGAGTTGGTCGGTGCCAAGATATAGGTCTTCCAGTTGATGATTGGGTCTTTCTCTCCCCAAGGGTATGTCATTAACCCTGCCTCAGAATCAATAATTTATGACATCTTCTGTCTTCCCAAGTTTCTGAAATCATTATCACCTGCTGGCCTCGGGGTCATTCTCTATAATCAATCACATCACTTCAGTCAACATGAGCCCGAACATGCCTATTACCGGCAACACAAACTCCTTCAATGTTTGCAACACTTATAACAACCTCACCTACATCTCAACGGTAGATGAGAGGGCAGAGATTTTGTCATGGATATCCCCACTGGAGCCACTCCGAAGGCACCAAGACATACAGAAGCAGAGGCTTGACGGTGTGGGGGAATGGTTCTTGAGAACCACAGAGTTCCGAACCTGGTACAATGGGGATGAGGGATGCGCAGATACCACGCTTTTCTGTTCGGGGGCACCGGGGGCGGGGAAGACCTTCATGAGGTATGTAGTGAACTACAGCCGCTTGTAATTGTCTGTAAATTCTAACAGGAATTATTCTGGTGTCAGTTCCCTCGTAGTCGATACCCTGCTCGAAGCTGGTGTTCGGGGTAGCGTAGGGGTTGCTTGCCTCTATTGCGATTTTCTAGCGCAGAGTGAGCAAGTCGCGGTCACTGTGATCGGAGGGCTCCTGAAACAATTTATAGTCAGATTGCCTGAAATCCCCGATGAAATACGCCGAGCCTTTCAAGATTTAAAGGAAAATTGCGGAGGGCGAGGCCTACGGATTAACGAGATGGTCGAATTGTTCCGCGGGGTTCTTGGATTATTTCAACGGGTCTTTATATGCATCGATGCATTAGACGAACTGCGGGAGCAATATAGGCCCGAGGTTCTGCGCTCTCTGCGCAAGATTTTGCGGGATTCACCACATGCCCGCTTATTTATTACCGGACGACCACACATTCAAGCTGAGATCGAGAAGCACCTCACCCAAACAGCAATCATCAGAGCTATCCAGCCTAGTGAAAATGATATTAGACAGTATCTGATTTCGAGGCTGGAGGATGACCCGGATCCCGAAGCAATGAATGATGATTTGAAGTCGGAGATGATGGCAAAGATCCCCAAGGCCTTCTCAGAGATGTGAGTGAAAAATCGAACCCGTACTGGGCGTATTTGATTCACTAATAGTACGCTTAAGATTCCTGCTGGTTGCCTTGCAAACCGATGCTATATTGGGAGAGACGACAATATCCGGAAGAAGAGAACAGCTACGACAAAGGGCCGATCGGTTGGGCGATGCTTACGATGCGACCTTGAAGAGAATCCGTCAGCAACGTGGCCCCCGGCCAGCGCTCGGGCTCTCAGTTCTAATGTGGATTTCTCTAGCGGAGCGGCCCCTGCGTGTAGATGAACTCTGTCATGCCCTTGCCGTCAGGGTCGGAACCACAGAGCTCGATCGGAATAATGTTCCAGCAATACAAACCCTGCTGGGATGTTGTCTAGGGCTCGCCGCCATTGATAAGGAAACATCAACAGTCCGCCTTGTGCATTCAACCCTCCAGGAGTATCTGCGTGCCCAACCAGATATTTTCCCAAACCCTCACGCTAAGATTGCAGAAGTTTGTCTGACTTATCTCAACTTTGATTCTGTCAAGCGTCTTTCTCCGTCTCTGCGTATCGCCCCATCGATACTACCTTTCGCCGAATATGCTTCCTGCTACTGGGGATTCCATGCCAAAAAGAAACTGACAACATCCGTTAAATCTCTTGCGCTGGCTTTGTTGGATCAGTACCCTCGTCATGTATCTGCCAGTATTTTCCTGTCGGCAAGAGACTGTTGGCCATGGTGGATCGAACGCGCCTCTGATGGTTTTACCGGATTACACTGCGCTGCGTCTCTCGGTATACACGAACTTGTTAATTCTTTAATAGAAAGAGGCGCCATCGGAATTGATTCAAAGGATGCTTTGGGACACACACCGCTTACTTGGGCCGCCAGAAATGGGGGTGAATCAGTAGTCGAGTTGCTATTGAGCTTGGAAGAGTCCGGAATCAAACCCGCGGACACTCGAAAGCGAACACGAATGCTAAAAGCTGCTCGGAGTGTGAATATGAGATCACCGAAGATGGCCATCGACCGAATCGTTGTAAATTCCAATTCGGTAGATGAGTACAGCCTAACCCCTCTCTCATGGGCGGCTGAGAACGGCCATGAGCAAGTGGTAAGGATGCTGCTGGCCCGGAAAGACATCGATCCCGATTCGGTTGATGTTTTGCATACCACACCCCTTTTCCGGGCTGCTAAGAATGGGCATATCGGTATTGTGAAACTCCTACTTGGCAAAAAGGGAGTCAATCCGGATATAGCAGACCTTTCATATGGGCGGACACCTCTCTCGTGGGCTGCCCAACACGGGCACCAAGCGGTGGTTAAGCTCCTAATCGACCGGACTGATATCAAGCCGGATTCTGCGGATAAAAATAGGAGGACGCCCCTTTCATGGGCTGCTGGGAATGGACGTGAGGGAATAGTGCGATTACTATTGGACCTAGCAAATGCTGATCCCGATTCTGTCGACAATAACGGGCAAACTCCACTCTGTTGGGCTGTACGGGGAGGGCATGAGGGGGTCGTCAAACTCTTGCTGGGAGCAGAACTCAATTTGGGGAGTAAAAAAGTTTTACACCGAACCCTCTCACTTGCTTCAGAGAGAGGGCATGAGGGTGTTGTGAAGCTACTGCTCGACCGGAAAGACGTCCGACCCGATTTACCAGACGGTTTCTATGGTCGAACGCCTCTTGCATGGGCCGCCCTCAATGGCCACGAAGGCATAGTGAGGGCTTTGCTGAGCCGCGAAGATGTAAATCCCAATTCCATCGCAAAGGGCGGTCCGACGCCTCTTCATTTTGCCGTAATTCATGGACACGAGGGAGTAGTCGAGTTGCTCCTCGATCGGAAGGATATCAAGCCTAACTTGCCGGATGGGCAGCGGGGTCAGACTCCCCTTTCTCTGGCTGCAATGAAAGGGCGTGAGGGCATCGTACGACTCTTATTGGCCAACAAAGACGTTTTCCCTGAAGCTTCTGATACGTCCACCGGCCGGACACCCCTAGCTTGGGCTGCTCTCAATGGTCACCAAGGGGTTGTGACGTTATTGATCCAGCGCGGAGACGTCGATCCGAACTCCTTGGCCGCCTATGGGTCCACGCCGCTCCATTTAGCTGCCACCAACGGGCACAAGGGGATTGTCAGCATCTTGCTAAAACGGGGAGATGTCAGGCCCGACGTTGCAGACCGCCCGATGAGGCATACTCCACTTTTGCTGGCCTCCATGCAAGGTCACGCGAGTATCGTGAAGATGCTATTAGCCCACAAGGACGTCAATCCCAATCAAGCAACGAGAGACGGCCGGAATTCACTGGGATGGGCGAGCCAAAATAAGCATCACAGCGTGGTAAAGTTACTAGAGGAGCATATCAAGTCGGGGGGTGGAAGGCGCCGATCAACGATCTAGGCAATTATCTGGAACGGGTGTCTTGTTGTACTTTCTTGGGTTTCTTCCTTTTTCCCCTCTTTCCATTTTTGGGGAAACGCTTGCGATTTTGTTTCATACATTTGTCCCTGGTTCTGTTTCTCTTGGATTTTTCTACTCGTCGAGCATTACCACTTCATTCTTCACAACCTCTGATATTGCAATGGCCTGTCGTATCATGCCAAGCCTATATACGCACGCGATGCATATAACACCCGGTATCTACTCTATCTCCCTGTCGATATTTGGTCCCGCAGCCGGGACGCAAATCATCAGCCCCAATGGTAGGTTGCGCGTCATAGGCTAGCACTCGGTACCCGGAGTGCGTCTTCTCCGGCGTGCGAGGCTGCCTCGGGGCTTGCGATATTAGCTATCGCCCACACTTCCGAGTGATCATGCGGTCGTACTAGCCACGCAGCTACACACACGGTCCGGGTCGGCAGCTGCAAAGAGGCGGGGAGGAGAGGGGGGGTAACATAGACAGGCGGACTGAAGGGTAGGAGTAAAGACATCGAGCCCTACTGTGGGAGGGATTAGAGCATATGTATTGCTTTTAGTTAGAATTTGAATATAGCCGTGATCTAGTATTTCCCTGTCTTCCCTTTAATTTGTATCTCTTTCTTTACCTTTTTTTCTCTTTTCATGTACTATACACTACAGCCACCTATATTACCCCAATGAATACGCTGGTAAGCTTCGCATCCACACACCAAAACTTCGGATCCCCATCCCATAAAATACACATACCCACCACAGGAAGCGTTGCGATATGGAGTGAAAGAACGCAGATGTTCCCTGGGGGCTCATTTGCCCTAAAATAAAACCCAAAGGGATGACTGAATGGGTGGGCACCGACGAGGAAGTAAATGATCAGACATAACCGGTGAGTGGAGAAGGGGGAATTAGGAAGGAAGTCGGCAGAATTACGGAGGGGTTTTTTTTAATCGAAACGAGGGTGAACTGGACTAGTGCACCGTTTCACGCCATCCGTCGTCTAATCACCGTTCGACGGACGGCAGGTGTGTGGGGGTGAAGAGGGGTATGATACAATATATATACCAGCGCACAGGACGGGGGTCGTTCCTCCATCTTTACAGTTTTCGAAGGAAACTACCATCTTGCGTTTTCCGCGAATCTTTTAGACCGAAATTTAGTAGACTTGGGTTCTTTTTAACACAGCGGTTGTACAAGTATTATGATAATTCTCACAATCAGATTCTCTCCGGGGGGGGTTGGGGGCTAGAGACAACAAAAAATGACAATCATGGAATTTACCATAAGCTTGAGGTCCCGCTGGTTGCTTTTCTTCTTTTTCCAGCTTAAATGGTAGTCAAGTTATTCTATTTATTCTATTCTGCACGGGGCGGGATCGAAGGCTGGTGATGCGTTGACCGCGTGCTTTCTAAAATACTTGTTGCTGTACTCGTGACTCGTGACTGATCCACGAATAGTACTGTGCCGTAGATTTGACTACTACTACGGCAGCATAATATCGGTGCTCGAACGGTGGGGTTGTTTCCACAGACTACGGTTCTGCGGATTGCTTGAGATGCGGAAAAGGCCGAGGGATCACTGGAGAGGGGGGACGTTCCGTGGGGCGTTTAGTTTTTTTATATAGATGGGGTACCCGTGATGTAATACGGCGTCTTCGAACGAATTTTCACCCTGGCGTACTCTACGGCGTAGTCAGCGCCCGTCATGGCGAGCCATATGTAGGTTTGAGCAATACAATAGGCTGAACTTTGGCTAGAATTGTGATACCGTGGTGGCTAGTATTAGGGCTGTATGCCATAGAATGCGTTAGAGCTAGATTTCGAACTTTATTAACAAGGGTAGTAAATATCTCGGACTATGAGTTGTAAAAAAAAGAAAAGTATCATCAGATATTGTTCTGACCAACAAACTAGCCCCTCACGCTAGGTTAAGTAGGACAAAAGATATTCCGAAACCGGGAGATCAAGACTCGGGGAAAACAAGCCGAAATAAACTTAAATCTAACCCCTTAGAGAAAGAAAGAGAGAGGAAAAGGAAATAGGAAAAGAAATAGCTCCTATGATAATCCAGCCGCCTCACTCCCCAACCAGTGCCAACCCCAACCTCCTCCGCCTCGCATTCCCACCCCGAATCGCGGCCCAGAAGAGCGCGTAGCCCACCCAAGCGACGCCAACGCTCCCCATCGTCCAGCCAAAACTCCTCTCGTACCCGGGCGCCCACTCCGGACGGAAGATCCAGCTCGCCAACACGCCGGCTGCGTTGCCCCAACCATTTATCCCGAGCACGACAGCACGCTTGCCGGGTGTTTCCATGTTATTGCTCAGCCATGCCACAGTCAGGGGGGAAGCAATGTATGTCCCCGAGAGCAGTAAGCAGAGAGAGAAGTAGCGCGGGGTAAGCGCGGTTAGGGGTAGTAGGACTAGTAGTGCGAGGGAAGCTAGAGAAAGAGTGAGGCCGTAGAGGATGTACTTGAAGCGCAGCTGTGAGCGGTCGGAGAGGTATGTGGTGTACCAGAGCGAGCAGGCACCGCAAAGGAATGGAGGGACTGTCAGAAGGTTCGCGTGTAAAGTGGAGTATCCAAAGCCCTTCACGACGAGCGGGAGGAAAACACTGAACGCGATTCCGGGGACGGAAGAGGTGATATTGCAGAC
>Ga0307510_10007007_pt1 | contig 13437 bp, 4 predicted proteins | sample 12_EM_MG_FD_207224 | JGI IMG/M metagenome (GOLD analysis project Ga0307510, IMG submission 207224) | Populus trichocarpa ectomycorrhiza microbial communities from riparian zone in the Pacific Northwest, United States - 12_EM | ecosystem: Host-associated > Plants > Roots > Unclassified | place... | reverse complement strand
AATAAATAATATTTACTACGTTATCAAATATCTCGTAGCAATCACGGTGCATCGGTAGAGAAACCACTTTGGTAGCTAGCACAGTGGATGTGCTGGCTATTTTATTTTAAAAAAAATATCTCGTTTATTTTTAATGAAAAAGCCAAAATTTCTAGTCGCTAACTGTTATTGATCATGGGAATCGGGATGTGTCACTTGCCTATTCGATGGCAATTCATGGCCCTGAACAAATGCCTTCGGGATGATCTTTTTTCTATCCTAACACCAGTAATAATTTCACGGATGCGTTGGAAAATATAATATATAGTGGAATGATATATATATTTTTTTTAGTTTAATGTGGGTGTCCGGGCCAGCTTGCGCGTATCCCGACTAATCCCACAGGCCCTGAGGTTAACGACCATGTAAGTCTCCAGTGGCAATGATATGAGCAACTCCAGGGCTCGAACCTGAGACCACAGAAGGAGCAAACCTCTTGGTTCCAAGCTCTTACCACTGGGTCACCACCTAGATGGTTGGAATGATATTTTTTGCTATTTATTGATGTTGGTATTTTAATTAACAACTTGCAAATAAATAAATAAAAATAGACAGAAAGAATATTCAACATTCTTATTTTGAACTTTAACAGTTAATTATGATATTTTTATATTAGTTTTCATAAATTTATATTAAATATCTTTTTAATCAAATTTTAAACATTTTGCCGTCCGCATTTATGTAAAGATAAGTAATTAATCCACTCTTGCAATAAATCCTTGACAATGGAATGATGGCATGGGGGAGTGAGTGTGAGCCAAACTAGATGAATAAAGAATACAGGCAATTGTCCCCCCTGAATTATTTGTACTTTCTTTGATCTTCATGCTTCATATATACCTTTTCAACTAGCTTCAAACTAGTTATAATGATCGTACAGGGTTACGGGGCAGTTTTTTTAAATCTATTTTTTATTTAATTTTACAACCATTAAATATATATTCTTAAAAAAACAAAATTATTAAAATATATATTTTTTAAAATAAAACCTTTCTTATATGAGCAGTTCTCTTTGTTTTGATAAAAAAGGGTTACCAGTAGCATGATTTATTAATGAATGAAAAGTAATGATAATTTAAAAAGAAATTGTAAAGATTCTAATGGTTTCAAATAAAAAGGAAAAATTGTATTTCTAATTAAAAATTCATTTTTATTGATCATGTATTTTTTTTTATCTTGGTGAAATATTTTTTTTATCAAAAGCATTGTTTTTTAAATAAAAACTTACTATAGTTGTAAGAGTAAGTTTCAATAAAAATTAAAATATAAATCATAAATTGATCATTCTATACACGTGTATGGGAAATATTAATAAAATAGATAACTTGTTGTTCACTTAGGTAAACGATGGATTAAGTTCTGGTTCAAATTCTAGCCAAATCCTTGATAAACAAAATAATTTGTGTTTAAAATTATTATTTAATTAACTAGTTAATTAAGAATTTTAAAAGTGTTAGAATATCAACCAATAAGACACTAAGAGGTCACTACATGAAAATGAGAGAATGCCAATAGAATATTCTTTCGCGCGTAATTTTTTTCTTTGCCTATAAATATAATGCATTAAAAAACAACAATAAATATCTTACACATGCATTTCTATTCTTTTTACACAGTAAAAGATGTTTAAATCATTTCGCTCGTATTTCTTGAGAGCATAATTAATAAACTGGTGGTATTTTTAAGCTGATTTTTTCTTAATCGAATGCATCTCCATCTCACATTTCACAGGTCTTTGGGCGTCCTCTCATACAACTCTGCAAGATTAATTGAAACCAGAAGCCTTTAAAAACAAGGATGCATTTCTTGGTAGAGACAGCTTGAAGTCACGAAGAAACAGGCACATCTTTCAAACAAGAGGGATGTACATAATCCATCCAAAACCTTTCCAGGCACCAAGGAATTAAGTATTCATAAAAGTAATGACCTCATGTGTACACGGTGCTTGCTACATATGGTATGGCACTGCTGTGCAAGAGAGCGGTGCTGGGAGGGAGAGAACATGTTAGAAGTAGACTGTTAGTGAAGAGTACGAAATTTCAACGGTAAACAGTGAAAAGAGTCTCTGATCCAATCTGACCAAACTTGTACTGTTTGTGATGACCTATTGCAGGACAACCACGTGTGGAGTACACATAGACCACCCAGAGAAGAGACTGGAGATAAATTTACAGATACAAGAAATAAATGGTCTCTGTGTCTTGCCTCCGAAACGAGGTATAGCTGGCGGCTATGACCACCACCACCACTTCCTCTGCGCCCCCCACTTAAAAAAACACACATACACGAGATAAACAGGGTAAGCAGACCCACAGGGGCTTAACAGTTAATACCCCCCCGAATCTCGCGCGCTGCAGAGAGGAGGGAGGGGAGGGGGCAAAAGTAGGGAGGAGAGCTCTCCCGTCATCAGCTTTCTATCTTTCTTTTCAAAAACAAAAATAAAAACAAAGGGCAAATTCGGCATTAAGCATCCAAATTAAAAGGAGATTCTGAATTAACAAAGCCTCTTCAAAGTGTTTTTGTGAAATATAATATTCTGCTGTTTAAAATCCTCATATTAACTGATATTGCATTTTTTTAACAGTGTTGTTAATTAAATATTACAGTTTTTAAACCTTGCTATGAATTAAATTCCAGTAATCATTCTATAAAAATTCTCGCAATAAATTTCTTGACATCTTAATCTAGCAATGAAATTTATTATTTAGTTTGTTAATATGATATTTGATTTAGTTAATCATTTTAGAGAGTAAAAGATTTTCTATTTTTTACAAGATTTTGACAGAGTTTTTCCTGTATAGTAATTAAATATTATAGTTTTTAAACCTTGATATGAATTAAAGTTTTGTCTCGTTTTAAAAAACATGCAAATAACCACAATAATCAAATATAATAAATTCTTACATTTCATAATCACATTAACTCCAAGAACGCAGGTAAAAAAAAACATATATACAACCAAAATGATCTCAAATACTTAAATAATACAACATTCTAATAATTAAAATCCCAAAATATATCAACATAATTTATTTATTTATCTACATCTACGTCATCTATTAAATGATTCAGGCTCATCAATAGCACTAATGGATCTTGCTTCTGCCGACCCGAGTGGCCTCGTCCTTTACCACAACATCATCAAGAGTTAAACTATCTTTAAAGTATTAATCCACCGCGTCAAACATTAAATCACCGAGACACATAAGTGTATCTTTTATTTTCTTCTTCAATATTGTAAAACATATATGCGATCTCTCGACCCTCCAATAGAAACAAGTCAACCTCATGTTAATAAAATATTAATGTTAAATTAAAAGGTCAACCTAAATTAATATATACTAATTATAAAAAAAATTTAATTACTTATGATATTTTGAATCTGTTGGATATGTTATTCATATTTCATGAATGCAAGTGGAGGAACCTGCTCAGGATCTAGAGTAATGACTCGATGTGTGACACTTATATATTAAATCAAATACTCCTCATTTGTAATCACGTGATACATCTTTGTAAATATCTCATTATTCAATACATCCCAATGTGATACACAAGCTTCATGACGACTTAACCACAATCCCTTGTCGCTTAGTCTAATCCAATCAAAAAATTTGATTATGGTTAATTAGATATAATTTTAGCTAAACTGCATTACCCCAACCCAGTAGTTAAAATTCCTAGCAAATTCCCAAAACTTTAATGTAAAAAAATATTTGAAAAAAATAAAACATGATTCATGATATCAAATTTAATTAATATCTTCATGCTCGATTGCATTAAATTAAACCCAAATTCATAGCAAATTAAAAATAATTGAAGTAAAATATCAAATTCTACAACTTGTCAACAATTTAATGCAACGTGTAATTTGTTATAATTTCACCACATTCATGCTATGTTGTGGGAAATCATCAAGCGTTGTTAAATACATTATTAGCCGATTCCAACAATCCACACAATATCTCTAACTCGGCAACTTATCCAAAAATATGCAACATATAGTTAATTGAAATAATTAATTCATGATTAATTTAACTTATTTGCATGTTCAACCGTATCAAATCAATCATAATTGATGATATTCATAACTAATTCATAACTAATTTAATAAATTTTAAATTCAATTTTAGCAGTGTTTTATTTAAACAAACCAAACACAAATTCATAACAATGTAATATGTTTACCTTGTTTAGAAGACTTAAAAAAAAAGTTGGGATGATACGGGCAAAAGCCACTACGTTTATTGAGTTCTTTAATCTAAAAATAATTTTAATTTTGTACTTCAAAAACACATATTAGGTTATTGCATAATATATTTAATTTTTATTTTTCTAAAATACAATAAATATCTCAATATACTTAAAAATAATAATATTAAATAAATATCACGTTTTGAATCACAACAATATAAAAATATGTTATGTCATCGATTTTAAAAAATATAACTATACTACAAAAACTTTTAAATTATTGTGTTAGTATTTTTTTTCAAAAAAATTCCAAAACAAAACCCTTTTCTTCTTTCTTTTCTTTATCTGCGTAGGATTGGACATTTCCAACTCACAGACAGACACACCAGGAGTACTAGTCAGGTACCCCATAATCACTTGTCACTCAGTCCAGTCAAGCACCCTGCTCACTGCAATTCTTCGCCACTTCCCTATGCAATTTTTTAGAATAGTATATTCACTGCACAGTTTCACTCATACTGCCTCTACAACTCTACTCCCATGTAACTGTTTTACCTACATTCTTATTTTTCTTTTCTTTTTAGAAACCGATCGGTTCATGCTATGTTAGGATTCTGCTCCTTCTTTACTCCCTTCTTTACTTCACTCGATTGAAGTCTCAGATTCAATAAGAAATTTGGCATTTTTTAGCTTCGCTAACCAAGAACTCTTTGCGCTAGGCTATACTGATACTGAGTGTGAGTGCAGTAAATACACTCAACTTACCTGAAATCCTTGATATATCTTAAAGGCTACGTGCATTATTAATGTGTTTGTTCCCTAATTGGGTTGTTGGTGTCCAATCGAAATCCGTGCAACTGGCAGAGTAGTTTTTAGACACCGTTTATTTCTTAAACTACATTTTAATTCGTTTTAAAAATGCTTTCAGTTTTAAAAAATATTAAATCAATATTTTTTAAATAATTTTAATGTACTAATAAAAATTTTAAAAAATATTTTAAAATATTTTTAAATAAAAATCACTTTTAAAAATATTTTATATCAAATTTCAAACGCATATCTAACTGAAACTACAGCCTGAGATTGAGACTCATGGAGACGAGTTGATTTTCTGATCCACAGTTTACATGTCTATTATTGGTGCTCGCCTTTTTCCAGTCAAATCATCATCTTCAATCATCATTTAAATGAGCTGTTTCTGTCATGTCACTCGGAAGCAAGTAATTAAAAAGGAAGGAAACTGAAAAGAAAAAAAAGAAAGAAAGAAACTGGGATGGTTTCCCTTATACAATACCATGTTTGAACTTCACATAACACTGTTAACAGTAACTTCGTTTGAACAGGAGTGGCAGGACTCAAGACATTACAATTGAGGACCCTTACAAACCATGAGTTGGAAATCAATGTTTTTCGTTTGTTTATTGGAAGAACCGACGAATTTTGAGGAGTAACCTCCCTTGTTACAATGCAATTATTGCATTGCAACGAGGGAGTTTACTTTCTCATTTTTTCTGTACTGATGTGTGGAAATTATGGATGAAGTTAACAAAATGGTTAGATTGCAGCTGTAGCATGCCTCAGACTATTGATTTGTTACTAGAAAGCTGGAATGCATTGGTAACGGGGAAATTCCAACGAAAAACAATTATTTTGCTTTCACATAATATTTTATGGGTCATCATGATCTTGACATTAGGGAATAAATTGATCTTTGAAAACAAAAATCCAGATTGGAGTACAATGTTTTTTTTTCTGTGATCATTCACCACCGATGAACAATAATTTCTCATATACAAGCATATGAATCTTTATAGAAATTTGGATGGAATCTTACGCTTTACAAACAATTGTTGAATCTCTGCTGGTTTAATTATTTTGTATGTGAGTTCTTGCGCCACTCAATATATAAAGATTATTTTTTAACTTGATTACCGTTGTCTTAAGGGTAATGCTGTTTCATTTATTAAATTTTAATTATTATAAAAAAAAACAAAAAACGAGCATTTAATTTAACTCTACTGAAAAAAGCTATTGAGTGCCAAGGATGTACGTGAGCAGTAGTTCATTGCTATAGCCTGTTTAGTTAAATAAAATTAAACAGTACTGCCATTGAATACTCTTTGAAAAACCGGTGAAAAGTAATCGTTAATCAGGCAAAACCTACAAGTAGCTCATCTACTCCTATCACATGAAGCTAGTAGATAAACAACAAGAACACTATCCTCTTCAAGTGGCTTTTTTAATAGATATATACCAGATCAATGATGGATATACACTTGGATTGCTTGTTTTTTTTTTAGATGCAAGATCTCTAATGATACCAGAAGACATGCTATATAAATATAGTGGATCGAGATGAACTAAGCCGTAAATCAAAATCCTAGAAAATCATGCTCAACTTCCTGAAACAGTTTCACCGGGAGAAAAAGGGATTTTTTTATTTATTAAAATAGAACATGGCAAGCGTCTCTAAGTGTGAATTCAATAATATAAGTCAAAAGGGTACCAATAACAATAATAAAGAGGCTTCAAAAAGAGATTAGCATGGGCGATCTACTAATTAATCACCTTAAAATAATATTAATAATTATAGCATAAACCTCCACAGTACAACTTTGGCATGTGGAACTAAAACAAAGTAGATAACAGTTAAGTATCTTCATAATATCTTTTTAACAATTGTATAATCAATCAATCAAGACTTGATTACAAGAATCCAATGGGATGATGCTGGCGTGTGGTATACATGTTAACAGGGTACTTACAATCACGTGGAATCGTATAATCCAAGAGTTTGTAAGCTTGCAAAGCCATAAGATCGATTAACTAGGATAATGATAGATCTATATTATCCTCCCTCCAGCTGCTTAGCACAGGTATTTAATGCAACGCAAAAGCAAAGCTAAAACAACTGTCTTTTGCTTTATTACTAAGATATTCCCCCTTTTGTGACTCCTAATAATGATCAAGAAAAGAGGTTAAGGTGTCATTGAGCATTTCAGTCAATACAGGGTCCTTTTAAAACGAAAAGATGGATGGCTAAATCACTTAAAGCGGGCAAAAAACAGTTGACAGCACTAAGTCTTGACTATAGATTGGCGAGAATATTATTGTTCTTGTTAATCAAAGATTAAATAATAATTCTTTTCCTCTCCCTATGTTTCGTTCCTTTATTTTTTTATTTTTTCAAAAAGAAAGGATTGAACAGTCTGATTTGATGGAAATGAGGAAATTCATAAAGATTGAAATTCATAAAGGGAATGTGTTTCCACACCGTCTCTGTGTCCAAGTGCAGTCACACTTACAGTTTTATTTTCAAGCACCAAAAAAAATAAAATTCATGTAGCAAACCCTACCAAGGCACTGTGTTTTCAAGATTTTGGCGCAGGTGCGGTGGCCTAATTGCTTCCCAGGGACAGAACGAGTCCCTTGTACTACCGCGCTTGAAGATAGCTCCGTGTCCTGGGAGGGCAGACCACTGCTACATGCATCTCCCTCGTTGTACAATCCGATTTCAATCTTACAAAACCCCAGAGAGGGGGGGAAAAGACGGAGAAAAGGATATGCTTCATTTCTTGCTCTATCGGTTCATGTTCTATTTCCTTTCATATACTTTAGGATTTCTCAATGCTATCTTTTTAATTCAAAAGAATTCCAATACTATTCTAGCTATTAAATAATCCTTTTTTGCTACATGATCTTGAATGTTTTTAGGTTCTTGAGTGTATCTGAGATACTCTGAAATGTTTGAAGATTTGAGACGAAGAAATTACAGAAAAGTAAGGACAAATAAACATCGAATATAAAGGTTGGTTTTTTGTCGCTATTTAGTAGACCATGTAGTGGAAGGAAATTGGGATTTTGAAAGCTATAGGGGTAACATCGAAAAGATTTAAATTATGGAGGTAAAAAAAGAATATATATTGATGGATATGTGAGGGTCAAACTAAATTAGCTTCACCGTCAAAAGAAAACAGCAAATTAGATGATTAACTGATTAGAAATGTGATTGTCACTGGGTGATTTAATTTCTTGTTGAGACTCTCTCGTGATTTTTTTTTATAAAAGAACTTCTCTCGTGTATCTCAAGAAGATGATACAAAATGTTGATATATACGAGAATGAACTTAAATAATTTAAAAATAAATTAACACTGAGTTCCATGATACTTCGTAGAGATTAACAAGTTCACTTTTATATTTTATTTTACAAGAAAAACCATATTTTGTTTTGGTTTCTATATTACATATTACTCTCTTCGTGTGTTTAAATAAGTAACATTCAAGTGATTTATTTTTCTTTTTTAGTTTGCTCGAAGTATTTCATAATAATTTCACGAATCTCTAATTTTCTAATTTGTAATTATTTTATGATTGGAATTTATTTTTTCTTGTACAAAAATATCATTATAAATTAAAAAAAAAAACTCAAATGAATGTATGACTTTATAGATGAAAAATATAGTTCTAATTCTTACTTGTAAATTTTACTCTCGATAGGCTATCTCAGTTTTTTTTTTAAGGAACTGTTTCCCTTAATAAAAATAAAAGTATAAAAATATCAGTCTTTAATTTCTTAAAGAAATCTGAAAAAAAAATTACAAGAAAACAATTTAAATACCAGAACAATTTATAATGTTATTAAAATTGTAACCAGTATAAATCTGACATGTGTTCCTCTTTTTAAAAAGATGTTAAAATTGTGAGAAATTAGCTTAGTCATAAACAAAAAAATCTCTTTTATTTAAACGGAGAAAAAATAAAGACCTGATTGTTCAATTTAAAATCACAATGGTGTGTTATAAAAATAAAAATAAAAAGTCAATACAGCAAGTGTCTATAGTGTCATCAAATCCAAGATAGCTCAAAGATATTAAAAAATAGTTGATTCTGACTTCAGAGCAGCCTGTGACAAGCTTACGGGCCATCTCCTTGATCCTTGATCTTAGACTGAATTTATCTTGAACTGTGAATATAATTAGACCAAATTTTACCGTATACGTATAGACTCAATTTAACTATATGAGAAAATGAAATATGAACTACATAAAAAAGTTGCAAATCTCACGAGGATTGCAAAGTCAATTCTTCTTTATATATTGATAATGACTCAAAATCCAAGATAGTTATTTAGTATTTAAAATAATAGTTAATTAATATATTTAAGTATTTGAATTTTTTTCTTTTTAATTTAAGGAACTCCAGGTTGCTTTAATACCAATAAAATCAGTCTGAGACTTAAAGATTGTCCGATGATAAAATCAATATATCTATAGAAAATATATAAAATAACTTAAAGACAATAAATAATTTAAAAGAGCATTAAATTTAAGAAATAAAGATATTTGTTTTTAAGTTTTAAGTTAATTAATGTTCTGAATCTATGTATTTTTATCTTAAGATATAAAAAAATTATGAATTTTTTATCTGGATGGTTCAAAGGGTATTCACATCCCCTGAATCTTGTTGTTTTTAGAGAAGAAAAATATTAAAAAATGTCATGTTTTCTGCAACATTAATGAAAGATAAATATCTTTTACATGTCATTAATGAGATATCAAGTATAGAGATCCCTTAGGAGACCTTGTACACACCTATAAATATAAAAAAATTATTAACTCAATATAAATAATTATTTTAGAAGGAGAGGCATGATGATTTATCATGTTTGTAATACTTGTATTGTAGATGATCATTTAGGTTTAGACATATAACCTTAGAACTTGGTACTGCCCAAGTTTTTTGGATTTGTTATATTTATCATATCCATGTTTTTTTGGATTTGACTGACTATCAAGTCTAAGTTTTTTGGGTCTAGCATGTTTATCAAATCCATGTTACCTCAGGATTGGTTGGCTATCAAGTTCAAGTTTTTTAGGTTTTGCATGTTCGTCAGACCTGTATTTTTCTTTTTGAGTCTGACATATCACCAGATTCATATTTATTTGAGTTTGATTGATTGCTAATTTTAAATATTTTGGATTCAACATATTTGCTAAATATATTTTATTTTAAAAAAATATAAATAAAAATCTTAATGAAAAGTTAAGTGATAATATGTATCCTTTGTGAGTGTGTGTTGGCAATCATGTTATCTGCTTTTTTTAAAAGAAATTAAAAGCATTGAAGTTCAACTTCATTGGTCGAAGGATCCAGATTTTATCCCGACCAATATAGACTACGGCTTAACGAGTGGACTTGTGTTATCATATCTCTATATGTTTTTACCATCACGTCAACGTATTTGTTAATGCAATAATCCAACTCATATTCAATTGAGTCTTTTCAAGAAATTATGATCATCTTATTTTTATTTTCTTTATTTGAATTAGTTAAAAGAATGAAAGTGATAGATCTTGAGTTCCTACACATTTACAATTTATTAGTTAAAGAAGCTTTAATATTAAATTAAATAATCATCTTAGTTTAATAATTTAAATTGTTGGGTAAGATTTTAAAAATAAATTTATATATATTACTTTTAGGTTAAACTTATTTTAAGTTAAAGAAGCTTTTAAACTTTAATATTAATTAAACTTGTACTTTGGAGTTAGGAGTAATTATACAGCTCAAAATTTATTTAGAAAAATAGTATAGTTTAGTTTAATCTAAAAAAAATAGCAAAAACAATTTTAAAAGCTATTTTAAACTTTGAATTTAAAACATAAATCAAACTCTATTTTTATACAAGAATAAGTAATATATTCGTATACAAACTCTACAACTAAAAAGAGCTATGCATGTGATTTTAAATTTAGAGTTTGTATAAGAATAATTTGTACAATAATAGAGCACTTATTATTTTACTGTAGAGTACAAGAAAAGAACATTTATTGTTGTGTAAAAATAGAGTTTGGTTTATGTTTTAAATTCAAAATTCAAAATAGCTTTTAAAATTGTCTATGCTATTTTTTTTTTATTTAACTGTGTTATTTTTTAAATAGTTTTTGAACTATGTTATTTCTCTAAATTTTTATTTCTATCGTGCTCCTTTTTTATTTATAAAAAAACTATGTAATTTGGTCTATTTGTAGTCTACGATTCACAAATAAAAAAGTAGACAAGTGAGAAAAACATGTTTAGTTTATAAACATGCAATATAATAACTTAAAATTATAACAAAAAGAGTAGCATGCTTACTAAACAAATATATAAACTTGCATAGATAATTGAATAACAATCATAACGTGCATACTAATATATAAGATTAAACAAAACCGAAAAAAGTATTTACTTGTTGAAACACTTTAAAATTAATCAAGTTTTGTTGTTGTTAATGATTAGTCTTTTATCCTTAGAGCTTTATTATTTATCACTTTGTGCAAAAAAGATTTTATTTGATAAGTCTTTTAGGATTTCATCAACACCATATTATTTAGATGCACTCCTAAACAGATTCAACAAGCTAAAAAAATAGTACTCAATTATCCCTTTATAATGATTGAATTAAGCTCTAGATATGAAGGAGATTTAGAGAGGAAACAAAATCTTAAAACCGGAAGAGCAATGTTGAAAATTTAGACGAAGAAAAGTGTTAAACTCTATTAAAATAATGTAGAATTGACCGACCTCAAACACTCTTATTCACCCTATTTTTATAGAGAATTTTAGAAATCAAAATATGATGAAATTGTCCTATTAACAGCTTTGATTTAAATGAAGTGACATTTGAGTTGAAAATTTTATTTAGGTAAGTCTATGCCCAACATGAGCACGAGCCACGTCGAGTCGAGTCGGCGCGCTCGTGTTTGTGGGTTTAAATCTAAAATTCACTTTGCTTACGTTATCTCTCTTCTAAAAACTTGGATACTTCTCGGGTCCAATATTAACTCTTCACCTTCCCACTAAAATAAGCCACAAGAAAAACTTTTTTTAAAAAAAAGTGGGATAGAGTTTTTAGAAAGTTTTGGGTTTCACCAAAACATGCTAACTAAAAATTATTTGAAATCAAGTTTTTTTTCACCCATAATTTATTTAAATCATATTAATATTTAATATTAGAAATCGTATATTGAAAATTAAATTCCAAAAAAATTTAAATCTACAAAACAAGTACTGGACACCACTTTTAATTTGGTCTCAAATATACCCATTAACCATATTTTATAAACAAAATTTCCAACACTATTTGCTTTCTTTCTCACTCCAACCACCTCTAAGAATCAATTATTCTATCAAGTGATTAAATCTTCAATCCCTATTTGCATATGAGGCAATAAATGATTGAATTAATTTCTCATCTTTATTACGATGATGATGATGAGATTAATCTTCTAAAACGACACAGTATTATATTAAACTTCACTTCCAATATTTTAATCACCATATCATTGATTTGCATGCATTTGATTACCGTTCCCTTGTCGAACACTCCAGTACTTAACATTTTGGCCTTTTTGTGAAGCGTTTTATTATTTCTTAATCCACATACGGCTGCTTTTGTTAAAGTAAAAGCTGTTTATATGATTTTTTCTAAGGACTTTCTAAAATAAGCTTTTGGTAAAGTTCGTATAGAACATTACATTTAGAATATTAAATCTGCATGGTCTGTATGATACCATCAGTGGAATTCATGCACAGCTATAGATAATTAGACAATTTAATAATTTATACAGAAGATTACAGGAGCCAGACATATACCGATGGTATACTTTATGATATTTGAAAAAATTATACAAATATTTTATACAACGCATGAGATATTTTTTTTTTAAATCTATATATTTATATACACAAAGTGTTATTTTTCTCTAGATGAAATGTTTGTCAGAACTTATCTCTCTAAATTTTATTTTTTAAGATAACATATACCTAAAAAGATATGAGTTGATACTTGATACAAGATTTAAACAAGGTTTAAAAAATATTTAAATCTAAAAATACCTATCAAATCCTCTTAGTATAATTTTATAAGCTCATAAAAAGCGCTTCCAATTTTTCTACCTGTGATTTTTCCAGACTCGTCAATACTAAAAGATAACCAGTAGAGAATCTAAATCTGCTTTTCGCCACTTTGTTTTTAAATTAACATCATCGATCATTCATCAATTAGTCACCAACCAAACTTCAACTTTTTCCCACAATTCATGCGTCCACTGCTTGTTTATTTTATTTTATATTACATGATTGATTGACCCCAACTCAATCTTCGTTCTTCCTAATTAATTCCCTTGGCATGTTCATGACATGCATTGCAAAAATTCTA
>Ga0307510_10007005_pt1 | contig 13439 bp, 13 predicted proteins | sample 12_EM_MG_FD_207224 | JGI IMG/M metagenome (GOLD analysis project Ga0307510, IMG submission 207224) | Populus trichocarpa ectomycorrhiza microbial communities from riparian zone in the Pacific Northwest, United States - 12_EM | ecosystem: Host-associated > Plants > Roots > Unclassified | place... | reverse complement strand
CGATGGGTGCGTGCTCCCGTTCGTTTGGTCGTTGTCGCGCACACTTTTCGTTCTCTTTTCGACTTTGCGCTTGCTGATGGAGATGGGTGCTCGCGAACAGGATCATTGTCGAGACCGACCCAACGACAATCGCGTCCCGGGTGAGCCGTCCGAGGGCGGACACGACGGAGATCGTGATTAACGAGCAGACAATTATGAACGCGTACCAGACGGTGAAGGAGAAGATGCAGCAGAGAATCGGGCAATTTTAGCGGCGCACGTTTCATGGCTTGTCGGTCGCGTCGCTTACGCATCACACTGTCGTATTTCTCATCTCGTCGCTAATACCATTCTTCGACGTTGGAAGCCTTCCTGCTTCCTGAAGTGATTTGAGAAGTACGGCACAACGACGCAGCTGCGATAAGTGCATGTCTCACAGGAGGTCAGACTCCCAAATTATATTATTACATATCTTACTGCCCAGTGCTCAGGACTCTTGAAACCCTTCATAAATTCTCACTTTCGATGTTTTCATGCTTGAACAATAGTTTCAAAGACAAGAAATTCGTTATTTCAAAAAGTGGGCACTAAGAAATTTCTTTTAAAAAACGTAATGATCAACACTTATTCTACGTCCAAATGTGATCCGATTGCACGTTGTTCCAGGGTAAATGGCCGCGTTTTGAGGGAGGAGAGACCTGGGCAAATTCCTGGCAGGTGAGAGGTCGGAAAGTGCCGCTCTGCATTAGAGTAGCTCTCTGGTGTGCTGGTGCAAATCGCAAATCACGAGTGCTACTGTAGTGATAGTATTGAATGAACCAGAAGCGGCGGATAAGAGAACAGGACAGAGGATGGGACAGCAAGAGGAGGCAAAGAGGGAGGAGGCGACAACCGAGGCATCATCTGACAACACATTGTGACATGCTCATCGCACACGTGAATAATGAGACTCACGCCAATGCCAGAATAAACCCTCGGGCCAAACAGATGTTTGGTTGAACTCGATCACCGAAACCGGATACAAGAAAAAGTGAAAAGGACATGTAAAACCGAGAAAACGGACAGTAAGACGGAACACGGAGAGCACCGTGGAGCGTAATCACGCACAAAGATGTCGAAGGCGTGGGCAGACAGTCGCATCGTGCAAAGAGAGAGCACGAGATCAAAGGAGAAACGGAACGAAAGGCCAGGCCGGGTAGCGATGTCAGATGACGCAATACTCACCTTAAGGAGAGAAGACGGACAAAAGGGCCTGCATGTTTGTCACGAGTGTGAGGATTATTGGCAGAGTGCCAGACGAGGACAGGGACAAGCCTGAGGACATTCGTTACAAATCCGGAACTACGGTAGTAGCTGTCTGGGGTACGAATCACGGGTGACTGCTACTGTAGTGAGAATATAAATTATCAGTGATTTTTCGCTAGCAAGCATAAGCTATGCTAGCCCACTGAGATCATCAAAGTCTGATATGTCATTGACGTTACAATGTTCAAGCTCTTCCGTGCAAGCTCCTGAATATTCCCCCGGGCATCCGCCGAGTCCCTCTCATCATCATCCGTCTCGGGACGGGAGGCTGCTAGTTCGCGTACTTTAGGAATAAGCAGGCTAGACGAGCAGATGTTTCTCATCAGTTGAGGGTCTAAGAGATAAATCAGCCATGCGTTTCAGGGAAAACCGAGGAACCTTATGCCAACCGCCCGACTCCAAAAGTTGAAAAATGGTCAAAATGGCAATGTGCTGAAACATGTCATCGGGGCTGCTCAAAAATTTATGGAGATATTGGCGTATGCCTCCTTCCGGCTTTGCCCACACGTTGTCGAGGACAGAATAGACATCGGAAGTCGCACGACCATCTGAGGCAAAGAAATGTCGTTAGGACGCACGAGGATCAATCGCTTTAAGGAACTGTAACCATAATAAGACAAATTTCCAAGTGCCGTTGCGCTGTTTCCTTGAACTTCCGAACTGGGCGAATTCGTGAGTGGTATGAGCACCTCGCAGATTCCCATTTCCAATAGCTTTCCCTTCACGTCATCACTTAATGTCAACACCGCGACACATGCTGTCATCACGCTTTGTATGTTCACCGACACATCTAAAACAAGCTCCTTAATTGAGTGTACCACTCCCGCTTTGGCGATTGCGATTTTATTCCTCTCTGAGCTGGCAGCGAGGTTGCGCAACGTTGAGAAAGCGTGGCATTGAACCTCCTCGTTGTCCTTGAACGAGAGAATATCAATAAGAGGTTGCAAGAAACCAGACTCGATGATCGGCGACTCGTTTTGAGGATGAATGGATACATTGCGCACACAAGCAACGGATGAAAGGACAAGCGGAAGGTAGGTGGACTGCAAAAGGCGAAGAAGGGGATGTAGACCGTCTGCCATTACAATTTCGAGCTGGTACTTTTCTGCGCGAGCAACTTTACGTTTGGCATACACATGGGCTGACGAAGAATACACGCACCATCACTCGCGAGGTTCCGTAATGTCAGCGCCGCCTGGCATTGTACCTCCAAATTTGTGCTGTCCATGAGTTGAACCAAACTCGTCACCAGATTTTGTTCATTTTGTGCCAATTTTTTCCGGTTTGAGCCTGAGGAAGGCCAGTTTGACTTGATCAGTAAACACTGTCACGGCGCCAAGACAATAAGATGGGGCAGGCGGACCATCGACAGCAATATTGCTCAAGGTAGCTGTACAGTAGTATTGAACGTCCGTGTCAGGAGAATTGAGCAGGCTGACGAGGACGGGGATGGCACCCGCATTTACTAGTTGCTGCCTGTTTTCATCTGGAAAAATTGGCACATGGGTTTCTTCAACGGGCTTCAAGCGAGCAATCGGGATGTTGAACGAACCTGGATGGGTCATATTAAGCAGCGCACTGGTCGCATTTCGTTGGATTCGCATGTCCTTGGATCGGGCCAGCCGAGTAAGGACGACGAGAGCACCAGACTTGGCAATCTTCGTCTTGTTACCGTCTAGAGAGTGTTTCAGCTGCTCGCACGTCATGGCGGAGCAAAATCAAAGGCAACCATGTGTTGCAAGGTTGGTTACGCATCCGACTATATTGCACTGTACCTCCACGTTGGGACTAAGCATCTGACGTATGAGAGGCTCGAGCCCGCCCAACTTGACGATGAGTAACTTATTCTCATCTGGTTTAGGTTACCAATCGGAGAGAATAAAGAGACACAATTTAAACCCACTGTTCACAGCTAAGTTGCCGAGAGCAGCACTGGCTGCCCGCTGGACCTCAGTGTCATGGCTGGAGAGGAGGAAAAGGATGGGATCGAGTGTGCTGCGGCCGACGGGATGGACTTCTTTTTCGGTGATCTCAGCGAAGGCAAGCGCTGCGCCGCGCTGGAGGTCGACATTGTCGGAAAAGGAGAGTATAGTCAACGCGAGAAGCGGAGAACCAGCGAAAAAGTTGGTCGTTGTTCGGTCTTTGAAATTTGGATAGGTAAGTAGTGATAAGAGTGTTAGATGGCTTAAAGCAACGAGATACGCACCTTCGAGGTACTGAAGGAGGTCAGCCACTGCATCACGCTCGGAGTCACGAGACTGGATTTGAAGAGAAGGGTGCGGGATCAAAGTTTGAAAAGTATACATACATGATTCGCGGCGAGACAAGAGATTACCCATTAGCGAAAACGAAAGTAGGTATGTACCCGATATGTGAAAGGGAGAGAAAGTGGCCGAGAGCGGTGGGCAGTAGCATGATAAGGAGATGCTGAGATGAGCGCTAAATCTTAGGATAGCATGAACTCCCACCTCCACTACGTTCACCAAGACGCAGCCGTGACTTTGCAACGAGCTACTCGAACCGTCTCAGAAGCCTATGTTCATGGCTGTGCTCGACTGGTTCCAATAGACTTGAACGACCGTACTACGTGATGGTACATGCTCCAAGTTGGCGGTCAGGTCATTCATAGAAAGATTACATCTCGTCATACTATGCACTGAGCATGAACCATGATGAAACGTGAGTATTCTGATCAACACCAACAAGATGGACTTCACGCATTCATTATTGGCAAGTGTACCTAGGGAGTACAGTAGCTATGGTTGTGGATAGCGGATGGAAAGAACAACGAAGAGATTATGCCAGCATCTGCATCCACATCAGAGTCCGAGATAAGAATTGGTGGCATTTTCATGCCGGCACAAAAAATGGGAATCCTCCGAGTGGCGAGTTCGCGCGTATGAACACGATATGATAGTCCTTGTTACAAACAGCACGCAGAGCGGATCGATTAGATACACTTATTTCCTACGATTGGCCGTTCCTTAAGAAATTTCATATTACGGACGTGGTAGCCATCCTTTAACTTATATAATAATAGGTAGTTGGTTTTGACACCGTCAGTTCCCGTGGTTGACCCACACGCGTTCTGAGGTGAGTACTGTACTTCAAACATATCACCCTGTTCCCGTGTTTACTGTGCACGCGTTCTGAGGCCCAACCCGTGCCCGGAGCTTAATAACCTTGGCTTTCTCGGTTTCTACAGTCCTCGCGGCTGCAGCAGTCCCAACTGGGTATACTGTAATGAAGCAGCAAGCCCCAGCCGCGTGCTTCGCGTCATGACTGCATTTTTTGCAAAAGGGCCTGAAGAAGGGGAGGGAAACTTATTTCGCTCAAGGTGGGGAAGGCTTATCCATCGTGGCCGGCAGGCGGAATACAGTCCAGTAATATCGCTTTGTACTATTGTATGGGCTATTAGCTTCTATAGCTGGTGGTCGTAGGTGATGCGATCCTGTTTCGTCCTCTTATGGATGTAAGGCGCAACATCGGCGCGCACTGGCAGCCACCAACATAGATTACTTTATGGTGCAGAGGCAATCTATTGCAAAAAGGGCCTGAGGGGGGAAAAGTTAAGACAGTGAGGATTCAGTCGCTTAAGGTAGAGAGCTTATCTCTTAGGCTGTGTCTTCACAGAATACAGTTCAGCACCTATCTCGGAGATTGGTGCATTGCAAACTTGTGAGAGGCTTCTGCGGTCTCGATAACGAGCGAGAGAAGTCGAAGCGGCCTTTTGTTCCGGTTTCCCGCACCTAATTTCCATCCCATGCCCCTTCACGTTGTAGCCATGCAGACCCCAGCAGCACACATGCTCATCTTTGGCTGTCAGTTACGCGCGCAGAAACGCCACCTCTGCACCATTATCACGTCGGTGATCTTCTTCCCATACTCAGATAGGACCTTACATTCACAGCGCCAAAGTCAATCAGCCCTCCCCAAAGGCGGATGTGTCACGGCGGTCCACGAGCAATGGGGCTGGTTGGGTTGGGAACGGACCACAGAGCCATGTCTTCTTGTGCGGAGTGTTCCCTTCGGGGCTGGAGTAAGGTAAACTAGAACCAATGGATTTAGTAGTTGTAGAAAGCGTGAAAGCTTAGGAATGAGTTCTGGGCACGCGTTGGGCGGCCGCTTGGGCCCCAGCACGTGTGCATGTCAGACACAGGAACTGAGGGCACAAAATAAACTACCCATAGTATATAAGCGAACAAGTGAGTTGAATTCTGGGGTACTGAGCTAAACTAGTGTCACGGTGCTCCTGTCATGGCTAGAAGCGTGGGATGCTGGGCTGGGTGTGTCAGTGGTGTGTCTTGTGTCTTATCGATCCTCTCCGCGAGCTCAATTCGTCACTGGTTTTCTGCAAAAAATTGAGTGCAAATTGTGAACTATGGTTATAAATAAACCTGCTGTGTCGTAGCTTCACGAGGGGGCGAAATAGATGAGGAAGCGTCAAAGGGAAGGGCTCGGGATGGTAACACATCCGGAAAGCACCAGGCGGTCTCGCGTGTGTTGCGCTTGAGCTTGATCACTGGCAACGCCCACATCGGGCCGCCCACCCCCTCGCAGCCGCCTCCTAGAGCCACTGCTACGACGTTCTTTTTTCGAAGTGACGATGTTACAACGGTAAAGCGAGCGAGCGATGGCGGCACCAAATTAGGGGTGGGATCGTGGATCGTACAGCCTGAGTGCTGCTATGTGGGGAATGGAACAATGGATTAACTGGAAGTAGCGAATGGATCGATCGATGATCGCCGCCTAGACTACAATACTGACACAACCACAATTTATCTTTTGTTCAGAATCCCCAAACCTTGAGCAAATGAGCAATCCCCGACATTATTTCCCATTGGCCAGAAGTCATGTGACCCGCTCCACCGCGCGTATAAATCTAGTCAGACCGAGCTTTACACTCTTCCCTACCCTGTCCCGGCAGCACCTCGAACTCAAACGACAGAGACATTTATCCCTGAGGTACGTGTTATCCACAAATGAAGTGTAGGAAGTCATCTTACTTTTGCAAAGCATTGTAATCTAGTATGCCTTGGCCGAACTGGATCCTGAAACAGTTCGCCAGCATTCCCGGCGGAATGAACAATGCCACCCAAGAGTCGTTGCTTTATGGACCTTACAACACAACTCTAGGCTACCTATTTCCTGCCGCTGACGGTTTCATGGTTGTACCACAGTATCAACGACCCACAATGGGTCAATCAATCGACTTTACCACGATCTTCGTTGTCGAATCAACCAACACCCAGACACCCATATTCTATCTCGAGATCAAACCGCCGGCTCATATCAACGAGCTGAGCAAGCGCGAGCAAGCGGACATGCAAATGCGGGATCGCGTTCGAGAGCTCATAACTGAGCTACGGATCCCTAGGCTGCACGGCGTCAGCGCGATAGGGGCACGGCTCGCATTTTACCGTTATGATGCTACGACACAGATCATCGAACCACCGGCTATCCCTCGTGATCCCATTCGCGTTAATGACACTGCACCGGCAGTGCGTTGGAGCGTGGACATATTGTCGGATGAAGGGTACGAACAACTGGTCCAGCTGGCCACCGAGGTGAAAAACATGGCGCAAGCACTTGGAGTTTGATGCAATAGGTTGTAATGTCTGTTCAGATTCGTCTGCGGTGTAGGATTATTTGCCGGCTATCGAGTGTTGACTATTACCATACTGTTCTTCCGTTTCTCGCCAGCGATGTACGTTCCAATGAAGAATGGTGTTTGTCATCTTGATTTTGGTTCAAACTGTCTATCATAAGCCTTGGAACTAAATGATAATGTCCCAGTCTCAATGCGTCTTTTCTGACATTCAAAGTTACCGGTTATTCTGTCCTTTGGAGTTGCGCCAGGGTTAATGAAGCAACTACGCACTACGTAAAAAAAACACTACTGTAACAGTAAGAATAATAGAGGTAGTCCCTGTCGGGATAAGGTGGTACAGATGAAATGCCCTTAGAGTGGAGGAGCGTTAATAGGGAGTGCACGCGTAGATGGGAGTGGCACTCCGTTATCTAAGTGAGGTACCTTTATCATCTAATCGATCTAATCTTATGTGCACGCTCCTCATATGGAAATATGGAAATCTCTGCATCCATCTGCATCTGTTGCATACCCCAATGGTTCCCGTCGGCGAAACCGGTAACATTGTGAAAAGGCTGGTTACTCGAAACAACTTCCAAGCTTGACTACTGCTTGGCGAACGTAGAATATAGTGTGACTCAGACCATTCTCTCTCCTTGTCTCTTACAACTACATTCCACGTAGTTTCTCCCTCGTTTAATTCGCCATGAGACCTGCCACTGGTGGCCCTTAATTTCCAGACCCCTTCAGTCATGATAGGGATTAGATCCGATCTTTTGGCACGCCATTCCTGCCACCGTACTTTTCAGGCGCTGGCACATACTTATTTTCTCCGGCGCCTGTCGTTTCAGTTATTAGCTACACCAAAGTTTGGATATCTCAGCAAAAGCAAGCGCGGCGCTAGGATGAAATCGACATTGTCGGAAAAAGTGTGCAGTTAGCGCAGAGAGTGGAGAACCAGCGAAGAAGTTTGGTTGTGGTTCGGTCTTTGAAATTGGTAGATAAGATAACGACGAGAATATTAGACGCTCATTCTCTCGAAGCAAAGGATCGTACGATTAGGCGTTACGGGACTGGAACACCAAGGGAGGAGCGCCCGGGATCAATGTAAGCAATTGAAGAAAGTTCAAGTTTGAAAGTTATACAATTGACAAGATCCGCAACAAGAGAAAAGATAGCCCATTAGCGAAACGGAATGTAGGTATGTACACGGGTGGCCGATAGACAGGCAAGAAAAAGACGATGGCTCAGAGTAGTGGGCGGCGCCATCAAGACTCGGAGAGCACACTAAATTAAGATATAACTCCCCTCCGTCGCATACCCACAAAGACCGCAGCAGTGGCTGAGCAACGAGTAACTCGAACAGTCTCAGAACGGTGTGTTCGGGGCTGTGTCGGGACAGTGTCCCACATTCTCTGCTGTTTTCATTCATTTGGATTTGGACAACTGTATGTGAGGTATCGCTGTACGCTTGGCGGTCAGGTTATTCTCAGCAGTCCTAGAAAGCATCACGTTTTGTCATGTGCACAGCGTGTGAACTCTGCTCCAGCAAAGATGGATTTCACACATTCAAGCAGATGCTCATTGTCACGGTGGGGATAAAAGTGAGAGGGACACTGGACAGGCGATCTGTATTATCGTGGCCTGTTTGTCTCGGATACATGTATTGCATTGCTCCTGGGCCACTCCGACTGCCGCACTGTATAAGCCTAAGACGTGTGTGATAGAGCGTGCGCGCGGGAGCGAGAGATAATGGGTGTGGATGAGCGATGAAGGAGGGCACGCAATGATGGTAGAGCGCGAAATAGCCTCGCACCTTCTTAGGAGTATCTTATTGTTCCCTACTCTCTTTCTTATATACTAATGCTATAGTAATGCTGTATAATATGTCCGCGCGATTGCAGCGTGTGTGAGTATGTGGGCACTTGCTCCCGGTTGCTTATGCGCTCATGGCTTATCTTATCTCAACACACTGTGCATTGACTTGTATAGATTTGTGCCTTCCCCATAAGTTTATTTGACATGTTATAGATTAATGTGTGAAGAACGCATATAGTCCCAAGTACGTGACACGACAGCGATGATGGGGGTCATGTCTTGTGTCACTCCTAGTATCACTGTACCCGTAGACGCACATCACATTCTGTAACCTAGATCCTTCTCAACAAGTTGAATTAAAGTAGGTTTGGTGTATGAAGTGGACGGAAAGAATGTATGCCAGCATCCACATCAAAATGGGGTTGTCCAGGGCCCGAGATGTGATTGACATTTTCATTTCGGCACAAAGACGGGAATTCCCCGAGAGGTAAGTTTGCGGATGAATGCGATATAGATATCATAGCCATAGCCAGACCTCGTGGCTATAGCAGCCCCAACGAGGTATTAATGAAGCAGCGAAGTGAACTCCAACTTGAATCAATCGCGTCATGCCGGCATTTTTGCAAAAGGGTCTAAAGAGGAGGATCACTGGCAGATGAGGAACTCATTTCGCTTCAAGTTAAGGTGGAGAGAGCTTATCCATTGTGACTGGCTGGCCCGTAATACAGTTCAGTAAGATTGTTTTAATTTTGAACCGGTTAATAGCTCTTGCAGCTGGCGGTCGTAGATGACGCGATTCTAGCTCGTCCTCGCGGTCATAAGGCGCAATATCGGCACGCACTCGCAGTCATCAACATAAATTCCTTGATGAAGCAGAGAACACCATCGCGTCAGGCTGGGCACATCTATTGCAAAAAGGGGTCGAGCGGGAAAAAAAAAAAAGAGTTAAGACGGTGAGAACTCGCACTCGCTTAAGGTAGAGAGCTTATCTCTTACTGTAGCTTGCGTCTTTGGCAGAATACAGTTCAGCATCTATCTCGGAGATTGCTTCATTGCAAGCTTGTGATAGGCTTCTGCGGTCTCGATAACGAGCGAGAGAACTTCGAAGCGGCCTTTTGATCCGGGTTCCCGCGCCGAATTTCCATCCCGTGCCTTGCAGCCATGCAGCCCCCATGCGGCGCACAAGCGCGACTTTGGCTGCCAAGTTAGCATGGCAAAATAACCATCCCTGCGCCATTGTCACGTCGGTGATCATACCGCGATCATCTCTCCAAACTCGGACATGAGCCTACCTTCACAGCGCCCAAGTCAATCCGCAACCACCCCAAAAGTGAATGAGACAAGGTGGACCCCGAGCCATGAGGTTGGTCGAGAAAGGACCACAGGGGCATGCCTTTGACATGCGGAGTGTTCCTTGCGGAGCTAGCATGAGATAAACTAGGACCATGGATTCAGTAGCTTTCTGCGGACGTTTGGGCATAAAATGTGAACTTTGGCCATAAATAACCTACCATGTCTGAAGCTTTACGTGGGGCAAACAGATAAGGAACCATCAAGGAAAGCGCTCGGGATGGCAGCACACTCGGAAAATACCAGGGTGTGTCGCGCGCGCGTTGCGCCGGATCACCAGCAACGCCCACTTCGTAGCCGCCTCCTAGAACTACAGTTACGGTCTTCATTTTTTCCGGAGTCACGATGTAATAGACCCATAGAGCGAGCGCGGGCAGCGCTAAAATTAGGGGTTGGATCGTGGATCGTACAGTACTGCTGTATGGAGAATGAGATCAACGATCGTTGATCGCCTACTAGATGGGCGTACACTACTACAGCACGTATAGGTTTTAATCTCTGCGATCGATATGAAGCCTGCTCCGGAATCAGATGAGTAGACAGTGGGTCGCGCATCTTTTTTTTGTCCTGAATGCCCATCACCATGTGTTGATGGGCGCTTTCTCATTGGTTGTTCCCGTCTCCAAAGACGGAAGAAGCACTGTGAAAAAACTGGTTGCCCTGAAACAGTTCCACGCTTGGCGACGGTGGAATACCCCTGGGACTGGCACAACTCAAATAAAAATAAACCATTCTTTCTCTCTGCCTCTTACAACCACATCCCACCTAGTTTCTCTCATTTAATTCTCCATGCAATCTGCCACTGGTGGCCCTCCGTTCCCAGACCCCTTCAGCCAACAAAAAGGATTCGGTACCTTTTGGCACGCCGTTCTTGCCACCGCACTATTTAGGTGCTGGCACATACTTATTTTCTTTGGTGCCTGGTCGACTGTCATTTCGGTCATCAGCCACACCACCAAAAATTTGGGTATCTCTAGTACCCTGCTCACAGTGTTTGTTGGAACCCTCTTTTACGTCGACGTTGACTTATTCTTGCAACCCGCAGCCTTGGTACCGTCCTCGGTTTTGTCATTTCTTACAGAACTACCTCCAGCTTTGAGAGATACAATGAGGGTCGCAGGTATTGGTCGCAGATAGTCTTTTCTTCGCGTACGATGGCAAGGCTTATTTGGTTCCATGTCCCGGGTGCGTTTTTGACCTTAATAGTGTGGAGGCGCTGTTTGACTCTTTCGTAGAAACCATGGACCTAGGCTCCGATGTGTCCCCGGGTGAAGAAAATATTCGCGTCCTCATCGAGAAAAAGACTGTCCTCAACTTGATTGATGCATTCTGTGTGTCAGTAAAGCACTACCTACGCGGTGAAGAAGGTATGCTGTCCATTCGTAGAGGTCTGTACGATGTACCAGTCTAATTCACCACAGGCATCGGCTATGAGGATATGTATCACGCAATCAGATATCTTCCACCATACGATCTTCCCGCGGGCATGCCATCCAAGGCTGACGTCTCGAGTGGTTTGGGTTCTCCAGATTCATCCACGTTCCCGCAGCAACAGGGGCTCGTCCAACGCTTCTCTTCTGATGCCCAGTGCCGCGAGTCGGAATCTGGAGGCAATGGTCAGCAAGACCTCCCTCTCCCCGCCACTACTCCCGGAGAGGTTGGAACAAAGTCTGACAAGGTCGAATTTCTTGAAGCCCCGAAGAAGCCACGGCCGTCCAACAGCGATACGAGCGTTCGAAAGTCTCTGGTCGATGCCGACGAATTACTCCCAGCACACATGCCCCCTCGATACTCATACTTGGACCTTTTCCCCTTCTCTCTCATGTTGAAGCCCCTTATCCGTCGCGGCAAGCAGGTCAAAGGCAAGAAGGCTACCCGCCTACGCGCAAAGCTGAGCCACGCAGCGGTCTCTCATAACTTACCCCTCGAAATTTCGCTCTATCTAGTGCGTTTCCACTATGGAGTAGACTTTGTACCTTACTCAACAAAACCTACAGAGCTCGTACATCGCCGCGCTTCAAAACCGCAAAGCTATTGACGCTGCCACAACCTGTACGCGCACCGTTTGGCTTTGAATGAAGGAAATGAAATTAACGGTTCCCCCACGTTTCCTAGCTGGCTTGTTGAATGCACTGAATGCACTGGTCGAGGCTTTGACTGGATTGGAACGGATTCTGACTACTCCCATTCCTTACTCGTGTGTGCCAAATTATCCACGGATCTGCTGGATACTGACTACTGCCCTCAAGATATTCAATTCATCTTTGGACCGTGACGATCGTTTACTGCTTCTTCCTGGTACGTGAACCGGAACCTACGCTGACCGGGGGTGCTTACTGACGTACGGACCCAGCCCTTCCAGCTTTGGCCAACCCTCAAGTATCTGACTATTCCCGGGACCACCGTTGTGGTATGTGCGCCCTTGGAATGAAGGCGCCCCGCTTGCCACTGATGGCACCTTTTAGAGCTTTATTTTCTTCGGCTTCCTGGTTGCCGGCGAGGAAATTGAAAGTGAGTGGCGTGTGCTCTGCCTCGTGTAGTACCATCTGACCCCGCATCCCCCGCCTAGACCCATTCGGTACGAGTCTACTCACATAAATGTTTTGATCTTGTGTTTACCCAAAAATGTTTGTCCGCAGGCTATGACAAGAATGACTTGGTGTGTACTCTGTCCCCCTTTTGTTTTCATGTGGGTAACACATACATTTAGGACCTGGATCACTTCACAAATGGCATCATCCGTAAGTATTTGTCTGTGACCATGTGTCTCAAGAATGAACTGACAGGGCACGTGTAGGCAAAGAGCTGGCGGCGATCTCCGCAACGCCGACGCCTCGTCCCCAGGACTGGGTGTTCTCGCCGGCCAATAACCGGATCACTGACCCGTTTAGCCGTAATACTGAGCACGTTCACCCCGAAGATTGGGTGGCCCGAGGGACGAAGGGATTGCAGGCTGCGTTATCTGGCGCTGGTCACTAGAGCATAGTTTTTCATTTTTCGAGTCTTAAGCTTAAGTCTTGCTATCACGGACGATGATCTCATCGATTAGAAAATATATATAATATACCACGTGGCTTTTTCGTTTTAGTCATGTGACCATACAAGTGCGAATTGTCCATCCGAATTGAGCAGGATTGACTCGATTGACTGGATAGGCGGCGCAACTGAATGCTCAGGACGTCTTGTCGTTGTAGATATCTTCGTCCAACGCATTTCGTATACCTACGCAGGTTCAAGGCTGATATGGCCAATATTCCCGTCAACAAGACAGCCCATTCATTCGACAAGGTTCGATTCGAAGCTCTACTCAACCGCAGGTTCTTCTATGCCCCAGCTTTCGAAATCTACGGGGGTGCGTGCAAACAGACACGCACTTTAAGTCTGGCCCATTCACCGT
>Ga0307510_10007004_pt1 | contig 13440 bp, 3 predicted proteins | sample 12_EM_MG_FD_207224 | JGI IMG/M metagenome (GOLD analysis project Ga0307510, IMG submission 207224) | Populus trichocarpa ectomycorrhiza microbial communities from riparian zone in the Pacific Northwest, United States - 12_EM | ecosystem: Host-associated > Plants > Roots > Unclassified | place... | reverse complement strand
ATAAATTTATTAAATTTCTTCCTTTAAATAAATCAAGTTGAAGTACAAATTCTTTTTTAAATAAAATCTTTTATTTTTATTTACATGCAAATTAATTAAAAAATATTTTTGAGTACGAAATGAGATAGAAGATAGGACGTCCTCTTCTGCGCACTTAATACTCACCAACCCAAAGATCATGATAACAAAATGATTTCAAGAAAAGGACATAAATACCCCACTCTTAACCATAGGAACGGCGTTTATGACATGGGCATTCCTGACATTGTGGCTCGAGAAGCTCCCGCTACTTGTTGATTCTATGCTCAACCATCCACAGGACAATCTCACTAACTCTATTTTTATAGTCTTTTTTTTTAAACAAATTATAAATTAATACATGCTTCTTAAAATCGCAAGTGTTATTTTTTAAGATTTATTAATTACGTTTTTTGTTTAAATCCACCTTTAATTTTATATTATAAGATTTCGATTACTAAAGGTCTAATTTAGAAACGCAATGAAAACAGTGTTTTTTTAAATTTTAAGTTGAAAAAAGAAGAATTTAGTTGTGACGGGAAAACAAACAGAAGAACCTAGAAACTAACATTAGATTTTTTAATACAGTAATAATATAGAAAAATAAATAATAATTTACTCGTAGTTTTATATAACGCACAAATAACGTGCAGAGTCATGTGACATTCTCCCGTTGCCCGACACAAGGGTTGAACCCCATGTCGATGCACAGTCCATTGATTGAAGTCCCCAAGTAGACCCATGGAGTTTTCCAAAGTTGCTTGGCTTCTTTTATAATGGCTGGCTAGCTGGCTCTGCGCTCACTTCACTCATGCTTGCTCGAGTTCTCAGTTCAATTCCCTGTAAGTGCCTGGTCAAGGGGCCAGAGAAACCCCACAGCCTTCTGCTCTCTCTGAGACAAGCACCAAGGCCTCTGGGCAAATGAATATTTTGTGAATTGCATACGCATCTTTCTACTTGCCCTACCCAACCCCATTGGTGTCTCTTTCAACCTTTCCCTCTCGCAAAAGTCACAACGCCCCAGAGCTAAAAAGAAAAGGACTTCCCCCCTTTAATGCTTACCTACAGGCTGCAACAGTGTTGTTGAACACTGAACAGCTGTGCCATAAACAAGGTAGCCAGAGCCCAGCAAGTCAGCAACAGCAGGCAGTAAGTACTTACTACATGGATGAAGTCAAGTTTTATAATTTAAGAAAATAAAATACCTCCCTTCCCCCAAAACCTACTGTACAACAAAAAAGAAAAAGAAAATACTTGCAAACATTAGAGAAAATCCCCCCCAGAAAAATGAAAAGGAACACAAAGACGGACAGAAACTAACACAATTCCTGGAATTTTAGGTAACAAACAGCAACCCCCCATTCAACATGCTTCAAATGCTAAGAAGATCGGCAGGTGGTGGCTGCTGATGGTCTTTTGGGACGTCTTTAGCTGTTGAACTAGGAGAGTCGAGCGCTGCGGTGGCGGCTGAATGTGGCGAGGGCTCTGTGATTACTGAGTCTCCTTGTTTTGAGCTTGGTGACTTCGGAAGCTCTGTTAGAATCTGAACAACTTCTCGCATTGTTGGGCGTTCGACAGCCTGTTCTTCCACGCAAAGCATTGCAACATAGAACACATGCATCACCTCATGAAGCGGAACTGATGGGAGTCTTGGGTCCAGGACTTTCAAAACTCCTTCCTTGATTGAGTCTGTCATTTTTCGAACCCATTGAACTATATCCACACCATCACCGAATTCTCCAACCGGTTTTCTACCAGTAACGAGTTCTAAGAGAACTACACCAAAGCTGTACACGTCACTCTTTTCATCAACCTTCAGTGTGTAGGCATATTCTGCAACAGATCATTGGATGTTTTATCAGTCAAAAGCTTTACCAAGAGAATTGCATTGCATACAGAATTTGAGGCAGATGCTTTTAACTTTTGCCAAGATCTAAATCCCTGTAATAAGGCCATATCAAACAAGCTAAGATACGAACTTTTGATTGGCAGGGCTCATCATGATCAGATAAGAGTTTTATCCTTTAGAGGAGTAACAGTTAAGAAATCATTAGATTCGTGTACTTTCAAACCCAACTAACATTTAATTTTCTATGACCAAACTCGAGTAGACTGCACAAAAGATAAAGTAAAGCAAACTTCCTCCAAAAACAAACTAAAGATTAAATTGCACGCCATGTTTCAAGAACTCTGAAGTCAGAATAGATCCATGGACAGAAAAATCGGATAGAAATTAATGCATAATCCGAACCCATCTTATAGAGGATGATTTAAAGTTCATTCGGCAAAATCAAGACTTCAGGAAAAAAAATTGAAATGAGTATATCTCTAGACAAACAGGACCTGTGTAGAAAACATAAGCAAACCAAATTCCAAGATCCAAACTTACCTGGAGCTATGTATCCATAAGATCCAGCAATTGCAGACATGCACTCTGATGTGCCAGAATCTTGCAAGAACTTGGCAAGGCCAAAGTCTGCAACATGAGCTTCAAAACTGGTGTCAAGAAGGATGTTGTTCGATTTCACATCACGGTGAACAATCAATGGGGAGCAATCATGATGAAGGTAGCAAAGGCCCTTTGCAGCCTCAACAGCAATCTTATACCTGGTATCCCAGTGCAAATGACCTCCTTTCTTGCCATGAAGAACCTCTCCTAAGCTCCCATTGGGCATGTACTCATAGACCAAGAGATTAGTCTCGTGGTTAGAACAGAACCCCAACAATCTAACAATGTGTCGGTGCCTAATCCTCCCCAAGGTCTGAATCTCAGCATTGAATCCATGATCATGAGAAGATCCACGGCTCATTACCGGTAGTCTTTTCACAGCAACATGATCACCATTTGGCATTGCACCCTTGTAAACAATCCCCGCACCACCTTTACCAATAATATTGTCTTCTTTCAAGCAATCCAAAACATCATCAACAGTAAAGTCCAAGCGCTGGAAAGCAGTCAATTTCCAAGCACGAGCCTCACTGGCCTTTTTCAACGACCTAGCCTTAATTATAGCCGCGACCGCAAACGCAATGGAGCAAACAAGCAAGCCAATAACAAGCAAGAGCTTCAGAGAAGAAGAGAGCGGCCCCTTAACTCGTGGCTGGTGAGTTCCATTTACATCCCCATCTTTGCAGGGGCCCAAATAGGGACCGCAAAGACCAGGATTACCCAAAAACGAAGTGTAATTGAAATAACTAAACTGACCAGTACCAGGGACCAAACCAGAAAGATTGTTGTAAGAAAAATCAACAGAAGTTAAGCTCTGCATAGTGGCTATAGGAGCAGGAATGCTACCAACAAGATGATTTCTTGAGAGATTCAGGTAATTCAAGATCCTCATACCTGTAATCTCAGTAGGAATCTCACCTGAAAGCTCGTTTCTACTGAGATCAACAAACGTTAACAGCTTGCATTGACTAATCTCTGGAGCAATGGGACCTGAAAACTTGTTGTGGCTAAAATCCATCTTGGTAAGTTGCTGCAACCTTCCAATCTCAGGTGGGATTGAACCACTGAACTTGTTCCCATCAAGGAGAAACTTTTGAACACCAGAAAAGTTACCGACACTAGGAGGCAAAGACCCTGTGAGGCGATTATTTGAGAGACTAAGCTGGCCAAGATTCACAGCCAATGTACCAATCACAGGAAACTCCCCAGCTAGAAGATTATCTTGCAACTCAACTTGACTCAAGTTTGGCAAATCAAAAAGCCCTTTAGGAATTGAGCCATTGAGAAAATTCTCTCCCATTCGAATTCTACTCAAGGACTGACATTGTCCAAGCGATTCAGGAATGGGACCAAACAAGAAATTGCTAAGAGTGATCAAAGTTTGCAGATTATTACCCAAGCACATATTAGGAGGCAAAGTCCCAGTAAGCTTATTGGATGAAAGATCTAAAATCTCAAGCTTCCCATTTTGACCCAAGGCCTGTGGAATAGTTGAAGTGAAATTATTCTCCCACAGCTGCAACACCTGAAGCTCCGGCAACTCGGCGATGAACTCCGGGATTGCTCCGTACAGCTTGTTTCTAAACAGATTCAAAAGGGTCAAGTTCTTTAACTCTGCAAAACTAGTAGGAATCTCCCCCGTGAACATATTATTCGACAAATCCATGGATTTTAAGCTCTTCAAGCTCCCAAGCTCTGGAGTTAACGAACCCGAAAGCCCGTTAACCTGAAGAAACAATGTGTCCAGCTTCTGTAACCTGCCAATTTCCGGCGGTATTTGGCCGGATAACCCACAGTTTGCAGCGTCAAAACGAACCAAGCTGGATAAATTACCGATCTCAGGCGGTAAACCACCTTCGTAAGTATTGAAATACCCGATGTAGAGTTCACGCAATTTAGTCAAGTTACCTAACTCAACAGGAATGCTACCTTCAAGCTCGTTACCGGAGATGGCAAGATATTCAAGAAACCCCCATTTTCCATATTCTGATGGGATTTTCCCGGAGTAATAGTTACCGCCGAGGTGTAAATGCCGGAGATTTGGCATTTCCACTACGGTTAGTGGCAACCCACCTGTCATGTTGTTGTTGTAAAGGTCAAGAACTTGAAGGTTCTTGAGGGAAGAGAGCTGTGGAGGGAATGTGGAGTTGAAGATGTTGTTGGAGAGGTTAAGGGAGCGAAGGGAAGTGACGGCGGAGAGTGAGGCAGGGATTGGGCCGGAAAACTGGTTGACAGCCAGGGAGAGATTTTGAAGGTAACGAAGGTGGGCTACGTCAGAGGAGAGAGTGCCCGAGAGGTTGAGACCGGAGAGGTCTAAGGAGGTCACTCGACGGCCAGTGTGGTCACAGGTGATGCCAGTCCAGGAGCAAAGTGGGGTTGTGGAGTTCCATGCGGAGAGAAATGATTGAGGGTCGTCGGTGATGGAGGATTTTATGGAGAGGAGAGCTTCATATTCTGATACAGTGCGTGCAGTGGTGGTGGGTGCATAGATTTGAAGGTGGAGAAGGAGAAGGAGAAGGAGAAGAAGAAGGAGGAGTCTCATTTTTCTTTTCTTGGGTTTTCTGTGTTAAAGTTTAGAAAGAGGGGGAGGGGGTGGTGGTGGTGGATGGGGGTAGAGGAGGGGGAGTGGTGTTGAAGAAAGATGAGAGGGTGTTGTTTTTGAGACTAGATTTTAAAATAATAATACCACAACTGCTACTAGGCAGTGATTACATGCTTTTTTTCATTTTATTTTATTAGATGGTGATAAGGAAATATTTTTGTATTCAGTAGTGTTTGGAAGATGATAAAATTGTTTTTTATTATAAATATAAAAAAATATTTTTTTTATTTTTTAATATTAATTATAATATCAATATATTTAAAAATTAATTTTTAAAAAAAATAAATTCAAAATACTTCAAAAACATAATTCAATCACAGCACCAAACACCCTCTTAATCAATAAAATACTCGTAATATATAAGTTTTTTTTTTAATTACATTAAAAAAAATTATTTAGTTAGTTAAATTTTATGTTATTACCAAGCCCTCAATATAATTATATTTCAAACTTTTTTTTATAAAAGCTAAAGATCTATTTTTTTTATTTTTTCTACTTACAAAAATTATTTTATAGCAGTTTTAACTAAATATATATTTTTAAAAACTTAATTATAAGCGTATTTTTTAGATCTGTTTTTTTTATCACAATTATAAAAGTTAATACAATGCATTAAAAAAATATTTTTTATTTAAAAATATATTAAAATAATTTTTTTTTCAAGTTTTTATAATTTTCCATACGAGCATACCATAAAATATATTCCTTGTTGTGGACTGAGACTTGAGGGGTACCGAATAAATATTTCAGATCATAATAATTGCCAAAAAGGTTCATTTATTTTTGTTTTGGACTCTTATTGTTTGGTGAATGGGAAACAAGCAGCGTTGTAAAATAATCTTTTAGTGTCTGAAAGGATATATTGGCCTTGGCCACGATTATGCATTTGTCCTTTTGTTTTGTTTTGGGAGTTTATTGTCTTTCGTTGATTTTTTTTCTTTTCATCAAATTAGTTTTTTATGTAAATGTTTTTTAATAATCTTATAGATATACGTTCTTTATAGCTAAAGTAATTCATAGAAAATAATAATTTTATCTTTCATTGATGATTTTTTTTCATGGTTTAGTTTTTTATGTAGATATTTTTTTTAATAATCTTAAGGATATACATTCTTTATAGTTTAATGTATTCATGAAAAAAAAATTTATCTACGAGCTCACTTCAAAATATAAATCTTAAAAAAAAAATCAACAAAAAAATCTCATTAGTCATCAATATACTAATGGATAAGTTGATCATTTAATTTCATCCAAATAAAAGAAATTATATTCTTAAAATTAATTTAGAAAGATGTATTCATCTTCGACGTATAAATTGTCCCAATCAAAGTTATTAAAAGCCTTTTTTTTTATACGACACGGAAAATATATTATAAACTCGTATCGTAAACTTAAATCGTAAAATCGTATGTAATTTTTTTAATTAATTATACATTGATAATTCTTACCAAGAAATTAAATTACATTAAAATCTGATAAAATAAGTCAACAATAGTATAATCAATGAGTGATCTAAATAAAATAAGAAAGATAGATAGTATGAATCAATAAATTAATAACATGGAGAAATAAAAAGTCTCGGAACAAAATTTCTCAATGCAGAGGAATCGTTGAAAGGTAGGAAGCACAAATAAACACAGTGGCAACCTGGTTGTTCCCATCACAATAAATCTTGATAGACCTCTTTTGGGCTACAAGCTAATGAGTTTAAATTAGTAATTGACTAACATAAATTCAATAATGAAATAAACTCCTAAACAATGTCCAATGCGCTATAAAAAATTCAAATTAAAAATAATTATTTAAAATTAAATAAATAAAAATAATATAATAATAAAAAAGTCTTCATGTTATTCATGTAGTCTGAATCTCCAATTTTTGCATATTCTTGGCAGATTTGAGTCATGATTTCAAACATGTCGTTCTATCTCGTTTGGATGAATTATTGGACCTATTATATATTGTTGTAAAGTTTTAAATGTCTAGTTTTTATCCCAACTTTAATCGAAGTAAAATTTCACCGGTAGCTTCAAATATATCCAAAACAATACATGAATGTTTTGTTTGACATATTTGACAATATTATTTTACTAACTTTGACCCTCTGAGATATTATGTTTCATAACTCCATTTGACATGAAAATTTATCACAATATATTTTTATGTATGTAATATTTCCCTGTAAAATTTCAGCTTTATCCAATATACGGTTTAAAATACATGTTCAATCTCGCAAAACTAGTTAGCAGATATTTTAAGGCCAAATTTGAATATGACCTGGTTCATATCACAAATTTAGTAAACTCATAAAATCGGGCCGAGTTTGGCGAGTTTACCGATTTTGCACGAGTTAAGTCCGATTTTACTGGTAAAAAGTTTTTAGTACGATTTAACACATTAGATACATGTTGACTCGTATAATCTTATGATTTTACGAGTTAACTCGTGATTTTGATAACCTTTAACCCAATAGTACCTTTATTATTAAATAAAAAAAAGTTTTTTTTAATAAATTGGAATTTCTTTCTCTTATATATATAATTGTTTTGCTTGGCAGTTGAAAATACAACTGGGATTTATTTCCTCTATATATTTTTTATTTACCCACCTAAAGCGAAATGATAAACCAAGCCTCAAAGAAATAAAATCAGTTCATGGTGAAATCAACACTTCAAAGCTACATGATATTACCAAGAACTGATTAGTTAAAATTTAATAGAACACGATTAAAATAGAAGTTCTAGTTCAACTTCATCACCAACTTTATGCATACGTTTTATTAATCAATTAACAATCTCATTTTTTTTAATTAAAATACGTGGTCATTTAATAGATTAAACAAGTAATAATAAAGATTAAGAAAAACAATAAGGAGGGTTTTTATTGAGATTAGGTTTGGTATGGGTGGGTATTTATTTTGAGAAAGTAAATAAATAATAACAATTAGCCGGTCAAAACTGAGCAGAAGTCGTTGAATTTTGCTTGTCAATCAGGCTATGAAGATGGGTTATTTATTTATTTATTTATTATTTATTGTAAATGGAAGTAATAGTTTCGATGATGGGAGTTTGTTATTTTTATTCCTCTTTTGGAATCATGGAAGTGGACATGCTTAATATTATAAAGTATTTTGCTGGAGAGATAAGGATAATGATAGATGGAAGCAACCAATTATAACAATCAATAATGGTTCCTAAATTAATTTAATTTTTCTCCTCAGGTACCTTCTGCCCTGCAATAAATGCAATTGCACTTTCAAGTCCCTTTTTGTTTTCTTTTTAAGAATATCCTTTATTATTCATATCAGTTGATTTTGTAGCCGACGCAAACTTTATTTTTCTCGATAAAATATTAAAGTAATATTTTTTTAATATTTTTAAAATTTTAAAATTCAAATTTCAGGGTAAAAAATTTATTAATTATTCTTCTTAATATACCATACTAGTGTGAAGCCATTGAGAATTATAAAAATTAAGGATTGGTTAGGCCATGTATGAAAAAAAATACACACAAAAGATGCCTATCAACTGATTAATCATAAAAGAAAAACAAAAACAAAAAACTTTAGAGGTAAAATTTAATTGATTAGGTTTTGGGTTTGCTTCCCATAAATTATCAGTTCGAGTTCTATAAATTTTAGGGTCATTGAAGGCTTACGTGATTATTAACTTCAGGATCTGTGAGATTAGTCAAGGTATACATAAACTGGTCCGAACACCTACATTTATTTTAAAAAAATTAATTTGTAAACGCTATCACCACTTCCTTTTATTATTACCATGGCAGCCAAACGCATGTATGGCCGTCAATTGTGTAATCCTTGGATCCTTTCGAAGCTCAAAAGAAGGAGAGCTTTTTTTTCTTTTTTGATGTAGGGAAAGGTTTTGTTTTTTCAAAGTAAAAGGAGATAAAGAGAGTCGGTAGGGTTCGGTGCCGCAGTCAAAGACCCTGTTTGGCATGTTTTCGGTGATCAAGACCCGTTTATTTTTGCCATTTAAAAATACTTTTGAAAAAAATTTAGAAAGTTTTATTTTTTATTTACTTTAAATTAATTTTTTTATATTTTCAGATGATATGAAAATTAATTTTTATATAATAATAATAAAATGTTATTTGTATATATTTTTAAATAAAAAATAAATTTAAAAAAAAACTACTAACAAACTTCCAAGAACCTTATAAAAAAACTATATCTAGTATAGTACCACAAACCCACAACTCACCTACAAATTATAAAGGTCATGCCATCACTTCACATTATTATTATTATTATTATTATTATTATTATTTTAACAGTTTTCCCTTCTCATTTCATTTTCACAAATATATATTATATTATTATTTTATAACCACGTTTAATTAAATTTTGATTTTATTCATATTTATTACGAAGAGGATCGGTAGTGTTTTTTCTTATCTCCTATCAAGTATTTTTAACACTCCCGGCTTATATATTTTTGAAAAAATTAAAAGTTTTTATATATATTTTTGTTTTAAATTAATATTTTTTATATTTTCAAATTATTTTAATGTGCTGATGTTAAAAATAATTTTTTAAAAATAAAAAATATTATTTTAATATGTTTTGGAATGAAAAATATTTTGAAAAATAATCACAACCACAATTTAAAACATGTTCAATTTTTTTGAAAAAAAGTAATGTATGTATTATTGGCTTTTTTATATTTATTTTAACTAAGTGATAAAAGATATTTTACATTAATTTACATGTCAATCGATATTAAGATTTTTTAAAATAATTATAAAATCTGAAATTGAAAATTAAAAAACAAAAGGCTCGACAAAATACTGTGATGGCTCTGTTTTTTAAAATACTTTATAAAATTCTTTTCACATAAAGAAATATTAAATTAATTTAATATTTTTATATTCTAGAAAAATAGGCTCCACAAAATAGCTGAAGTTTGTCGTTGATGCAAGGAAAGAAAGAACAGCAGCAGGACACACAAAAATGGATGGGCGGTACAATGTGGGGTCCTCTAGTCTGTGTTTGAGTGATGACCGTAATAGGGAAAAGAAAGAAAGCATCATCATCCTTACTTCTCGAGATTCTCTCTCCAATACAACTGCGATTATAGATATTCACCGTTGAATTTTGATTTTATTCCTATCCATCATCCAGTTGCTTTTTTTGAAAACATGTCCCAAACGATGTTTTTATATTATTTTAATATATTAATATCTAAAATATTTTAAAATAAATAAACAAATATAAAATTTAAATAATAATTATTATATTTTTAAACACCCTCAAGAAGCAATCTATTTTCTATTTTTGATTTGTTATTTTGTGAATATAGATTTTGGATACCGGATTGAGTTTTAAATATTTATCCATTACACAATATACATTTAATACAGTTAATAAAAATATTATATTTTTCATATGACCATCATATGTTTATTGGTTGGATTTTCTGATGTTCATATCTTATCTAAATAAAAAATTTAGAAATTTTTAAATTAATTATTAAATTACGAGTATCTACATAGATATTTATTATCTAACTGTTATTTATTATTAAGTAAAAAATAAAACATTTATTATATATGTTTGTTTTATGTTAATATTGATTTATGTTTATATCATATTGTATTAAGAAATATGAATATTTTATAAATATATCTATTTATTTCAGATCAGGTTTGATAAAATTTAATAATATATATACTCTTTATATTATCTACCGGATAAAGCGATTATCTAAACAATACTAATATAATGAAAATTTTATTCCAGACTCAAATGATTTTTTTCTTCACACGTGTAAGTATATCATATCCGTTTATCATCTCAACACTAATAATTTTTTATTAATTTCTTCTATATTGTTTGTCTCGAAGTATCTTAGATGGAAATACGTGAAAAACATAGATAAAAGGTGGTAAGAAAAAATGGGAGAAAGGAGATGAATGATTTACAATGATTAAACGGTAATAATTTTGTTGGAGGGGGTAAAATATTTATGTAAGAAAATGGGTCAAATCTTGTTGACTGACATGGAGAGACACGAGAAGTGATGTGTTGTTTTCATAATCTCTCATCAGTCATCTCTTTGCAATATACCATAATTATTCGAGGTTCCTTTAGGTTAATTTACTAATTTGCCCTCAAACGATGGTCAAAATCACACCCTCTCTGGTCCAACTAGGACGAGCCCAGACAAAACGACAGTGAGTCAGAGGGCCCACAACGGGATGGTCCCAAAGACCCCCACAAAAGAAAGGGCATGAAACTAGCTAGCAGTACCTCTGTTGCTTCTGTAACATGAAATGACGAAACAGTCCTTTCACCCCCCTCGATGATGCTGGGAGGGAGTAAATTATAAATTAGTACATTTAATTTTGCAAAGCCAAAGAATATTTATCCAAATATTGTTTTTTAAAATATTTTTGTAATTTTTAAAATTTTATTTTTGATATTAATATTTTAAAAAAATTTAAATAAAAAAATTTAAATTTTCAACTTACGATATTCTGACCTGAACGTAATGACAAATCCTTTTAAATAATTTATCTAATTTTAAAAGTTAATTAATCATGTTTTTAATATGTTCTTCTATAGTTAGTAATGGCATCAAATATAGCTTTATATATTTAATTATATCTAAACAATGTTTAATAAATTATCATGTTTTTAATATGTTCTAACCAAATTCAGATTTTATATATCTAAACTAGTTTTTACTATTTTTTTAAAAAAGAAATGCCATAATTTCTTTAAAAAAGACTTGTCATATATGGAATATCGTGCAACTTATCAAAATTGAGTATTAAATCTTAATTTATCGAATCCAATTAAAATCTTAAATTTTCTTCTTTTCTTCTTTATCTTTTAGTGGAGGTATTTTAAATATCTAAAATTTAAGCGTGGTCATGTGTAGGTTGCACAATCTATTTCTATTAGTTTTAATAATAAAAATCAAATAAAAAGATAGATTAGAAACAATCACTTTTTAATTAAGAATATATATAATTTAATAAATAAAGATTGGATAAAATTTCTAAGATATAAAGATACGTAAAGTCATTTCCACTAAAATTAAGCACAGTCGATTTTGATTGATTTATTAATTTGTTAAATTTTGAAAATAACAAAAATAATTATTCAATTCATTCTGCAAAACAACTACAAGGTCTGAATTATATATATCTACTCGCTTGGGAGTAGGGTGTTTTCTTTCTTTGATTGTGATGTGACTATACCACCCTCTGGCCTCGGTTGGTATTTTATAGTGACTTTCAGGCAAGTGTCTCTTTCAGAGTTAACAGATTAAAAGAATATTTGGTATGGTTTCTGTTTTTATTTTTAGGTATTTTTTAAAAGTATTTTTATTTTAAAAATATATAATATTTTTAGTATTTTTATTGTGTTGATATTAAAAATTAAAAAAAAATTAATATATTTTAAATAAAAAAATATTTTTAAAAATACCTTACATCATGATAACAAACACTCTAAAACCGCTTTTGTGTGTTAGAAGGTTATTACCGTAATTAGGAAAGAATACAGCTATCAAGGTTGTTATCTGGAACGCATCATGGTTTTTGGCGCCAGTGTGTGTGTTTGCCCAAGGTTGATCAAAGATTCAAAGCCAGGAATTTAACGTTGTTAACTATCCAAATTATTGCGGATAAAATATGAGGTAATCATAAAACTAAATAATTTTATAAGTTAATTATATTTAATATGTAAAAATAAATTAAAATTTTAAAAATTAGTAAAATTAAATTTGACTCATGTAAAATCAATAAAATAGATAAAATCACATCGAGTTTACGAGTTTATAAAAAATATAAGATGAATAGTTTTCTTGGTTTTACATGAATAATTGATTCTAATTTTTCTAAAATCTGATTGACTAGTTACCCTACTATTTTTAGTTTTCTATATATTTTAAAATGGTTGAACTTTTTTATTGTTTATTTCATTTCTGTTTTAATTGTGTTGTAAAGTTATTTACTACTTGGCTGAAATTGTCAATATATAACTAGCTACAAAAATATAAATGATTTTATAATTCGAGTTTATACTATGTTTTATGTGTCGTGTAACATGAAAAATCAAATTAAAAACTTGAAAACCAATAAAATCAAACTTGACCCATGTAAAATCAGTAAAATGGGTAAAATCGAACAAAGTTTACAAGTTCATAAGAAGTATAAGATAGATGATTTATTGGTTATGTATAAATAACTGGTTGACTTGTTACCATGTTATTTTCAGCTTTTATATATTTTAAGGTGCTTGAACTTTTCTATTATTTATTTCACTTTTGTTTTGAGTGTGTTATATTGTTATTTACTACTTGACTGGACTTGTCAGTATATAACTAGTTAAAAACATTTA
>Ga0307510_10007003_pt1 | contig 13443 bp, 6 predicted proteins | sample 12_EM_MG_FD_207224 | JGI IMG/M metagenome (GOLD analysis project Ga0307510, IMG submission 207224) | Populus trichocarpa ectomycorrhiza microbial communities from riparian zone in the Pacific Northwest, United States - 12_EM | ecosystem: Host-associated > Plants > Roots > Unclassified | place... | reverse complement strand
CGCACACTCAGCGGGGAAAAGCTTTTCACTAACAACCACAGTCTCACGCTTAATGACACCTCTCGATACCCGATGCCCAACTAACTAAGGGCGATGGCAGTAGTATATATCAATCACAAAGACATCATATCCATCTATGAGCCATAGTGCTGCTCCATGTGAGTCCTCTTCTCACACCATGACTCCCGGGCTGACAAAAGCAACACAAACTCTCCCACTGCCGCCGGGCTTCCAGCTCTCTCACGCTGGCCTTACTGTGCTTCCATTTTTCTCCCGGCTTTTCTCCCGAAAGCTGCACGATCCCAAAACTATCGCGCATTTCTGCATTTGAAATGCTTTCCACAAAAACGCCCGAAGCCGAAACATATGCCCGAATCATCAGCGCATTCCCGAAGTCAAACAAGTGCATCCCCGGAGGCTATCAAAACAACAAAGGAGGTATCGGGAGACTATGGAGAGCAGCATCATTTCCAACAGAAGGTTATCCCGGATCGAAAATGAGAGAACCCGACTAGAGTTAACCCCGGAGGCTGGGGTCTGGCCAAGTGAAGGAGACGAGGAGGGTTAGAAACGGAGATAGGGAATTCAAGTGATGGAGATAAGCTTTCTGACACCATCATAATATGCTTACATTTCTACCATGAGAATATTTTATCACCGCACTGGGATTAGTGATAGGAAATACTAGTATACCTTGTTTACTGCAGCCCCTGGTTCCACCGGGCACCACCCGCCACTTCTTCGAGGCATGATAAGTGAGACTCAGTTTTATAGGGATTAGCCGCTGGAGTTAGACCAGATTGTGCTTGTCGAAGCATTTTATCCGGCGGACAAGATTGGTTGTCGTGCCGCTGGGGGGCAGTCCATTCTAGGACTGCATAGATCTCTGTGATATCCGTATAGCGGTACCATTTACTATGGTGGATTGGGGTGTTAGGCGCAGTTGTGAGTTGAGGGAAATAGATAGATTTCTTATGTTAACAGCGGATCTGTGGGTGGTTGAGTGAGATACTATGAAGCCGAAGTTTAGGGTTTGGTCGTGCTGAGAGCTTTTACACCGGGGGGGGTTAATAATATTATCCTGTTCTTGGCTACTTTCGATTAAGTGAGTGCACCGAACCCTGCGCCGCCTGGGCTGCTGCGGTACGGTGGGGGGGCATTCTCCTTCTCTTGTGTGAGGTATCATACCCCGGAAGCCTGAGGGTGGATTCAAGACTATGATTGATGTAGCTAGACGGTCAAAACATCAGGCTGGCTCAGAGGTGCATTTGGAAATCCCACCGGACGCGAGACGGTATCGAGAGGGGTTAAAATTACGTGACCGTGAGCCTGGTATTTAGCGTTGCAACGCATCTACCTCGACTCAAGACAGGACATGAAATGATGATACTTGTAACAATATCGGTAAAAAAGTAAATAATAGGATCGGTAGAAGTAAATAAGTGGCGCGTCACTCACCAAGAAATCAGAGTCCAATAGCCTAGACTATTAAGGTAGTGGAAGTTTTGGCAGTAACGAACTAGCTGCTTGGTATGTGGAGTTGGAAAGGGTACTCGTACATGAGTTGCAACGCTGGCTACCGTGCCCACGGTCGGGTAATTTTGACCTCCGTCGATATGGGCTCCCAGCAACAGCTTTGGAGGGGATAGACCCACCGTGCCCTGAGTGAGGTGGTGCCCTCAGCGAGGCACGGTAGGGTTGCTGTGGCGGAACCGGTGTTTAGTAAGAGTCCTCCTTGGACTATGAGCGCCGCGCCTCGCTCAGGGCACCACCTTGTTGGAAATTTGCTGCTCACCACATGCATATATTCCCATGCGCCTTGGGCTGGAACGCAACAACCTGTTACACGCCATCGTTTTGAAGACTGTTTAACGACCATTAGCTCCATACCAAAACACCGACAACGACCCTGCTTACCTAGTGCGACACGATCAAACACACATCAACCAACACCGAAACACAAACACTTGCGATAGCGGAATCTCAACAGCATCCACGGTTGTACACTCGATCCTCGGCTGGCCGGTTAACTACAACCTCGGTGAATGTGTTTTCACCGAGGATACGACTCGATTGAATAGGTAGAAAAGATGACTCTGCGGGAGAAAATCGAGGAAGGATATGGCATGCGCAGGAAGTATGTCATAGAGGAAAGGTTTAGTTACGAGAAGGACATAAGAGGTCATGTTCTTCCCTTTGTTTGTTGTTAGTCAATCATCGCATTCACTTTCTGGTCATACAGTCACCTGTTCTCCGTCAGAGTCATTCGTTTCCGCATACGATTTCATCTTTCTTTCTAGTTCTCTGATAACTGTTTTCTATTACTATTGTTCGTTCCAATAAAAGCTTCGTCGTTTCAGGCCATTGGAAACCCCGATCTGCTGTGCATAACCCAATAGTGCTTAAAACACCTCGCTGAGGGCACGGTAGATCTACTATGCGAATGCTCCCGACCAGCGACCCTCCAATAACCCCGCGGCCCGCGCAGTACAAACATCTATACCGAAAATCTTGGTCACCTCTCAAGCTTCCCCACCACGACCAGACTGTTCGGCTTGGCACCCACCTGAGCAGCAACTTTAAGATATGGGGTCCGAGGACCACGTAATTATGAATAGAAAATTGAAGAGCTTTGAATGATACCACCAGTACCAGTATCAGGTTCTTAGATTTCTGTTGCTTCGGAATGTGTCGAAGAAAAAGCATGGAGTAGATTAACTGACTTGAGTGCTGCTCCATGCCAATCTATTCACACTTTTGACCTGAGCAGTCCTTGAACATTTGTGTAACAAATTTCGGATCCCGTGACTGGAGAGGTGTTAGTCAGGCACAAGGCTTTGCGATCAACCCCGCCTTTCCTCACCCCCAAGTAAGTCCTTTAACCGCACCCAAGTCAATCAACTCCTTGCTCTCAACAATATTCAGAGTGGTGAAAGTTGGAAAATGTCACAAGCATTCAGCAATAACCATAACTCTTTCAACATCACTACCTTTAACTACACTACTCCGGAAAATAGGCCCGAAATACTCGCTTGGCTATCCCCACTAGAGCCGCGGGTACGGCATCGAGACGTCGGAGCCCAGCGGGTGGACGGTATGGGAGCCTGGCTACTGGAAACTAAGGAATTTAGACACTGGCACGATGGCAATAGGGAGGATGGAACTTATCACCCGACCTTATTCTGCCACGGAAATCCAGGAGTGGGAAAGAGCTATATAATGTAAGGGAGAGCAGGTCCTTGTGAAGGGTCAAAGAATACCATAGTGGCTGATAGGTTGCGATAACAGGTCACTAGTTGTAGACAGACTGTGCGACGAGGCCGCCAAGGAGGATACTGCCGTTGCCTGTTTTTACTTCGACTTTGCAGCTCGGAATGAGCAGTCACCGGAAAATATGCTCGGCTCGTTGCTGCGACAGCTGGTCAGCGGACCTGGGGAAATTCCTGAAGTGGTAGCCCGGGGCTTTCATGAAGAGAGAATGGTTATTGGGGGTAGAGGGCTTCAGGTTTCGGGAATTTTGAATATGTTCCAGACTATTGTAGCGACAAAACGAACGTTTATATGTGTTGACGCACTTGACGAATGCGTGCCAGAGTATCGAATGGTGGTCCTTGAATCATTGGGGCAGATTCTGCAGGGGTCGCGGTGTACACGTATATTTATGACAGGAAGATCACAAGTCCAGAGTGAGGTGGGGAGGAGATTGGGTGGGGCGGCAGCTTTTATCTTGATACGAACTACGGAGGACGAGGTCCTTCAATTTCTGCGTGAGAGACTAAGGAAGGATACTGCACCGGATATAATGAGCAGCGCATTGAGAACAGAGATTATGAAGAGTATACCGGGGATAAACTCAGAAACGTATGTAAAAATGAGTACTATGGAAACGCTGGGCTAAGTCGATGGCTGAAATGTCTGAACTTAGATTCTTACTTGCTTCTCTCCACATCAAGGCAGTCCTGCGAGGGACCACGATTTCCCGGCGGAGGAATGCACTCAAGGCAATAAAAGATGGGGCAGGGTTAGGGGATGCATACGGCGTGACGCTGGAGCGGGTAAGAGTGCAGGATGGGGAAAGTACAAGACTTGCGGTGGCCACTCTTACATGGGTCTGCTATTCGGAACGGCCATTACAGGTGGATGAGTTGTGCCATGCACTGGCAGTGGAGATTGGAGCAACAGATTTCGACCCTGAAAATGTTCCTTCAATTGGCACATTGCTCCACTGCTGTCAAGGTTTAATCACGGTGGATAAGGAAGCTTCGACAGTGCGGTTAATTCATCATACCCTCCGGGAGTATCTTTGCGCTCATCCAAGTTTCTTCAATAAACCTCACTCGATTCTTTCAGAAACCTGCTTGACCTACCTGAACTCACAGCAGGTCAAGGACCTCCCACCCTATCCTCTCCCAGATCACCAAAGCGTCCCGTTCCTCAGCTATTCTTCGAGATACTGGGGAACACATGCGGGGAGGGAGCTCTCAGATCATGCGAAGACCCTTGCGCTGGAGCTCTTGACCCCGTTCGAAGACCATGTGTCCGCTGTGTCACTATTGAAGCAAATATCACATTCCCGGTATACTGGGTACATCCGTGCTCCTCTACTCTTCTCTGGACTACACTGCGCATCGTTTTTCGGGATTGTTGAACTGGTGGCTGCGATCATAAATACTGAAGGTTGCGATATCAACCAACGAGATTGCACAGGTAGTACACCTTTGGCATTGGTGGCGAGGAATGGGCACGTGGGAGCCGCTGCCCTACTGTTGGGACAAGAAGATGTCGACCCCAATCGCGCAGGCACGTATAATCGGACGCCACTCGGATGTGCTGCTGTTGGTGGGCATGAAGGGATGATCAAGTTACTGCTAGGGCGGGGGGATGTCGACCTCGATCGCCTGGATGTGAATGGTCGAACACCTCTCGGATGTGCTGCTTTTGACGGAAGTGAGGGGGTGGTCAAGCTATTACTAGAACGGGAAGATGTCGACCCCAATCAACAGGATAAATATGATCGTACACCACTCGGATATGCTGCTTTCGGGGGACATGAAGGAGTGGTCAAGCTACTACTAGAACGGGAAGATGTCGACCCCAATCGGCTGGATGTAGACAATCGTACACCACTCGGATGTGCTGCTTTCGGGGGACATGAAGGGGTGGTTGAGTTACTGCTAGGGCGGGAAGACGTTGACCCCAATTGCTCGGGTATGCAAGGTCGAACACCACTCCGGAGCGCTGCTATCAAAGGCTACGAGGGGGTAGTCAAGCTGCTACTAGAGCGGGAAGATATCGACCCCAATCGGCTAGATGAAAATGATCGAACACCACTCGGATGTGCTGCTGTCGCGGGACATGAAGGGGTGGTCAAGCTGCTACTAGAGCGGGAAGATATCGACCCCAATCGGCCAGATGAAAATGATCGAACACCACTCGGATGTGCTGCTGTCGAGGGACATGAAGGAGTAGTCAAGCTGCTGCTAGAGCGGGAAGATATCGACCCCAATCGGCTAGACGTAGACAATCGTACACCACTCGGATGTGCTGCTTTCGGGGGACATGAAGGGGTGGTTGAGTTACTGCTAGGGCGGGAAGACGTTGACCCCAATCGCTCAGGTATGCAAGGTCGAACACCACTCCGGAGCGCTGCTATCAAAGGCCACGAAGGGGTAGTCAAGCTGCTACTAGAGCGGGAAGATATCGACCCCAATCGGCCAGATGAAAACGATCGAACACCACTCGGATGTGCTGCTCTCAATGGACATGAGGAGGTAGTCAAGCTACTTCTGGGACGAGCAGATGTCGACCGCAATCGCCTAGATAGAAATGAGCGAACACCGCGCGGATGTTCCGCTGCCGAGGGACACCAGGGGGTGGTCAAGTGGCCGCCGGAAAACGAAGGATTCTAACTCGACAGGTCGAATAAAAATGGCGGTACACCGTTCTCTCATACTGCTCGGAGGAGCCATGCGGGAATCGTGAGGCTACCATAAGCTCTGATATCCCTCGAAGGCCTAGTTGCGCGGTAGCCCCACCAGCTATGAGTCAACAATGATATAGTAGAAGCACTGGGTGCCCAATTTGCTACGCCCAGATCGCACGGGATTCCTTGTTTTCTAGCACTGGCCTTTGTCAATCTCTAATAGTCTAGTATGCGCTGCCCTGGGCATTACTGTCTTCCATTTTCCTCTTCTATGTTCTTTTTATGAGTCCGGTAGCATGATCTCAAAATTCTCCACTACTGTTATTGTCGCAAATCCCATATGTATTTAGGCATAACTTACCCTTCTAAATCCAGATATATGCCGGTGTTTGCAAATGGAGCCTCGCCAGCTTCTGCGTCGCGCAGCAACTGGTGGGCTATCTCATTTGTTAACTTGCACCATTTATCCTGATTCCAATCCCCTCATCCAATTTATTCCTTGTTACAAAACCTCCTTCCCTTTACTTCTTCTTTCTTTATTTATTTCATCCCTGTTTTCCCTTGCTACGCTTGATAGATGGATAGATAAACTGCGTATAAATTTCTCTTTCCGATACCTGACCTAGTCTAGGCGTTCCTTTTTAACAACAAGGTTGTTCAGGCACAGCAGATTCAGAGTTCTGATGCGGATATGCGCCAATTAATTGCATACAGCAGGTATAAAAGAGTGTGACAAAGAACTTATCAAAGGAAGGAACAATCGAAAAATGATCGACTGCAGTGAAGCATAAGGAAAACGAAGGCGAATAGAAAATGATATGCGATGAACTGACAATGAACAGATAAAGGGAAGGAAGGACTGCCCTATATCCTTCTTGAGACCGGACCTTCCTCCATAGTACGCTTCCTGCGCATGCCTAATCTCTCATCAGTTTCTTCCACTCAGTCGTTTCTGCTCTTTCTTGTCCGAGCCACTTCGGAGGTGGGACTAGAATGCCCGAGGGTATAGTTAAGCGGCCAGCCGAGGGCAGAGCATATAGCCGAGGATGAGGTTGATGTTCGGTTATCGTGAGTTTTCGTGTTTCAGTGCGGAGCCATCGGCGTTTGATGCTGTTGCATTGGATATGCAGGGTCAATGTCGCAGCCGGTATTAAGCTAACTGTAGTGGAACAGTCCCCAAGAAACGGTGTGCAACAGACGATGGTAGCTGCGTTCCCTGTCAAGGGCGAATGGGAAAATATTCATGTGGTGAGCAGCCAAATTTCCAAAAGTTCCGGGAGCCATGATAAGCAGAATCGGCTCTTCATCTGATTTTGAGATGATATATTATCCCTAGCATAAATTAGCACTTGTATCACATCCGAAAATATCTCCGGTCCCCCGAGCCCTTTCCCAATTCCTACCAGTGCAAATAGATTGGCCCTACCTCACTTGCCTAGTAAATTATCCCTAGCCATATGGTGTCCAAGCGGGACCATTATATTAACCTGGAGGCAGCAGCCTAGTGAACTGCAATCATACGCTAGAGTCCCAAAGTCACCGCGAACGGGCACGAAATTTGACATGCATAGAAAGTTATATTTATATTCGCGTCGTGCAATAGTGATCGAGGATAGGTCGTTTTGAGAAGGTATTTCCTAGGGTCCTTCAATAAGCACCAATCTATAATTAATCCTCGGGGTCGAAATGCAAGCCCTAGTTAGCAGAAGTATGGAAAGTAGGGGTAAGGGGTGGAGGGTTGTGAGGTTACTAGATTATCGCCTGAGCAGATGTGTCTGTTTGGCAACCGTGATAAGGCCGGCAACTGCGATTCGGCCATTGCCCAATGTTGGGATGACAGTAAACAACTCTATTCCATGCTGCAAATTATTAGTTTACTGCTGCACTGCATACCCCTACCCAGAGCTCCTACCTATCCGCTGATGTTGGCCATTTAAACAATAATTTTTGTTATCCGGCTGAGAAGATTGGTTGCAGCACCGCGTGGGGGGGCAGTCCATTCTAGGATCGCCATGATCTCTGTAGAATCCGTATAGTGGTATGGGCACAGTTGTGAGTTAGAAAAAAATAGATTTCGTAATATGCAAACAGCGGATCAGTCTCAGTGGGTGATCGAGTGAGATACTGTGAAGCAGATGTTTAAGATTCGGTGGTGCTGGGGGGGGTTCTGAGGGAGGTTTTTTTTTTTTTAACAACAATATTATTATCCCGTTTTTGGCTGCTTTCGATCAAGTGAGTGCACAGAACCCGGTGCCCGGGTTGCTGCGGTGCGGTGGGGGAGCCTCCTCCTTGTTTGGTGTGAGGTACCCTGGAGGGTGGATTCATGACTGTGATTGTTATGGTGCCTTAACAAAATTAACCGTACATTAACGAACAGGAAAAATTCAGCAATGATAACAGCACTCCCCCACCACCCCACTATCACGAAATCGAAAAAAAAAACACAAAATGTAAATACATAGTAGAATACATAGTTGGAATTAATATTTGATCTAGGGGAATATCTTTGGGTGGCGTTGAAAATGCGGGGTCGCGAGGAGAGTTGTCTTGCCATGGAACCTTTGTGTACGGTTAATTCTGTTAACGGACAATACTAACTTAGCATTGTGTCCGCTTTCTGATATTGATATGAAGGTCCGAAACCGAGCTGGGAGCTCATAGGGCGTATGAGGGACGGGAGTTGACACTGTGGCTTTTGGGAGAAACCCCCTGGTCCGTAGCTAGCAATATGGGGCGGGGGAGGGTGACGAGAAACGGGGAATGAAAGAGTTGAATCCATGGACTTGGAGTGAAGATGTTTATTCTGGACTCATGAGGCGAATGCCAGCAAGGCTTATAACAAGTGATATCGGCTGGACATCGGTTGATGCTTGGAGGCCCGCTTTAGTCACGGTTTCTTGGTTTCGCAAAAGGTCCCGTCCACCCATGGAGCCGTCGGATGCAGTAACTTATAGCGCTAAATGGTGAAGAGTCAAATGGACTGCATGGAGGGCGGGAGCTTTACTATTTTATGTTACTCCTCCATTGGTCGGGGGATTGTAGAGAATCCTCCCTTCTTCTGTTATTATTGGAGTAAGTGAGGAATGGGGAAATGCACGGAGGAAAGTGGATACGTGTGTGGAGGTAGATAAAGCAACAATAGTAATTCTATTATGCTTACAATACTTCTGTTTTTGCAGTCGGTTTAGAGAGAATGGATGTCAGGGAATGGAATTGCGGCTTATTACCACCCATTGTCATCCGGTATGATACCACATTTGATTATGTGCAACAATGTCCTGCAAATACCATACGGTTGGGAGTTTAGTAGTTGCGATCCTCATATGTGTTGGATTGCCTATGGGGCATGCGGTTGTGCGGATATGCTGATACACGGGTATCTGGTCATGTGGTTTGGAGATATGTGGTTATAGATCAATTTCTTTTGAGGCCCGCTGTGCTAGGCTCTTAGTAGTGGATTGCTGTTTTCGCATCTTATGCCTCCAGGCATTGGATATTGGTTGATATGATAGACACCGCCATTCAGCATTATGTATCGGGTATTTAGTTTTATAATGTTGCTTTCAAATCCTATGCGGTACGGAATTCGGTAGTTAGCATAGGGCATATGCCCTAGGGACCATAGAAGATATTGAAATATCAGGGTGGTTTCAGATTTCTTGAGATCACTAGGGATTAGGGCTTGCTCGCTAGGTGCCTCTTTAGAGCCGAGTTCCGGGGGTTTCTGGTGTTGTTAATTAGATCGAGATATATATCTCTTACCCTATTCTTAGATGGCACATAGAGGGAGCGGCCTTGTAGTTCACTACTCTTCGGTGTTTTGCTGGGCTTAGAGCCGGGCGCGATTGCACTTTGACCCCTCCATTCATTAGTGCTCCCTTTAGGCTCTAATGATATGAAGGTTCAGCTCGGGCCAAAGGGGATTGATCGTCTAATAAAATTAGGTCCACCCCACCGCAAGACTCACGCCCTAACTACCTTTGTGTTTTCCACCACAATCTGTTCCGGCAGGCACTCAAACCTTTACCGCTCCGGTATCTATTAGATTACAAAAAGGCTTCCTTCCCTCGCTACCCGGCTCCCCTCTCTTCTTCCTCTTGCCCGCCACCAGGCGCATCAGGCATGAACAAGACCATTTGTTTGATATAAATACCCCGCAACGAGACGAGGTTTGCCGGCCAAACCAGCCATTTGCGTGTTATCCGATAAATTGGCTTGAGGATGTATTTTTGACACCGGCAGTTACACAAAATGTCCGGGATATTGGCCTAAGGTTTCCTTTAAGATTTGCAAGTGATTGGGGCTCATCTGGGACACGAAACCTATGGAAAGATTGCCAACGACATAGTATCTCATAAGATGGGACTCAGCATATGACCAAAAATAATAATCCTTGCCGGGAGGCGATAAACTTAATCCTCTACTGCGAGCGGGAAAGAAGCCAATACGATTTTCTGGTAACTGCTATGTGCCGTGGTAGGTATAAGGGAGATTTAGATTTCACTCTAAGTTTGTCGGAGTCCTGCAAATCGTAATTTCTTATAGCGGGCGCCAAAGAGCAAACGGTGATAATGAGGGCTAGGAGAGATTTAATCCAACAAGTGGGTCTATACGGCAGTCGCACTGAGGAACCGTGGTTGCTGGACATCATCACGGTTGCGTAAAATACCGACAGATGGGATAGGTATACACGCTGGTGAAGCTACTTATTATCGGGGTACTCAAGGCAAGTCTAAAAACTAATTGAGAGGGGGCGGCAGAAGGAATTTTTTGTGTTGGTCGCTTGGGAGGGGGGTGTCGTTTCACTCTTGGGATATAGTGTTGGTGTTGGTTACTCGAAAGAGTAGATTATTTTAGTAATTACGAGCAATACATATGATTTATACTATCGGTCACGGTGGGGGAATGTAAATTACTATGGGAGTATGGGGTACAGCAGCCCATAATGCCTACTAGAAACCTATAGTATGAAAATGTTTCTGCTAGTGTCCGGTTACATTCTTATCCGACTGTACTCGCTCACACCTGGAAAATAAGTAATTGGGGATTGAAAAATAGCAGTGCATTTCCGGATGGGTAAAAGTCAAGGATATATTCAGTGGGTAGGTAGACAGGTGTCGGTTGGGTAGGTGTATCTCTCCCTAAAGACTTCTGAAGCCTGTTGGGGGCATTACTGAAAGCAAGTATGAATAAAGAATGACGGATGAGCGCTCCTTTTTCTTTTCGTTTCTCCTTGCTTCTTTCCTACCTTACTAACACTATATTGTCCTCTCTCCGTGTTCAGTGTATACCTCCCTCGCAGCAAGTTCCAATACATAGGCTCTGCCCTGACTGACGTAATGAGGCTGAAACCTCCCCCCACGGCCCCGACGGAGGGCCATTGCCACAAAGACGCGAAAGATGTCAAGTGTCCAAGCCACAACACTTGCTGCTATGCCCTCGGCTATCTCTCCAACGTTCCTTCTAGATGAGCCTGAACTGGAGCCTGAACTATGAGATGAGCTTGCGCAGTTGTCGATGTTTGCGTTTGCATAGTCCCCCTAGCGCCCGACTGTAGTGGTGGCATTTAGTATCATTGTGGTTTCAAGATCTGGGCCTCTTCAGCCTTTTGTTCAAGCCTCCGTTTTGCTACTGGGCAATCAGTCCTCGTTACTTGTAAGTCATTTACCGTGCCTTGGGGTCTTGGCTACTTACCAGCCACAAATAAACCTAATAATTTTGGGGGCGATTTCGTATGTCTCCTGATTCGGTGTAAACTCGTCGGTCTATGGTGTCGAACAAGAATCACGCATTTGCCTTCTTATCGCCGGTAATGGTGCCGACGTAACTTAGGGAGCTCCTCCTGCTGTATTGGAGGATTCAGTGTTCTCCGATAGCTTGAGATTTCGCAGAGTCCTCCCTCGAGGGTCCCCGAGGGTGGTCTTAGGGGTGGCCCGTATCCGGGCGCGCTCAGGGCTCGGAGTCAAGAGGACTCAGATGAATCCAGTGGTTGAAACTCCTATAGCAGTTACTGAACCACCGGCTTCAAGACTCCCCACAAGGTAGGTTTGATGGCTAGAACAATCCAAAGCTGATTTGGGAGAGGTGCCAAACTTCAACCGAGGATTTGGCGCCACACCCCCAGGTGGGAGATATTGGATATACCGCTTCGATTGGTTTGTGCTGTAGATGTTGATCTTGGAAGGTTGTCTCTACCCGATACTATCAGTATTTTACGTAGGGAAATCTGATAGATATAATAGCAATCCAGGCTAATAGTCCAATCAGGCCTCCCGCTAGGCCGGGTCAAGACCTCATCTGTAGCTGTCGTGATGTGGACTAAGTCGCCGTCAGATATTCCTCCAAATGGTGTGGCTTGGTTTGCCGCCGTATGAGTAGCCTGGTCATAAGTGATTAGCCAGTTATGCTCCTCTAAGTCCGCCACCAAGAGCGATGTCCCATATCCTGAGACGAAATCAACGCCTGAAAGAAAACCCTTCAATGACGGAACTAGTACTGCCATAAACCAGGTAGCCTCCTGAGAGCGTTTGTTAGGAACCAATTCCTTGGGGTCATCTCCACATCTCTCTATCGTTGGTGGCAATCTCATATTGCCATCTCCCGTCCCCAATGGGAGCCACATTCTTTCCATAAATGGTGTTGTTGGTGGTTCCCACTTTCCAACAGTAAGGTCAAAAATCGGATTTCGTATGAAAGATAGCATTTGCAGAACCAGGTATTGTGCCGGGAACCTGTCCTATTTTTTGAGCAGAATTAACACTATGTGGAGGGGGTTAGAAACTCTGATATTTAGTGGCCGAGGCACCGTATCTAAACATATTGTCCACGTTTGTTTGTATGGAGGGGAGAATGTTGCGCGAGTACGGGCTAGGGCCAGTGCAACCAGCGCATAGCGCAGAACACGTCCATCGTCCCGCAGCATAAAGGATACCCCCCACCCTAGGTCACTACACGCTTCGACCTTTGTTCAGTAGAGAGCGAATGAGAGCGTTTTGGAAGGTTGTGGGGAGCCCTACTTATATGCGCATTTAAGGAATAAAAATCTTCAGCTGTATCAACATCCCTGCAAAGCACTACCGGTGTAAAGGGCAGCAATGACCAAGAGGCCAAACCTCAAATGCAAAGAGTGGCATCATTCCTCGGGAACAGCACAAACCATGGAAAAGGATTGAACAGTGTGGGACCTGGGCCTAAGAGAGAAGTAGAGCGCGATGGAGAATGAATGGAAAATATTTTGTCCAGGGAAGACAGAGGCCATGGGGCACTACGGTATTATTATTGTGAGTCGCTGGGGTTAGTTATGTGACAGATAGCGTGACCTTGATTCATCGAGAGCAACGGACATATATCTGGAATTCATTATCTCTCGCAAAAGGACAAACAAGAATAATTTGGGAGTTAAGACAGAAGTGGTAGCTGGGAGAGAAGGAGAGAATTGGGGATGAAGAGAAGGGAGGAGAGGAGAAATGAAGGGGAGCCAAGCACAAAGAGGGGGGGGAGGGGAACTATGGAGATGAGAG
>Ga0307510_10007002_pt1 | contig 13444 bp, 11 predicted proteins | sample 12_EM_MG_FD_207224 | JGI IMG/M metagenome (GOLD analysis project Ga0307510, IMG submission 207224) | Populus trichocarpa ectomycorrhiza microbial communities from riparian zone in the Pacific Northwest, United States - 12_EM | ecosystem: Host-associated > Plants > Roots > Unclassified | place... | reverse complement strand
ATATATCTTTTACATTTCCTATTCAGAAGAGGATTTTTCAATTAAAGTGAAATGGAAGGAATAAATTATCTAATAAAAAAGACTAAGGTGCATGAATACCTACTTGGTGTTTAAACTCTAGATGCGACACCTTGTTGTTGTCCTACTATCGCAACCTCTTTTGGACCAATAAAGATTCATATGTCATCAACAATTCCATTAACACTGAAAACTTCATTCCAATTCTCATTATATCCAAATTTTAACTTACTAAGTAGAATAAATTTCTTAATCCTTCACACATGTACATTATTTTTCATTTTTTTATATAATTTAAATAATTTCAAATTCTATATCAATGGTACTTCCAAACAAAGATTAGAGATTGGTCATTTTTTTGTTAATTCAATTTAATCCCCTCATAGCATTGTTCAATGTTTCAATTATAATTAGAGTTTTAGAGCTCAGTTTTAAGTGTGGTTGGCCTTTTTAGAAAGGTAAGACAACATGATACAACTTTATGAAGGGTGATGAACCTAGTTTTGCCATTTATACATCGAAATGCACCCATTTCAGTAGCATATAAAAATTGTCCAGGAGCATCTAGTTAGACATTTTGTTCAGTTTTAACCCCATACCTGGAGTTTTATAACTCTAATTTAAGTAAAACTAGTTGCATTTGAAAGATGGCATCCACATCTACAACTTTTATGAAGGAATATATTTTAAATTCTGTCATTCTCAAGCCTAGTTTTCTGATGAAAGTTCAGTGATGAAACTACCATAATTTTGGCTTAACAACTTAACAAACAAGTGTTTTCATGTGTTTCCCCATCATTCATGATAACCAATTCCATTCACTATGCCTTATAACACTTTCAAGTGTGTGTGTGTGTATCTCTTACATCAATCAACTCACCAATTCTATCTTTTTTCAATCATTCCTTATTATAAGCAACATCATTTCATCAATAACAATATCAAAAAAGACAACCAAAGCTCATAATCACAATTTCACATAACACTAACATATTCAATATATCTCATAACATATACAATCTAATCCTTTTAGATACATTACTTACCTTTAATAGATGATGAATCAAGAGAAAGAAGTACAAGTTTTCTTCACTTTTCCCTTCCACACCTCATTTCCTCTAAAATCTCGCACTTCCAAGCTCACTCTCTCCTTAACAACTTGATTCTTTTGTTCTTTGTCTCTAAAAATCTCCTAAGTCTATGTTTTTCTTAGTGATTGAACAAAAAACTAAGAAGAATTTCATGGATTCTCCTCCTCTCTTAATCTCTTTAGAATTTTCGGCCAACTTGGCTTCCTTTAAAAGCCAAGTATTCTATTTTTTTAATTACAATTTTTCTTTTTTACTTAAACCATTTATTTTTGGGTAAATTTCCTTTTTCTGATTCTATCATTTGTTTATTCTAAGTCCAAGTTGAGTTATTTTGACTTTCATTGAATTATATGACATATTTATTTTTATTCCAACCTCTCCAATTTGTCCATCTTCCCAACAAAATAAATAGTTATTCCACTCATTTAGTATAATATTGTTCTTACTACCTGCGTGAATTCTGTCCAAGGGTTTATATTTCTCCCGTCTTTATAAAAATCTCATCCTTGGAATTGGTGTTCATACCTCTTTGTGAAAATAGTTTTGAATGTTTTTTCATCATTTTTTACTCCCTTTCCTAGGCTTCTTCTTTAATTTTGGAACTTTGCTATAATATAACCTTCTTATTCCTCAATTCCTTTACACTTCGGTCCAAGATTCTCACTAGCTATACCTTCATAGTTAAATCTTTGCGAATCTCTATAGGAACTTGTGGCAAAACTCTTGTGAGATCCAACTCTACTTTCTGAAGTAGTGATACATTGAATACGTCATGTATCCTTGCCAAATATGAAGGCAATGCTAACTGATAGGAAATGAGACCAATTCTTTCAATAAATTCAAAAGGACCAATATATTTTAGAGCTAATTTGCCTTTCATACCGAAACAAACAATGTTATTCTATGGTACAACCTTTAAGAATACTTGATTCCCCACCATAAATTCCAACGATCTTCTTTGATTGTCCATATAACTCTTTTATCTATCTTGTGCTTCTTTCATTCTTTCCCATATTAACCTCACTTTATCAGTAGTTAATTGCACCAATTCTGGTCCTGGGAGTTTCCTCTCACCCATTTCATCCCATCATGCAGGAGTTTGATATTTTCTTCCATACAATGCTTCATAGGGAGTCATACCAATAGTAACCTGGTAATTATTGTTGTATGAAAATTCCACTAATGACAAATGCTCTTTCCAGTGTCCCCCAAATTAGAATGCAGGACCTTAACAAATCTTCTAAGATCTGAATGGTTCTTTTAGACTAACCATCTGTCTGTTGATGAAAAATAATGCTTAAGTTCAACTTTATGCCTAAAACACGTTGTATACTTGGACACAATCTTAAAGTGATATGTGGGTCTCTATCAGAGATTACGGATACTAAAACCCCATGAAGTTGAACCACTTCATTAACATATAATCTAGCCAATTTATCAATAAAATTACTTATTCTCATCAATAAGAACAAAGTAGATTTAGTTAATCGATCCACAATCACCCAAACTGCATCATTACCCTTCTTGCTTCTTGGTAAACCCAAGACAAAATTGATAGTGATATTCTCTCACTTCTATTCTAGAATCGAAAGAGGCTGTAATTTTCTAGAAGGTCATTGATGTTCTACTTTTACTTGCTGACATATTATATATTTTGCTATATATTTAGCTATTTCTCTTTTCATCTTAGGCCACTAGTAATTCTCTTTTAGATCCCTATACATCTTGGTACTTCCAGGATGAATTGTAAGTCTGGACTCGTGTGCCCCACTAAGAATTTCTTCATTTAGAGCTTATCATTTGGTATACAATTTCTTTTTCCCATTGCTACCATTTCATTTTTCAATATACTAAACAATGAATCTTGTTCCTACTTTATTATCTTTTTGTCTTTACTAACTCATTATAGGTTTTCCAAGTTTCTAAAATTCTATTTCTCAACAATGGTTGTACTATCAATTTTGCTAGAGTGATCCCCTTACTCCCATACTCAACTAAACTCCGTATTTAGTCAATTCTAAAAGTTCATTTTTGTCTTCAGCTAATACACTAATAATCATTATCTTATTCTTTCGACTTAAGACATTAACTACCACATTTGCTTTTCTAGGATAATAATCAATAATACAATCATAATCTTTTAGTAGCTCTATTTATCTTATCTGTCTGGCATTTAACTATTTATGTGACATCAAGTACTTTAAACTTTTATGATCGATGAAAATCTATACTTGAGTCCTATATAAATAATGTCTCTATATTCTTAAGGTAAACACTACAACTGTTAAATCCAAGTCATGTACTAGATAATTCACTTCATATGGCTTCAATTATCTAGAGGCATAGACAATTACCCTACCATGTTGCATTGGCACACAACCTAGACCTTTAATGGAAGCATCACTATAAACCATAAATCTTCTTTGTTTTTCTAGAAGTATCAATATGGTTGAAGTCAATCTCTTCCTCAACTCTTAGAAGCTTTCATCATCTCTTGACCATTCAAACCTGACTTCCTTCCTAGTCAACAAGGAGGCTATAACCAAAAACCCTTCTATAAACCTCCTATAATATCCCACTAGCCTAAAAAAAAACTATGAATTTCAGTCATATTTATTGGTTTTTCCCATTTTAAAACTACTTCTACATTCTTAGGATCAACATGTATACTATTTTTTTATATCACGTGTCCCAAAAATACCACTTCATTCAACTAAAATTCACACTTACTCAATTTGGCATATAACTTATTTATCCTCAAAGTCTCCATTGAAATTCATAACAGTATATCAAGATGTCGTCTATAAACACTACCATAAAATAATCCAAATAAGGCTTAAAAACCCTATTCATTAAGTCCATAAATATTACTAGAGCATTAGTTAGCCCAAATGGCTTTAGTAGGAACTCATAATAGCTATAATGAGTCCTAAAAGTTGTCTTTTGTATATCTTGATCCTTGATCTTCAATTGATGATGCCCCGATCACAGATCTATATTTGAGAATACTCGTGCTCCCTTGAGTTGATCAAATAAATCAATCCTAGGAAGGAGATATCTATTCTTTATGATCACCTTATGCAACTACCTATAATCAATACAAAGCAGAAGGGTACCATCCTTGTTCTTTACGAACAGAACAAAAGGCTCTCTAAGGTGAAGTATTGGGTCGAATGAGTCCTTTTTCTAACAATTCTTGTAGTTGTACCTTCAACTATATTAATTAAACAAGGGCCATTTTGTGCGGGGCCTGGGAAATATGTGTAGTGCTTGACAACACCTTTATAGTTACCTCAACTTCTCGTCTACAAGGTAACCTCACACCATCTCGGTAACTCCTCAGGAAATACATCAGGATATTCTCATATTACTGGATTTTTTAAACTTCTTTCCTCTATTTTGGACATCCTTTAAATATGTTAGGAAAACCTCACACCATTTTATTATTAATTTCCTAGTAGTCATCATTGAAATCAACCTATTAAACACCGCATTTCTCCCCCCGTAAATTCCACCTCACCACCATTTGACATTCTAAGAATAATTATCTTAGCATAACAATCCATCTTAGCAAGGTACATACTTAGACAACCTATCTCTAAAATTATATCAAAATCTAGCATATTTAGTGCTATTAAATCTACCCTTAACTTATAATCCTTTATCAAAATAGTAAACCCCTCGTAAACATCTTCTATTTCCACTTCCTCCCCTAAAGGTGTACTAATAAATAACTCCCTCACTATTTTTCTTACATGTACATTCAATTTATTGACAAATTTACAAGATACAAAAGAATGTGTCGCTTTTGGGTCAAATAATGTATAACCCTTCTGAGTATTACAATGATTATACCTGCCACCATATCTGATACGACTCTAACAACAATCTAATCAATATAGTATACTATGCCCTGAGTCTTATTACCCTGTCCTTGGCTTGAACCTTACTGGTACCAACTCTTGACTGGGTAGGTCTCATCTACTCTCCACTGGGCCTACTTATTATCTCTGACCACTGCTGACTCGATGCCAAAGTCCTATTTGGGCAATTTCTCCTGAAATGCCCATATTCTCCACATAAATGACATCTCTCCTTCAAATATAAACACACTCTCTAGTGATGGCCCTCCCACCTATAAATAAAACACCTCTTATAGTTACCCTACAATCTCCAAGATGAAACCATCCACAAATATCACAACGTGGAAATGTAAATGATCTCTGAGTAGCAGTCCTTGATGAACTGCTACCCTGTGCTACTCCAGCTCTACCTCTACTAGGAGTAAATCCTCCCCTGTTATACTGCGAAAATCTACTAGTCTATCCTCTTGTATCGGGACCCCTTCCCCTAAATAACTGTCCCTGGTGAAGCCTACCTTCTCCTTTTTTAGAAAGAGGTGGCTTACCTGCAAAAGGTACAAGCTCCTTCCTCTTCCCCAAATCCATCTGACCCCATCTCCTAAAAAAGCTCCTCCTCTCTTATCACATTGACCCCACATAAATTCTTTATTTATACATTGCCCCATATGTTTGCTTTATTTATATTTTACCTCACTAAACTCTTTCTTTCTAGTAATTTAATGCTATACCATTTTTTTTCTCATTCAATTTCACTCTTTTCTTTTAATTAGAGTTTTCTTTGGACTTAAACGTTTGTTTCCGGGTAAATTTCATTTTCCTGATTCTATCATCTGTTTATTCTAAATATAAGCTAAGTTATTTCAACTTTCATTGAATTATATGACATACACAGTTTTATTTCAACCTCTCTAATTTGTCATCTTCCCAGCAAAATAAATATTTCTTCCACTCATTTAGTATAATATCATTCTTACTACCTGCTTAAATTCTATCCAGGGGTTTACATTTTTTTTCTATAAAAAAATGATGCTCTAGTGCCGCATGTGTGTTTTAAAGAAGAAGAAAAAAATCATAACTTGGGTTATAGACTTGACTATGTCAAATAAGTTGGTTTTATTTTAATTAGATGATAAAAAAGAGACAGCGACAACAAATAAACTAAATAAAAAAATTTGGCTACAATAACCTAAGAAAAAAATATTTTTTGAAAAGGGAAAAATGATGAAACTTAATTCTTAGCTGATTAAATACGAAATGACAAACTAGGGTAAAAAGGACAAAAAAACCTAGTCTGATTCAACCCGAGCTGACATGACAAACCTATAACTCAAATTATAAAGGTCGAGGCAACTCGATAGCCCAAGTCATAAGATGACAAGCCAATAATTTTTTTAAAATAATGAAATCGAAAAAAAAAATGAAAAAAAGATGTTAATCAATGCTAGCTTTTTAAACTAGAAGCACCCTATATGGAAAAACAACGGGACTCAATTCCCAACCAATTATATGTTGAAGGAGAAAAGTAGAAAAAAATAATTCAATCACACAAAAAGATAAAAAAATAACAATTAATAAATTGAGGATTAAAATTGAATAAAAAATAGATCAGAGGACACCTAAGATTTTTTAATATTTGGATTGAAAAAAATCAAAGGAATGAGGAATAACTAAAAAAATAACACATGAAAAATGGAGATTAAATGATGCAATTAAATAAAAATAAAAACTTCACAAGGGTCAGGACAAAAATTAAAAACCAAAAGAATAAGAAAAAAAATCCAAAGACAAAACAAATTAAGGGGCAACTTTTGAAATTTGAAGGGCTAGATGCCAAAATAGAGGTCCATTCAAGGCACACGCTGACCAGGATGGATGAGTTACTGAGACACTTCAAACACCTACATGAAAGCCATCGTTTGGCCGCACACCACCCAAAGGTGCGACCGTCCTTTACGCGTTGACGCGTGCTACACACTCTTCAACCGTTTTTTTTATAATATTTATTATATAGACAAAGTAAAAATTTGCTCCTTAACCCAATTAACAATGAAAAAAAAAAACCAAGGTGATATGAAAAATATCTCCGGATGCAAGCCTTTTTTTTTATTGCTGAAAGGGCATAACAATAATGAAACTGCACATTAAAAATTAAAAACCTACATAAACTTTTTTGGTTCCTAGACTAATTTTGTACTTTAATTGTTAAAAAATAAAATAAAATAAAAGAATCATATTACCCTTATCATCAGTTAAGTCAAATTTATTTGTCATGAAAGTAAAATTATAATTTTACTATTACAATCTACCACGCCATTTGGTTTAGAGTTACGGTAAATAGCACACCCTTCAATTTTAATGTATTTTGTTAGAATATAGAGAAATTATGGAGCACATAATCAATTAAAGAGACAAATAGATTAATTGAAGATCTCAATCGAAATAAATTAAGGGAAATTAATTTTTTCTTATAATAATTAATTTGATTTGTTTTCTTTTTTCTTCTATTGTATGCTCTATATAAACAATTATATTTAATAATCTATCCTAGCTTCTTAAATCAGAAGCACCCCATATGGAAAAACAACGAGATCTAATTCCCAACCAATTAAATGTTAAAGTAAAGAATTGAAAAAAAATCCAATAACACGAAAGGATAAAAAAATAACAATTAAAAAATTAAGAATAAAAACTGAAACATAAATAGATCAGATGACAACTAAGATTTTTTGATATCAGGATTGAAAAAATCAAAAGAATGAGGATTAAACTAAAAAAATAACACATGAAAAATTGAGATTAAAGGATACAATTAAATAAAAATAAAAACTTCACAAAAAGATCAAGGACAAAAATTAAAAAAAAAATTCTGAAGACAAAACAAATTGAGGGGTAACTTTTGAATTTTGGAGGGTTGATGCCAAAATGGAGGTCCATTCAAGACACACAGCAACAAAGATGGATGGGTTGTCGAGACGCTTCAAACACCTACATGAAAGCCATCGTTTGGCTACGCACCACCGAAAGATGCGGCTATCCTTTACATATTGACATGTGTAACGCATGCTTCAACTGTTTTTTTTATAATATTTATTATATATACAAAGTATAAATTTATTCCTCAATCCAATCAATAATGACAAAAAAACCAAGGTGATATGATAAAAATATATCCGAATGAAAGGTTTTTTTTTTTTTAGCTAAAAGGCATAAAAATAATAAAAATGCACATTAAAAATTAAAAACTCAAAATTGACCTGATACCCTAGAATAAACTTTTTTGGTTAAAAAATAAAATAAAAGAAACCTATGACCACAGATGTAAAATTTATTTATTATGAAAGTAAAATTATAAGTTTACTATTACAATTTACCATGCTATTTGGTTTAGAGTTACAGTAAATAGCACACTTTTTTATTTTAATATATTTTGTTAGAAAAATTATGGAGCACATAATCAATTAAAGAGATAAATAAATTAATTGAAGATCTCAATCAAAATAAATTAAAAGAAATTAATTTTATCTTACAATAATTAATTTAATTTTTTTTTTGTCTATTGTATGCCGTATATAAACAATTATATTTAATAATTTAACTCCATCAAATCAATATAACTGTACTATATTTTTGTTATCATTATAGATCCCCCTAGAATCTGGAAAAACTAGATTCACATGTTTCTAACAAAGCATTAATAAGACCAAAGCACCCTTGTAATCCCTCATTAATAACTGCCACTACTTTCCCACATCTCTGTTTCTTGTTGAACTTGTAAAAGAAAAACAGAAACAGAGTTGGTGTGGTGTATGCCTGCAGACAGGAACTTGTCCATCTCTTTGGTTTTAACTGTTTCCCAAAGTGCACAGCTTTAATACCATACCACATCCATACTCTCTCCCTCTCTCAAAGCTTCAATTTTTGAAGCAATCAGGAAGAGCAGAAACCCTAGCAACCCATCATCATCATCATCATCATCATACAAAAAAATTAATTAATAAATAAATAATGGCTGCTCTTAATCTTCGACAACCACCACCAGAGGATGAATGGGTTCACACTTATCTAAAATTGCTTCCTCAATGGAAACCTCTTGCTCTTTCTCACCAGGTACCTTCCTCTTAATAACAATTACGTCTTTTTTTTCTCCCATTCATTTCTCTTGTTTCTTGGAGTTCCATGCAGAATTCAAGTTTTATTAATCTAGTTTTTGTTGCAAGATGAAGAATATGAATCTTTCTTTCTTTCCTTTTGTTAATTTATTTTGCTTTTTGGGTTCTAAATATTGTGAATTTTCAGTTGTCAAGACGTAAGTTTGCTATAGCTAAATTCAAATTTAGAACATTTCTCAATTTCTTACAAGAAGTTCATCCTGGGAATCACGATAAGGGGTATTTCCGTGTCCCAATGTAAATTATAGAGTGCAAGTTTGAATTTTTCCATCTGGGTTCAGTTCACTGAAGATTTTCGGCTACTTCAGTGCATGAATGATTGCCGTTTATATCATTTTTATTTTACTTCTGATGTTTTAATTTCCTTGGCAGTCAATGATACCGATTTCAATATCTAGAGTTAATCAATTTGATGCTGCGAGATTGGACATTGAAATGTCAGCTATGTTAAAGGAACAATTGGTTAAGGTCTTTTCTCTAATGAAGGTATGGTTTTTGGTTTTAATTTGCGAAGTTGATTTTAGTGAATATGTTGATATTATGCTGCTGGTGTCAATCTTTAATTTGATTCTTCCCTTTATTGGGATTAGCCAGGGATGTTATTTCAATATGAGCCGGAACTTGATGCTTTCCTTGAGTTTCTCATTTGGAGGTTCTCTATCTGGGTAGATAAGCCTACTCCAGGAAATGCTCTCATGGACCTGAGGTACAGAGATGAACGTGCAATGGAATCAAGAGGAAAAGGTAGGCAGGTCTGCGCATTATTGTAATGCTTATGGTGTTGATTTAAGAGAGTAGCTCAGTATTAGGTGATTGTTTGACTGATAGATTGTCCTCAATGGCTATGTTGCTTATGCAGATTTAGAAATGAAATACATGCCTTCTTTGGTTACATATCTTGATAGTGTGTTTGGGAATTTAGGAGGGATGGATTGGAAGGGATGGGATTAAGGGAGGGGAGGGGAGGGGAAGGGAAGGGAAGGGAAATTAATTACCCTTCTTTTTTTTTGGATTCCAAAGTGGGAATGCAAATTAATTTTCTCATGTTTGTTTAATGGATGGTAGGGAAATGCATTAGTTACAAGTTTACGTGTCTCCTCTTAGGGTGGAAGGGTGAGATTGTTTTTTTAATAAGTAATGAGGTTATAACAGGGAGTTAAGAAAACAATTCCTTTCCTTTCCGTTGACCACAAAATTTGGGGCAGACATTTTAATTAGAATGAGGTGTTAATTCCTGGCTTAGGTTCCTCTTCTCCTCCTATTAAATTGAAGCAGAACAAGTAGAAAACTCCTGCCCCAGTTTTTTCCCTACATTTCCATCCACTTCTTTCCGAAACTAATTTTAAGTGATGATTGTATAAATTTTCTAAATTCTGTGATGCACTTCTAGTTGATTATTAAATTAAAGATGTGGCTTGCTTCTTGGATATCACTATTTGCACTCGGTCATTATAAATTGAACTTCAATTAAAACAAAAGTTCCCTGGCTTTATATATATTTTGATGGTTCTCCTTTCTTGTTGAACCGGAATACATATTCAAATGTATCTGTGTCTACTTTTGGATAGCTAACTTTCACTTTGAATACTGCTGGTTTTGTAAATACTCTTCTGGAAAATGAAATGGATGGACATGACTGCTATGTGTATTTTTCTCCTGTAGAACTGTTAAATAAATTTTAACATTTTTGTACATGTTCTTTATAAAACGTGATTCCCTTTTCTGAGGATCATGTGGGAATTGAAGAAGTGTGTGATCTGTTGTCCCCTTTGAAATGATATTTCATGCATTTTCACAAATGGATCTGTTCTTATATATATATATATATATGCACCTTCTCACTGAACTTTCATATCTGACGTGCAAATGAGCGAAAGGCCCAAGAGACATGTTTTAAATTCTAGCTGAGGAAGGCACATATGAAGTTCCCTGATAATTTTTCATGTCAGCATTACTTCACCCTCTTTATTATTCTAACTTCCACTTGTTGTGTTATTTTGCTTATAGTTAGAACAGGTTTGGAAGGACCTGGACTGACCATTGCACAGAAAATTTGGTATTGCATTGCCACTGTTGGTGGTCAGTACACCTGGGCTCGCTTACAGTCATTCTCTGCTTTTCGTAGATGGGGTGATTCTGAACAGGTACAACTATCATTGGTGTTTTTTTTTTTTTTTTTTTGTAAAAAAATTCTTCTAAAGAACAATTCTCTGAAATGGCAGTGAATATTGAAAAGCACTTAATCTTTGTGTATTTTTCAGAGGCCACTGGCAAGGCGTGCGTGGATTTTGATACAACGTGTTGAGGGACTTTATAAAGCTGCTTCATTTGGCAACCTACTAATATTTCTTTACACAGGACGGTATGTTGTATATTGTTGTTTCTTGAATATTAATTTCCATTAGCATTAGTAGTATGAAGTGAAGCTGTGGTATGTTGTATATTGTAGTTTCTTGAATATTAATTTCCATTAGCATTAGTAGTATAAACTATAAAGTGAAGCTGTGCATGTAAATTCTCTTTGTAAGAGAGGAAACACACAACTATTTGGGGAAATGCATATTCAGTTATTATTTGCTTGTTTAATTACAATATCTGCTCTTTTCCTGTCAGCCTAATATGATGATCAAATGGATTGATTACTATCACGAGATATCATGATGGGAGGATCCATTAAGATTATTCACTTAATCACATAATTGGATTTGATGATTCTTTAAATTTATGTCTTGTTTTAATGCAGGTTTAGAAACCTCATTGAAAGAGTCTTGCAAGCAAGGCTTGTCTACGGAAGCCCTAATATGAACCGAGCAGTTAGCTTTGAGTACATGAATCGCCAGTTAGTGTGGAATGAATTTTCGGTAACTAATTTTTCTTTAGCATTTTAGGTCCTTTTTAGATCAGTATCTTTCTCCCACCTTGGATGATCTCTTGTTTCTGTTATGATATTTTAGATCAGTATCTTTCTCCCACTTTGGATGATCTCTTCTTGCTGTTGTTATGATATGATATGTTTTGTCTTTCCTTAGTGTTTGAATTCTTTAATTATTAATATGCAATAACACAAAGGGCAAGGAAATAGTGTGGGTTTTTCAAGCGTTGTATGAAGTGTCTTTGTCTTGCACTTCTCAAGTGCTGTATTAGTCTGTGATGCAATGATAGTTTGGTCCATAACTATCCCTCCTTAACTACTCACATTTGGGTTTCTTTCATTGGGGTTGGATCCCTGACTTAGATATAAAGTTAAGAATAATGAATGCAAGGAAATTTTGCATGCGAAGTTATCAGTTATAACTTTTTGAACCTGTTAATATTTTTAACTAGGTTTTAGTAAATTACTTTTCAACTGGATATTATAGGGACCAAAGTCAAACTCCATGAGTTCACATATGGTGACCAGAATGAGGCTTGTTTGTAGATGGATCGAGGAGGAAAGAGTAAAGGTTAAAAGAATAAATGATTAAGATTTATTACAAGCTCTATTTGGAGTTTCCAAAAGGATGGCCCATTACCTAGAAACTTTTGCACCTTTTGTACCATTATTAATTTTTGGATTTTGTTCAGTCAAACATAATTAAACATGCTTATTTTGTATCCCAGACAAAAAAGGATAACCATTGGTGGGGGTTATGTCTTATAGTGAACAAACACTAATCTAGCAATTATAGGCTCACAATTTATCGGAAGCCACAATTTTCAACAAGTTAACTATTGATTGTACTTCTTGTCTTTGTGTTGGAATCAATGAGCGATCATGATAAATTGGTTGAACACATCCCTTATTGTATGTTCATGAAGACAATGTAGACAATATACAGTGTAAGCTATATTCTAACCTTGTAGATTCTGCAATGCTCTACTTCAACCCTACAGTTTAAAATTTCCCAATGTCAACCTTCGAGTTTCAAAAGAGTTTCCATATGCCCTTTAGCATTAAATAACTAATGGAAATTAATGGCAGGACTTCCTTTTGAATTCTTTGTTAAGTATTTTTGGACTTTCAAGGGTTTTGTGGAATACTATCACATTTATGATGTTATGGGAGTAAAAATTAAGAGAAAAATAAGACAAAAATGACAGCAAAAAACTGGAAAAGGCAAGCATTCCATGAGATGCTGTTAGCTATTCAACAGCTAAGGGCCAAATTATAACTTTTTTGGAACCGTAGAGTTAACAGTGAAATTTTATCTATAAGGCTGGAGTGGATGGCTAAATCTACAGTGGTAAAAACAGTTTACCCCAAAATGATCAATAAATCTGCTTTCTGTGTGAGTGACCAACTTCAAGATGTATCCTTTATTTG
>Ga0307510_10007000_pt1 | contig 13446 bp, 13 predicted proteins | sample 12_EM_MG_FD_207224 | JGI IMG/M metagenome (GOLD analysis project Ga0307510, IMG submission 207224) | Populus trichocarpa ectomycorrhiza microbial communities from riparian zone in the Pacific Northwest, United States - 12_EM | ecosystem: Host-associated > Plants > Roots > Unclassified | place... | reverse complement strand
TTTTTGTTTTTTTCACCTCCCTTGTTTTGCTGTGATTTTCGCCCCTTTCCCAAGGAAGGGAATTCTTGACTACATAGTACACCGCTCTCTTATTCGAGTTAATACGGTATTATATGACCAGTACGGTTTCAATATGATACGTACAACCTTTCCCTACGTTGCGAGCACCCGATAGCGAGCAGGGGGTATGCATGCCCGATACTCTATTATTAGGGTTTAGCAATGTAAGCCAGAAATGAATAGAACTTTCTGTCTATGAGAGAATAGAGTTTAGTTTGGAGAAGTGAAGAATAGGATAGGATGAGTGGATGAGAACCTCATGTTGCTTGCTATGAGCATTATACTAAGGAGGAATACAGACCGTGGTTGACCGAGAAGGTTACGACCAAGTACTTATACGAGTCTTCTAACTCAAGCCGCTCAAGCGCTACCCCCCCCCCCGCTTGCTCTGCCGGGTGCTCGCAACGGAGGGAAAGATTGTATCATAGTGATCGGGTGGGAATTATATAAGTGTCCCCGCTTCCCCCCCATCCCCGTCCCTATCCTCCACCTCGCCCCGAGTCCTAAACATCCCACCTCGAAAATACCTTGCACCCGCAATCTGCACACAAAACCAAAATGCTAGGGGTAAGTCCCCTCCTCCCCTTGCACCGGTCCCTGAGGGTGTTCTAAAAAACTGACTTGGACCTATATCCGGCTCCTAGTTATTTGAAATTGGCGTCTTAGTCGAATATGTTATTCTTGCTCAATGTTGTGTAGTATTTTGGCGGGAGATAAAGAACAGGGAAGGGCTGCCTGATCACTGAAGGGGCAAGAGATTGTGTGGCGGGGGGGGCAGAACTGCGACAGTGGAATTCGCACCAGGTTTTGTGGGAGCTACTGTTATCTAGGTTCAAAACATGTAACTCACGTTCTGGAGACTTTTTTTTATAAAAAAAATCGCTAGTAGTTTTCGGAAAAGGGCCCAAAAGCTCCCCGAACTTTTTCTTTTTCTTTTTTCCCTAGCTGGATGGCGCAATAGCATCTGCTCGGGGGCCGTACTGAAAAAACTTCACCTATCCACGGGTAGGTACCCAGCTTTGCAACACATGTACTAGTACCTCGACTAGGGGATATATATGAAATGAGAATAACAGTATAGATATAAAAATGATAATGAAATTGATAGAAGTAAATAAGTGGCGCACCACTAACCAGTGTTTTTCGTCACAGGCATGCTCTGGGCTAGACTGCAGAAGAAATCAGAGTTCAATAGCCCAGACTATGAATGCAGTGAGAGGTTTGGCGGTGATGAACTAACTATGTGGAGTTGAGTAGGCTACATCAGTTGCAACGCTGGCTACCTACCCTCGATCGCGTAATTATGACCCCCGTGGATACCAGTAGTGTAGAAGAATTAGATATAACTACAGTACTCGGGGGTGCATGAAAGCGATTGACATTTTGTGGGACAGTTTGGCACAAAGCGACAGAACCAGTCAGGCATGGCCCACATCCAACCGGTCCTGTCACTTTGTGCCAAACCCTGCCACAAAATGTTAATCGCTTTTTTTTATATTTTTATATTTTTTTTGGTATGATATGTTCATTCTCTTCGGGCTTTCTGTGGCTTTATCAACCTCGTCTGCCCCATCTAAAACTATCTTACAGCCTCTAAACCAGGCCTTTCTGGAAAAGTCCACAAAATCCACTTAACTCTAAACCTAATCTTCTACCTTAAACCTTAATTATGCACCCCCGAGTACTGTGAAATCTCGAGTTTAGTGGCTTGCCAAGTGCTAATTAAATAGAGAGCTCTGAAAAACAAAAAGGATTCTCAACCTTTGGGAAAACTACAATAAACTGTAGGTTAAATGTTTAAGGCTGTCACGAAACGGATGTGGTCACTTGAAAGGGTAAAAACTATAGAATTTGTGGCTCATTTTAAAACAACATTTTTATTCCATGTGTCACTAACTGTTTACATTGGGGTATCAAGCAATGGCCGAAAAAGAACTGCGAAAAGTTTCTGTAAAGGTATCTGTCCGACGCGCCCCAACAAGGGGGAAACCCACCAATTACCGGGTACCTCATGGGGTGGTGCTACAAGTAGCAAAGGCCCCAGGCGAAGAAGGTGGCGCCCATGAGTGCGAATATCCAGAAGACGCTCGCCATTCCAACATTGTGGGCTATGACAGGAACTGCAAAACTGACTAGGAAAGTACCCATCCAATTAGCAGTTAGGGCGATCGATTGTGCTGCCCCAACACCCTTTGGCTCGATCCTACGAGCGGCCACCATCCAAGGCAGGGGGCCCAAGCCCATAGAAAAGGACGCGACAAAGAGTAGGGTTGCAATCGCAGAGGAGACAGCCCACCCAAAGGAGATGCTGATTGCGAGGGTAACCGAGGAGATCGCCATCGCCATCATAGACCCTAGGAGCAAGTACTTGTGGTTCACTCTGTCGAACAAGAAGGATGCCCCAAGGGTGACGAGCAGATTCACACCCGAGATTCCCGCATTGAGGTATTTCGCGGCATTGGGGAGAAGGTCATGCAAGATCGAAACACCGTAGAAAACAACCGAATTTATACCTAACGTTTGATAAAGCCATGAGATTAGTAAAAGCTACGAATCAAGCCGACGAGATCAAGACATTAGTCGAGTATAGAGGTAAGTGATAAGACGGACATGAGTATGGGTGACCCGAGAGCATATCTGTGCGTAACACCAACAACTGTAAAGCAGCATGATATCTCAAGCTTGACGGTACTTTTCCAGTTGAAGATGCACTCAGAACATGTTCCTGAGTTGGCGCTGCTCTACTGATTCCCGCGCCGTGCACAGATGTGTCCTCCGGCCACGCACACCCATGTCCGTCTCATCACTAACCTCCATACCCGAGTAGGAATCAACTTACCGGTGAGCTGTTGCGCCAACATCACGCCCGCAACAATCATAAACCCCAAACGGTATTCGGGTTTGGTAATGAATTCAAGCAATCCGACCTTGCTCTCAGGCTCAGCAGTGGGTCCGGCCTCGAGGAGAGGAGAATTCTCGTCCACAGGCTCGGAGGCGGGTCCGGCTTCAGGGAGAGGGTCTTGTTCACCCACGGACTCGGTGTTATCGGTTCCCTCGGATTGCCCTGGTTACCAGTGTAAGTATCCTCTAAGAGTAAGGGAATCTATGGTGGGGGAAAAGGAAAAGAAAAAAGCTTACCGGTTGGTTGGTTTTGATAACCCGCAAGTTCCTCCTCGACGTTTGGAGTGCCTCGAATCTTCACAAGCTCGCGTCTAGCTTGTTCTATGTTTCCGGAGGCAACCAACGAGGACGGGGACTCGGGAACGAACAGTAATGCAACGGTCTGCACAACACCGATTATCCCTCCAATAAGGAGAATGAGGCGCCATTGCTGGCCATTCTCTGTAATAATGAAGACAATTAGAATTGAAGGAGACCAAAATACAAAGGACAGTGGCTTACCGAGGAAAATTCCCATAAATTGGGTGCTCAAGATGCCCAAATTAATGGATATTTGCGTGAGGGCGCCACTATAAAGGTTAGGTCTGGGTGTGCGACGTTTAGAACTATGTTTTGATAACTTACAATGCTCCTTTGGAATTGGGAGGTGCGAGCTCGTTGATGTAAATCGGCACAATAACTGCAGCAGAACCTGCAGCTATTCCACTTACGAATCTGCCGGTAATAAAAACGACGGCACCTTGCGCACCGGCCTTGAGGAGCCCGCCGAGTCCGAAACTCAAGGCGGTGCAAACGAGGACCTTTTTACGCCCGAGGGCATTCATACCGGGGGTTGCGATGACCGAACCGAACAAACCCCCAATCGCGAGGATGCTGGAGGCGAGCCCTAGATTAAGGATATTATTAGCTCTTGAAAGAAAATAAACCAAGATGGGGCACCGTGACTTTGGTTTACTCGCAATGTCATGACGTTTGTAAGACGGACTGCTATTGCATACGGCTAAAAATTGGTCAAGCCTCAGAGTTCTGGTAGTATGCGACAGCAGTCCGTTTTAAAAACTTCACGACATTGCGAGTACTTGTGGGCTCACGGTAATCTTCTAAGTCCGCAACCACAATCCACCTACTCGCGCGGCCGAATTGAAGCCAGACACTTTGTATGAGAACTCCCACCTGAAGTGTCCGGCTTCAGCCCGACAGTGCGAGTAGAAGTAGACAAAAGGGGAAGGTTTGGGAATCTTACCAAATTGGGCCGGCGTCAAGTTGAGGTGCTCCTCAATGGCTCTTTGGGGAGCGTTAAGCTCCGCCTAGAGTAAAAACAAATTAGATTAAACCTTACATGTTAATTGATCTGGGGCCCGTACCAAATTGTAGCCAAAGAGGGTGGTCCCGGCAACTAGGGTAGCAGTGTAGAAGGCGAGTGTTGCGGGCATTCTGTTCGGAGTGGATGGTAGCTGAAGTGAAAGTAAAACGGAGAAATTAGCCCAATGACCTAGCCGGAAAAAAAGGGTTAACAAAACGAACTCACAAGGTGAAAAATGTGTTAGAAAATTGATTGAAGGATGGGTGATGGTTGAAAGAAAAGAATGGCAGTAGTGAGGAAGAGAGGAAGGGTGGAGGAAGGAGGAAGGGGGAAGGGGGAAGGGAAGAAGGGAGGAAGGGAGGAAGGGAAGAGAGGAAGAGAGGAAGAGAGGAAGAGAGGGAAGAGGGGAAGAGGGGAAGAGGGGAAGCGAGGGGGTTTGTTTGTCGAAGACTCATAACCGCGCGTCGTGGGTCCATCTCAATGTTTGCTCGCCGCGATGACGCACGTATGCAGGTACCGTTTATGAGGCTCTTCTGCAGCTGAAATAGGCGAGCATCTATTTTAGCTCGGGAATAGTGTGTTAATTTTCAAAGAGTGGCGGATAGTTAACCTTTAATAACTGTTCTATAACCTCTTGTCGGACCTGTGCATGTGCTGGGAGGATATTTTGGCACAATACAGGGATTATTTTGCGTGCTAACCTAAGTTAACTGTTTATTAACTTCTAGAAAGTACAAGGGCAAGAACCCATTAACCGGAACAGACAGGGATATATTTGGTTGGTTAACCCCAAATAATTGTTCTATAACTTCTTGCCTGACCCTGGTACTTGCACGTGGACTAAAATTTTAATATCTCCACGAAAACCTCAGAGATCCATATGTTCCCTCCACAATGCTTCAGGGATCATCCACCCTATCATCTAATGGAGCAATAATTCTCATTTGAGTTATGGTTGAGAATACTTGGGGACTGAAGTTGGACAATATTTTCTCAGCAAGCACTCCCGCTACAGACCTCCCTCACCATATCAGGCTCAAGTTGAGGTGACAAGAGTCGAGAGTCACGAGCAATATGTATCACGTTTATAGAAAGTGGAACACACATACAAATTTATGCCAAAGCGCTACTTTTTGGATGCACTCGTCCAGGCAAGAAGTGCCCGGACATTTAGAGGGGAAAACGGGGATGTTTCGGGAATCCCTCACAGGTATTTCCCCTTTCCTCAATGTGGCGTTTACCCACCCGTAGGTACCTCTTGCTTGGGACTGGTATACGAGCACCAAGCGGAAAAAGTGGACAGGATTAGTTTTGGTGGCCGGCGCTATGCCACAAGAACTCTGGAAATCAATTGTTAGATCATCAGCAAAAACCAGCCCCTCAGCCCACGATAGGTTTGGTTTGGCGGGTCAAGAGAATCGCGAATACCGATTAACGAGATCCAACACACTCTAGTGGGCCGATCTTATCCTTGAGCTCGTCGTGTGTAGCCTCAAGAGATCTACAGTACGGGTATGATACCTCATCCACTGATCAAATTTACTAACCCCGTCCCTGGATATGTTATTTCCGGTCCAATTATGGAGCAGAACAATTATGGAGCAGAATTAGGCTTCAGATGGCATATTTCATTGGTCACTGCAGACCAACTTGAACTACCCAGCCACAATCCATTGTTTAGGCCAAAATCTGAAGCAATACGATATCTTACCGGGCCGGAAATAACACATCCTGGGACGGAGTTAGTGGATTTGATCAGTGGATGCGGTACTCGAGTAGTCCAGGAGATGACGAGATCCAGAAAGTAGCCTGCTTCAGCTGGAGACAAATTCCGATACTGGTACCGGAGTTTCAAACTGGGACCAATCTACCGATTTCTTGGGGGAAATCCTTTTTAACAGCTTTTGTGTCTAAATTCGGAGACTGAAGGCAGAGATCGCGAAGTATAAGAGATCCTACGGTACAGCCACCGTGCGACGCTGCACTCCTCCAAGAACTAACTCAAGTCTTTCCATGGTGCAGGCACCAAAAACCGCCGATCTTGTTCACTTTCCTCCGCTTAGTAACGGACACACACAACTCAGTGGCGCTTTGGCATAAATTTGTACGGGTGTTCGCTTTCTTCCAAATGGTCCTCCCACCGTCCCCAACCAATACTCACTTTATCAAAAAATAGGATTATATAATTAAAGAGGGGTCGATTTTTAAGTAGTTTTATGAAGAATTTTCCTCCGAAGACTTGGTTGTTGGGGCACCTTTGTTGCTAGATTTGGTCTTGGTGAGGGTCGATCCCCAGACACCCGGCTCCGTACAGTACCTGGCCGATTTGCGTTCTCCCTGTTTCCCGACGTCTTGGAGGTTCTCCGCCGCACGATCGAGGCTGGCATCTGATAGCTCCCACTCTCAAGTAGGACGCATCGCCACGATACCGCACGATACGAAGGAAAAAACCCTACTCACTTTAGATTACCCCTGCTCTATCTGCATACCGCGAATTACAGACTTTTACACACAGACGCGCTGGCCACTCGGGGAATATCATTTTCAGGCTGATTTTCTGGAAGAAACCCAGAATACAGGCTTGATTGGAAGGCCTGTTGTATCAGTGCATATCACAAAGAAGGTGGTTCCTCCCCCTCCCCCCACTCGACGGTTCCACTTCGGCACGGCGCGTCGAGTTCCGTCTAACAAAGACGCTAAGTCACGCCCTACGGTACAGCACACTACCGATTTGCCGCATGCAAAGAGCCGAAGACAGGGAAGTTGACGACAAGGACGATCGCGGCGGAGGAAGACCCGGCTTGCTTGCCTCGATCTCGACCTCGACCAGCTTCAACACAATCACGCCAACGCAACGTCCTCCGTCGAAACGGAAGCGGGAAGACACCCATCACGAAGGTGACGAGGGCGAGGACGGGCAAGAAGAAGACCAAGAGGAAAAGGGGTCGCACGAAGAGATAATGCCACCATACAAAAGCAAAGTCAGAGTTCTTGAGGAGTATCATATCATTGGGTTTATATCTAGTGGTACCTATGGTAGAGTCTACAAAGCCAGAAGCAAACTGCCGGGTAATACTAAAGAATACGCCATCAAAAAGTCAGGAGCTACTTTTCTCTATTTTTTAATTCAAATTGGCACTTGGTTAGGGGTGGCGTGGAATCTTCGCTGCAAACGATGGCTTACACTTATGGTATAGATTCAAACCGGACAAGGAAGGTGAAGTCATTCAATACACTGGGATATCACAATCGGCATGCAGAGAAATGGCTGTAAGTACTTGATTCCTGCCCGGCGAATCTTATGAGCAATCCCTAATTTAATTAAGCAGCTCTGTAGCGAGCTAAATCACGAGAATGTCATCCATCTCCATGAAATCATCCTTGAAGACAAGTGCATATATATGGTGTTTGAGTATGCCGAACACGATTTATTAGTACGACACAAGTCTCCCCCCGCGCTACAGTGGATCGATCTAACCAGGTGCTAGCAAATTGTACACTATCATTCACACCCCGAACGGCGTCCGATACCGGAAGCAACCATTAAGTCGGTCCTCTGGCAACTACTCAATGGCGTATCCTATCTACATCAGAACTGGGTTCTGCACCGCGATCTTAAGCCTGCAAATATCATGGTCACAGCTGCTGGCGAAGTCAAGATTGGGGATTTAGGGCTAGCTAGGTTATTCTGGAAGCCCCTTCAGAGCTTGTATACGGGTGACAAGGTGGTAGTAACCATTTGGTACCGGGCGCCTGAGTTACTTCTCGGAAGTAAACACTACACGGCGGCGATTGATCTCTGGGCTGTTGGGTGTATTTTTGCCGAGCTCCTGGCCTTGAGACCGATATTCAAAGGGGAAGAGGCCAAGATGGAAAAGAAAAGTACCGTGCCATTTCAGCGGAACCAGATGCAAAAGATAATTGAAATCCTCGGGACCCCCACTAGTAAGTTTTCCCAAAGGTCTCGCACCCAAAATACCCTAAGTTATCACCATGAATATGGCAATATAATGTCATGCTTAAAAACCGGCTGACTCTCTACCAGAGGAACGATGGCCTGCTGTTACCCAGCAGCCAGAATATAACCAGCTCCAAACCTTCAAGCAATACACAAACAACCTTGAAGCCTGGTATCACCAAATTGGGGCTACTAACGCCCTTGGATTTCAACTTTTATCCGGTCTATTAAATTACGACCCCACGCAACGACTCACAGCACAAACTGCTCTCGAGCATCAATATTTTAGTGAAGGCGCGAAGTTAACTTTGAAGTAAGATCCCGTATACCCTTTAAGCACGGCCCGCTTCTTGTCACATGAGTGCTGTTAAACTAAGGTTTTCAATAGTGCATTTGAGGGTCAAAGTTTCGATTATCCTCATAGAAGAGTAAGTCAGGACGATAACGATATTTCCTTACCCGGAACCAAAAGGAGCGGACTTCCTGATGATTCATTGGGAGGCTCAAGGGCAAAGAGATTAAAGGAAGGCTAGGCTTCAATCTAGGAATCTAGGTGCATGCTCCTGGACTGTTGGATTGAACGATTTATCCCAGCGTTTTTGTATTTTAGCATTTGATGCAATTTTATTCGTTTTATATCGTGTCGAGGATATTGGAGTTGGCCCCACCGCGATGGTCGAATTAAAGTGGAAGCTGTACTGGCATAGCATGGATATATGGAATATGGGAATACAATAGAGCGCAGTGTCATAACTAGTTGCACGGGTATTAGTACTTATGTGATGTTTGAGTATTGAACTACGTGGTATTTGCGTAAAGCCGAAGTGGGGAAGGAAAGAACAGATACCGGTAGGTGAGAAGGGTTTTCCCGTTACCAAGAAGTCTGAGCTGCTGCTACATAGGATAAAGTTCTCCGAGTGATACGGCGATCAGCCTAACGCCATACTCCGTACTACCGGTAGAATGCCTGGCAAGCGACCATATATCCCAGTACCTGTGTTTTCTTCTAGCAATAAGCATCTGAAAATACGGCCACCGCTACACATCTCTCTGGCCAGCGAAAAAAAAACAAAAACAATCTCATTTCCGGATACTTTATGCCCAATACATGTGGGGTCATTGGGGTGTCTACTCCCAATTGCCTGACGTTTGTAAAAACGACTGCTATTGCATATGGGCAAAATCTTGAGGCTCCGGGCAAGATTTTGCCCATATGTAATAGTAGTCGTTTTTACAAACGTCAGGCAATTGAGTACCGTACTGTACACAGCACTGGACACTGGACTTAAGTCTTGGCATGTAAGACTGAGACACCGAAGCTACAGCAAAGCCACAGGATGCTGCATACCTGCCCTGGGGCTTGATAGCAAGGAATTTCTGGTCCTACCGAGCCTCTCTCATGGGTACTCAATTTCAAGGAATGAGGGTAATTTTTCTCCCCACCCTTTTGTAAAACATTATTATCATAGCTATGGATAATTCTGGCCTCACGCTGCTAGGCTGAAGCTGGACAACAAAGGTGGCAATCTCAGCCGTGATCATAGATTTGGACTTGGACGGACGGCGTATGACGTCGGTGAACTAACAAAGCCAAGATAATCACGTGAAGGGGAGTTAGATGCCTGAGCCAAGAGTGCGGTAGTCTATCCTCAACCGTAGGGTTATGGTGGAGTAACAAGTTATGAAACAGTTATTTGAGGCTAATCAGCGAAGTATATCCCTGTCTGTTGTCCGAATGTTCCATGATCACAGGCATGGCATGGTGGAGGCGGGACGAGCATTCTACCGAAATGAGACAACAAGATTTTCTGAGCCCTCGAGAGATTTGTCACTCGCGTCGTACTCCTTCCATGGTCGGTGTTCCCCCGGAGCCTGTTGGTGCCATAGTTCCGGTTCTGGACCTCCATCCCGCCGCCACCTTGACCTATCCTTCTCACGTAGCTCCTCCTCCCACAAACTCCCTTAAAAACCTCCCTCCCTCCTCCCTCCAGAATAAAACTCAACGTCATCGGTTGCTATCAAAATCACTACGCTTTTTGCAAGAACAGAATACGAGAGATTTTTCTCACTCTACATAGCAAGATCCTCATTATGACTTCTGCTGCGGCTTTCTACGATCTTGAGCCTCTTGATTCTAGAAATCAACCCTATAACTTCAGCCAGTTGAAAGGGAAGGTAGTTCTCATTGTCAACGTCGCTAGCAAGTATGTTATTTCCCTAACCTATTCCCCGAGTCTTCAATAAAGTTCCCCCATCACTAACGGTGAATGCATAGATGCGGATTCACTCCTGTAGGTTTATTGAACTAGGGCTCATCTACTTGTTGGGCAGTCAAGCTTACTTATCGGGCACTAGCAATACGAGGGACTTGAGAAGCTTTACGAGAAGTACAAAGATCAGGGGCTCGAAGTGCTTGGTTTCCCATGTAACCAGTTCGGTGGTCAGGAGCCAGGGACAGCCGAGGAGATCCAAAATGTAAGAGATTTCCTGACACTTGCAAATTGAACATGATGGCTCACTTACCCGTTCCAGTTTTGCATGTAGGGTTTTGTGATATCATTTGCTTTCACCTTAGCCCAGTATTGACGACGATTGAAGGGTTAATTACGGCGTCAAATTCCCTGTTCTCGCCAAAATCGACGTCAATGGAGATAATGCTTCCCCAGTCTACAAGTACTGTCCTTAACCTCCTTAGCATAGGTCTTTCATGACTAATAATATGGTATAGATGGCTCAAAAATGAGAAGACGGGCCTTTTGGGAATGAAGCTCATGTAAGTATCCCAACCGTATTGAGCTCTGCGTTCCAGGTAAATCAAATACTAACTCCGCATTCAGCAAATGGAACTACGGTAAGACATTATTCACGTCTTATATAAACATCTGATAATGTCTAATACCTGTACAGAGAAATTCCTCGTTTCCAGGGAAGGAAAAGTGGTTGAGCGCTACGCCTCTACCACCAAGCCAGAATCGTTGGCCTCTGCTATTGAGAAGCAACTCAAACAGGAGACTCCTCCGAAGGCTGAGTTGTGATCCGACTCGAGGATGGCTTGCGGCAGTTCTTCCCTGCATTTGCGGGTTTTGTAACAGTAGGCCCTGATAGCAGGCTTGTAGCGATCGTGCGATGAATTTGTGATTTGGTGGAGGGTGTTATACCTTGTCTTGTTTTCTGGGCAGTGGAATTATAGTCTGCACATCGCTGTGGAGTGGGGGAATCGGATGTCGTGTCTTCATTTGTCTTTCTCACTCACCCTCGGCAAGTGATATACTACCGTACCACAATGACTCCTTATGTTTCCCTTGTGCAATGCTCTACGAGTAGAGCCACGAGGACCTAATGCGAACCCAGCCAAACCCAACAACGGGGTTGACCCTCATAACGTAAATCCCCCCCAAAGGAATAACTGCCATAAACTGCCACCCATCGGGAACCTGCCTAAAAAAGAAGCTGTACGATATCAGTGCATCATACCAAAAGTACCGGTAGATGAAAACCTACGGTAACCGTGCACCTGGGACTGAATCCGGCAAGCCCTTCTCCTTCCCCGCACGCAAGGACGCGGTTACGGCGGCGCGGGCACCCTACCGCCTAGGACACAGTTGGAGATAGCCTACCTATGCAGCAACTCTTTTCACATCTCTTTTCCAGCCATTGCTTGCTACTCGAGTACTTGAGCGAACACTGTTCGTAGCGCCATACGAAATCATGTGATAAAATAAGCTACAGCCTTTACAATTTTTATCCTTTCCGGTAACCCCATCCGTTTTTCGGCCAAACAAAAAGTTTTGCCAAGATTCGCACACCCTTGTTCAGTGCCGCAATGCACGCAATATGATAAATTAAGAATTCCAATAGTTGAATCTCGCGCTAAGATGTCCAAGATTCCCTCCATGATTGATATTAGATACTACCGGTACTCTCTCTACTAACTCCGTGTGCTGGCGCGGCCGAATTTAAGCGGGACTCTTAAGGTGGCAAACCCCATACAAAGTGCCCGGCTTCAATTCGGCCGCGCTAATATAGTAACGTCTATCACAGATTTGATCAAATCCCCCCAAAGCTTTCTGCCATAACAATGGCAAATCACGTTCCTTGTGCGTCATAGGGCCCGGGAGGAAGTCATATAAGTGTCGCCGCTTCCCCATCCCTGTTGCTATTCTCCACCTCGCCCAGAGTCCTACATTCCATCTCGAAAATATCTTGCACCCGCAATCTGCACCGAAAGCAAAAATGCTAGGGGTAAGCCCCCTCCTTCCTTTGCGCTGGTCCCTGGGGGTGTTCTAAGAAACTGACTTGGACCTATACCCGGCTCCTAGTTACTGGAAATTGGTGGCTTAATCGAATGTGTTATGCTTGCTCAATGTTGGGTAGTACTTTTCCGCGAGGTACGGAGTAGAGAGGGGTTGCCTGATCACTGAAGGGGCAAGAGTTTGTGGGACGGGGGGGCAGAACTGCGGCGGCGGCGGCGGAATTGGCCATTGGGGTTGTGCGATATAAATATTTAGGTGATATTATCACCTAGTGGAAAGCTTTCCATCACGCGACCTAATTTCGTAGCTCATCCCACCACCACCTTGGCTCTGTGCCCCCCTCGCTCTGAGAATTTCTGCCCCGTCAGTGACCCGGCAACCCTTCCCTATTCTGTAGTCTAACTTCCGGAAGACTCGCTCAGTGAAGCAAAGCAAGAGAGGGCCATCACATAAGCAGAATATCTCGATCCCCTGGGATATGAGCATGGGGCAGGGTCAAACAATATAGTTTCTTAGAATGTTCTTGGAATTGGGACAAGCTTGGAAGGTCAGGGCGGCTTCCAACCAACATTTCGACTTTGGGTTACAAATTGCAAGTGTGAGATATTTTCCGGATCGAATGTAAAATTGGAGGGCAGGGGGCATAGAGACGTCTCTTCTTATAACGTCCTCCCAGGCCACCAGGACAGCTAAACCTAAATAAGAAACTTGTAGTTATCTTGGTTTGGTTAGATGAACCGGTGAAAGTCGGATTGGAGCCAAAGCGAAACTGAGGCAACTGAGGCAACAGGAGGAGGGCACGAAGAAGGAAGATTCCCCACAGCTTAAACACATAGGCAGCAGTGGTTGGGCGGATTCGAGGGAATTCTCACCAGCGTCAATCCGGCTCTCACCAGATTGTACGGTACTATGCTGGCCGCCGCTCGCTTCCCCGTACAAAACCCGCCAATCAGCCTCTGTCCAGGTGGGAA
>Ga0307510_10006999_pt1 | contig 13446 bp, 11 predicted proteins | sample 12_EM_MG_FD_207224 | JGI IMG/M metagenome (GOLD analysis project Ga0307510, IMG submission 207224) | Populus trichocarpa ectomycorrhiza microbial communities from riparian zone in the Pacific Northwest, United States - 12_EM | ecosystem: Host-associated > Plants > Roots > Unclassified | place... | reverse complement strand
TATAAACTTGTGAAATCGAGTTCAAAATCGCAATGGCAGGTAAGGGAAAGGAATTACACAGATTGTTGGTAAAGAATGTAGAAGAAAGAGTGAGAGAGAGATAGAGGGTGTGTTCCAAAGATTAAGGAATTTGTTATATCATTCTCATTTCATGTTCCTTGCTAGCAACAGAATTCTACTACATATAACAATTTCTTCCTTCTTATGATTATAAGCTTGTGCTCTTCGGCACGTGGCTTTTACACTTGAATATTAAACGCATAGTATTGACTATAACTGAAATATCAAAATGCACCGTTTGACTTAACGGTATTTTAAATTCCCTCTTCTAAATGGTCGGACAAGGTGTTGTTATAGATGAGGATATCGTCAAAGAAAACAATGATAAACTTACGCAAGTAACTCCAAAAGATCTCGTTCATCAAACTTTGGAATGTTGCTGGGGCATTTGTCAAGCCAAAGGGCATGACCAGGAACTCATAGTGCCTATTATGTGACTTAAATGCTGTCTTGTAAACATCCTCAGGAGACATTCAGATTTGGTGATAACCCGATCTGAGGTCTATCTTAGAAAAGATAGTGGCCCCAACCAATTCTTCTAAGAGCTCGTCGATTAGGGGAATAGAAAACTTATCCTTCACAGTGAGTTTGTTCAGCGCCCTATAGTCAATGTAGAGCCGCCAGGACCCATCCTTCTTCTTGACTAGAACTATGGGAGAAGCAAAAGGGCTACGGTTGTGTTGAATAGTTCCTGAATCCAGCATTTCTTGAATCATCTTCTCTACCACATCCTTTTGTAAGCTGGAATGTCTGTAGGGTCTGAGGTTCACGGGATCAGTACCCTCATTCAAAGGTATCTGGTGATCATGGCTGCGAGGAGGTGGCAGGTGTTTAGGTTCCTCAAAAATCTCTTGGTAGCTCGCCTGTAAGGCTGTCAAACCAGTGTGGTGAAGAGCACATGGCTGTAACTTGGTAGACATTGGTTGTTCTTCATTGCATGTACTATCAATGTTGTGTAGGCTGCAAAGGCTAATTTCAGCTATCAGGCTGGTGTTACATAACAGGCCATTGAGTTACTCTACTTGAATAGTCTCCACTGGTGTTGGTTTGTCCCCCTTGATGCAAACTTCTTGGCCCTGCCATATAAATGTCATCCACATCTCCTCATAATTGCAGACAATGGTTTTCAGTTTAGCTAACCACTGGATACCCAAGATCATATCACAATTTTGGAGGTCCAGCGTGTACACATCAGTCTCGAAAGACACTCCCTGCATTGACCATTGAAAGTTGTTGCACACAGAATAACAAATCATGAGTCCCCCGTCAGCAACCTGTACAATCAATGCTTTAATGCTGGTGAGTCTGCAATGTAACCTTTCTGCCATCTGGTTGCTAATGAAGTTATGGGTGCTGCTTGAATCAACCAAAATAAACAAGGGTTGTTTTTCCACCCTGCCAGTGACTCTTAAGGTATTTAGTCCTGCTACCCCTTCTAAGGCATTGAGAGAAAGGTGTGGGTTATGAGTGACATGTTCTTCTTCAATCACCTCATCCCCGTCACTACACTCTCCATCCTTTTCAACAATACATAAGGAGTACAACCTTTTGTTCTGACACCGATGGCAAGGAATAAATTTTTCATCACACCAGAAACATTGACCCTTAGCCCTTCTCTCGTCTAAGTCCTTGTTTCTGATAGGTCTAGTGGTTCTGTTGATTGGGTTGGTGTTATAGGGTGGGGGAGTGGGTAGCAAGCCATTGGAAAATGGTTTAGAGGTGTTGCTGGAAGATCCTGATAGGTTTTTGTTGTAGCTGGTTGGAGTGTATGGTTTACTTTGATGAGCATATGCAATGGGTTGGTAGGTTTGTTTTGTAGGATTTGAGCTGTAGCGCCGGTGGGTGAGTGTATTGTCCTGTAAACGGGTAAGAGTATAAGCTTGTTTGAGAGTTTTTTGTTCAAACATTTTTATCAGATTCTTGACCTCCACTTCCAATCCTCCTATAAAAAATACCAGTGCATTTTTTTAAGAAATCTCTGATCAGTTCCACAAGATGTCAAAGTCCTTTATGTAAGTTTCCAAGTCGTTTTTCTGTTTTAACTCAATGACTTCTTCTAATGGATTTCTTTACCCCCCCCAAACCTACAACATAAGGCTTCTACGTACTCTGGCCAAGGCACTACCTGTCCCCCCAAACTTCTCATGAAATTCTGGTGCCAACACAAAGCCATCCCATCCAGGTAGTAAGAGGCCAATTTGAGCTTATCATGCTCAGCAACCTCTTCCACATCAAAATACTGATTGCATTTATAAATCAATTTGAGTACATCATTCCCCTCAAAGACAGGGAACTCTCGTTTTGGCCTACGCAGGGAATAATAGGGAGGTGTACCTTCATTGGTTCCATTGAACTTAACTGAGAAGTCTCTCGCAGTAGTGTACTGAGGTGCAGGTGGTTATTGTTGGGGCACCTTGTGTGAATTGGTTTCACTGGCAGAGAGTTGAGTGTTCTGCAAGATTGAATCTACACAAAAGACAAGGGCATCAAGGACCTCCTTAAGCTCGTGAAAACGTATATTAGTATCTGCCCTGGTGTCATTAAGTTGTTGTTGTATTTGATCATACGCTTAAGCCTGCTCCGGATTGTTGGGTTCATCTGCCTTCCTGGCATTTTGGGACCTCATCTCAGGTGGCATTGTCGAGTCGAAAGATGCTGCTCTGATACCACTTGGAGCAATCTTTTAGGATTATGAACACTTGACAGTAATATCACTGTCAGAATTAATGAACAATAAGAAGATGATAGCAATGGCAGGTAAGGGAAAGGAATTACACAGATTGTTGGTAAAGAATGTAGAAGAAAGAGTGAGAGAGAGATAAAGGGTGTGTTCCAAAGATTAAGGAATTTGTTATATCATTCTCATTTCATGTCCCTTGCTAGCAACAGAATTCTACTATATATAACAGTTTCTTCCTTCTTACGATTATAAGCTTGTGCTCTTCGGCACGTGGCTTTTACACTTGAATATTAAACGCATAGTATTGACTATAACTGAAATATCAAAACGCACCGTTTGACTTAACGGTATTTTAAATTCCCTCTTCTCATATTGTTTATTCCATTTTTACGTGTAACAAGTAACTACACCAAAAAGTTGAAAAACTTAGCCTCCATATTCCACAATTCCACATTAACCCTAGCGGGCAGTGGCCAAGCCTCTCTTCCTCAAAGTCCTTCAATGTTGACTGTTGAATGTTCCAAAACAAGCCATCAATCCATCACTACAATCTACCTCTTAGCCTCTATTTCACCTTCAGGCCTCTCTTTTTTTCTTCACTCACCAACGGGCGACAACATCCTCTTCATTCTCCAAAATTCCACTGACTTGTACTTCTAGAAGCAAATCGATTAATCTGGTGAGTGATCTACATTCTGCAACTTTAAAGTTTATTTGTTTATGCGACTTTTGAATTAGTCTTCTTAGTTGATCAATACTAGGGAAACTAATTAATTTTGGTATGAGAATGTTAGTCTTAAACCCCCTTACTGTCATTTCCACTCTATGTCTATTCCAAATGATTTCCAGTTGTCAAAAAGTGCAAAGAAAATATGAGCTCATTTTCAGCAAGTAATAAAGAGTGAACTTTGCTTATCTATTCTTGTGGTGATCGAATTGTTTCTATATTAAGGAGGTTTGTTTTCTTTCTTTAATTTTCTAGATTTAAATATTGAGACTAGAACTTAAATGCATTGTACTAATATAGAGAGTGTGTTCTTAATATGTTATAAAGATAAAGAGAAATGTAGTCTGACAGATTTAATTGTTTTGACGAATTAAAACAATTGTCAATGTGGAGGGATGGGGAGCTTGACTTTTGTGTAGACAACTGAATTGTTTTCTCATTTAGGACCATTGTTAGCTCTTACTTGACTAATAAGATGGTGAAGACGTGAAGCCAAACCACCAATTCAAGAATATAAGTCTCAGTATGGATGCATTTGTTTCATGTCAAGTTGATTTTCTCAACACGAGTTAAAGTTTATATGCTAGCTTAGTCGATTATGCCAATCTAAGTTCTGTTTGGTTGCTGAGACATTAATCTTAGCAATAAAAAAGAAGATAAATCAAAATTTTCAATTTTACACTCTGTTTGCTTAAAATTATCAGGGCTTCCAAAGAGAGTATAATTTATTGATTTTTTTTAATTTGATCAAAATCCAATTTTGTAATGATGAGTGAAGCACAAATACTTAGGTCTAAAGAGAATACAGGATATGGAAATCAAATAACCAGTGGTCCTTGTATCTTCTTTTTGTAACTATTTTCTCAGAAACCTAAAGTTTTAAAGTAATGCTTCTCGTAACTCAAAACATGCTATCTACACATTATGTGTGTGCATGCATTAATTCATTTGCTTGCATATATTTCTTCATTTTCTCGAGTTAGGTTGTAGGGATTTGGAAACTTTTGATTTGAGGCTTTTAGCCAATCAAGGGTAGAGGATTTTGACAAACCCTTTCCACTGTGTGTTTGGGTTCAAAGAAAATATTTTCCTCGTGCATAATTGTTAATTGCAAATCCTGGACACTTAATAGATATATGTATGCCATTTTAAGGTCAAATTACAAGCATTTGTTTTGCTTTTATCTTTTTTTTTTCCCGGGGGCTGGTGTAGGGGAATGAGTGGTTTAGAAGAATCAAGTTTGTCTTTCTTCATTTTTCAACATCGCCTATTGGCATAGTAGAATTTATAATTCTTCAATAAACACCTCCCTTTGTTGCTTGCATGCAAATAATTAATGGCACACTCCCGTGATTGAAGAAATATTGCAGAAATATGTGTATGCTTAAATCTAAGAAAATATAATATGAAAAAAAAGTTTGTGTAATCTGTGCAACCTCTTCATCAAATGATTGGAACCATTCCCCGACTCTTGAATGGCGGCATGAGTTCTCTAATTCACTAGTTGAATTTCCTTTTGGGATAGGCTCTTCACATGTAGAGGATTGCCTTTCGAGTAGAGGGCAGCCCTTGCTTTAGTTTGCCCTCTTCAACATGCATATTCCATATCAAACATGATGAACTAATTTAAGTCTTATTGTTTTAGTTTTGTGAGTTCTTTATTATGTATGAATTTTTATTTGAATCATGTATTGTTATTAGTTAGTTTTAAGTTTGTTAATTGTTAGTTAATGAAAAGTTACTTAAACTATGTATGAATTTTTATTTGAACCATGTATTCTAAGGTGCTTGAACTATGTATGAATTTTTATTTAAACCATGTATTTTAAGGTGCTTGAACTATGTATGAAAAAAATTTCTTTGTGATTTTACTATCCGTTTTTATGATTTGAGTTTATTTTGCACTTTTCGTGCCGTGTTAAAAATATGTTTTTGACAACCTTGAGTACAGCAACAACAAGGGAGCGCAAACCGAGCATCGGTGGCAGGTAAGTGTTTCACACTTATACTCTCCCTAGTTAAGAGTGAAACTAGTATTCTATTTTACTTTGGAATTTAACACTTGCGAATAAAGTTAAAGAAATGAAAGATATGATGAAACGGACATGGATTGAAATCTGATTTTGGTTGTGGACTTATGGACTTCAATTTCGAATAATGAACTATAATGATGAATCCAAAACAACCATCTATGAACCTGATTAGTCGATCTCGAATATGGGTGGTTAATGATGTTAGCAAGATTTGCTAACATCGGCATCATCTTGATGGAAATATAATGAATGTTGAACTTGATTAACTATTTGGGTTAAAAATAGTTAATGATACCAACAAACATTGTCGGTATCGGCAAACCAAGGATAATTTGATTAGCTTTCCAAGAATGAAGCTAATGATGTCAAAAGACCTTGGCATCAGCATTTCCGGAAAAATCTCCAAAGTAAGGCAGAAAATAATTGATTGATTATTTTGGGTTAGAAATAGTTAATGGCACCAACCGGTAAGTTGGTGCCGGCATTACCAAGGATTTGATTAGTCGATCCAGGTAAGGGCGACTAATGACACTAATAGGAATTATTAGTGTCGACAATAACCTCCTCAAATTTAGGACAGGGTAGTAAGATGGGTGTACTCAGTAAAGAATAATAGATAATAATCGTATAAGGGAACCCATAAATGGGTTATGGAATGATAGGCTCTAGATGTAGTAAAGAAAAATTTAAGTGTAGGTTTCCAGGACAACTATGATTGTGTATTATCGAGTAGGTAAATATATATGTAGATAAATGTATTTATGACTCTCCCTCATCTCTGCTATATTTTTACTTTTAATATAATTATTTTTATAATTTGATATTGCATGTCATTTACCTTTATATTAGGAATAGTGTCCTAGGTTTCTAGTTCCTTTTGTATGAATTAGGGAATTCATGTTTCTAATTCCTTTTGTATGAATTAGGAATTAAATGAATGACAATGTATTTTGCCCTAAGTAATTATATGACTCGAATTGTATTAGTATCTCTTTATATTAATCATCGAGACTTAAGATTTTTACTATTTTATGCTTGTAATATGAACGTTGCTTATCCGTGTTTGACTACCATTTTGTATGTGTTTGTAAATGAGAAGGAAAAATGAATATGTGAGCTATTATGCTTGTGACTAGTAATGATTGTGGTTGTGATGAAATATGAATATGTTATGATTGCGGAATGAGCATAAAATGTGTGCAGGATAAATTATCGATAATTTGAAACCCTCCTGATATAAGGGAGACTTTGTTGAAATTTCAATAGAAATTTCAATAAACCTTAAATAAGTCGACAAAAAAAAATTTACCCACAAATTTTGGTAGTATAATTGTTTTGTTTGATCAAGGAAATGAGAATGTTACAGGTGAAGTAAAAAAAAATATTAAAGTTTATGAATGGAATCACGACAAAAATCTTATAATCAAATACCTAAAAGAAAATAAGAGGATAATGTCATAACCTAATTTTTAAGTTTTCCCCAAAACTATCATTTTCTTTTAAAATTCAAAACAAAACAAATAAAAAAAATACTAACAACTTGGCAAGAGTCAACTAAGAAAGGTTTCAAATGAATGGAGGAACCAAGCTGGAGTTTTGGACAAAATTAGAAGCCCAATTGTATCTGTAACAGCCCGGCCCAACATGTCGTATATTGTCCGCTTTGGACCTTACCGCCTTCACGGTTTTGTTATTGGTGACGCGAGCCCACTTCTGAGTCTGATGCCCCAAAACGCGTATAACATGTTAGCAACCAGCACTACTAAAAAGGTCAGCTACCAAACTCTCACCCGTCGATGTGGAATATTACAATCCACCCCCCTTAAGGAGCCCGACAACCCCGTCAGCACAACTAGACAGCCAGTTAGGTCGGCTCTGATACCAAATGTAACAGCCCGGCCCAACATGTTGTATATTGTCCGTTTTGGTCCTTACCGCCCTCACGGTTTTGTTCTTGGTGACGCGAGCCCACTTCTGAGCCTGACGCCTCAAAACGCGTATAACATGTTAACAACCAGCAATAATAATAAGGCCAGCTACCAAACCCTTACCCGCCGATGTGGGATATTACAGTACCCATATACTCAAGACAGAAAAGACAATGTAGATTCAAGGTCAAATGAAATAATTATTGGATGAATCTGCATAAAAACTAAGTCTAAATATTTATTAGATTTTTAATAAGCTAATTTGATTTAATCATGAGCCTAATTAATGATTTAATTAAGTTTACAAATTAATTTGGATGAAATTAAAAGATTTAATTAGGTGCAATGACTTAATTATACTTTTAATTGGTGAAATTAAATTTGAAAGCTTAATTTGGGTTTAATTAAGAATATTAGAATTTTATAGGACCAGATTTAATTTTTCTAAGCTCAATTAGGTTATATCAAGGATAAAATTGAAAGAAAAACAAAGTTTAGGGTTCAATTAAAGGCTAAATTAAAGAAATTCAGAACCAATTACCTTTTTTCAAAAGACTCGCAACTTTAGAGACCCAATTCAATTGAAAACATGAGTGAAATTAAAAATTAGAAGTTTAAAGATCATTTAGAAATAAAATTGAAAATACCCAAAACCAAAAACCAAGTTGAAAAACTTACTTAAATCAGGGGGTATTTTTTAAGCTTTGTAAGTATGAAATTGAATTGATTATTGAAATCAGAATTCAATTGAGACCTTAATTGAATAAATTAAAAGATTAAGGGCTAAAATAAAAAAGTAGATTAATGACTTAATTCAAGCCAAAACACCAAAAAAAATAAATGAAACGGTGTGTTTTGGCTATATTTTGAGCAAAACGACATGTTTTGGTTCAAGGATGACATTGTTTTGGTCAATGCCAAGTCAAAAACATAAAAACCATACGTCACATTGTCTGGCCACTGCTCATTATCTTCAACCTTCAACACCAAAAATGGTAGCTCTGATGCCACATTTCAAGCCTTTCTTCTCTCTTATACCTTCACCATACAAGATAAAAAAGATGTCATCCTCATGACATGTCATTGCACCCAAACCTAAACAAAAAGGTTGTCTCATGGAAGACCTAGACCAGTTGCAAAGTTGACCCAAAGAGGTTGGCTCAACTAGCATTTGCAACCCGTGATAGTGACTTTTGGCCAATGATTAGGATTATTCCTGTTTGAATCAAGGGTCAAGATTTATTCCCAATAAATAGTAGATGTCCCTCTTTCATGCCTTATAAATAGAGATAAATTTCATGAAAAATGCGAAAGGAAAATGGGGAGAGAGAGAGAGAGCAAAAAAACCAGTCATATAAACACCACCTTTCCTGCTGCCCAACCAGTCATCTTTCTCCACCTCTAGTGACCACCATGAGCCACCACTAGTACTGGTGGTGCCACCAATAACAAGCCAACCTCATCCAGGTAACATCGTTCTCTCCTCTTGATTGTGTATAAGCTTAAGAAAAAATGGGAATAAGACATGCCGGTAACATGCACGTTATTGGCAAATCTTCTTTTTAAGCCACCACTAGGGCAAGCTAGTGGTGGCAAAAGCATGGGTTGGACCCCATTCTAGCCCTCATCATATATATATATATATATATATATATATATAAAGATAAAGGACATGTTAGACCATTTATCAGCCTAACAAATTGGGTTGGGTTGGGTTGGGCTTGAGCCACCCATACACGTGGGCTTGGGCCTCAGGCCCAACCTATGTGGCTTAAGGAATATTTAAATTGATAAATCATAATTCTTATCATATTTTTTTTAACTAGGAAAAAAACGATGTTATTTATGTTTTACATGATAAATTAAGGAATATTTAAATTGATAAATCAAAAATAATTTTTAACACTAATTAAATATTAACGAAGAAAGAAAATCTTCGTAGTATAAATAAAAGATAAATGAATATGCAAATGTTTTACACCAATTATCCTTTTTATTTTAAATGTTTTCATTAATTTTATCTAAGAGGTTAATTGTTGTTGTTAATAACAAATGATTTCCAATTTTATGAAAATTTTATTGAAATACAAGTAATTTGTATAAAATATAAGAGTAAAAAAATTAAAGACAAATTAAACTAATCACTATGAAATACTATGCAACCAATAAAATGTTAAAAAAATCGATCATTATTTAAAAAACAAAGTTAATTCAATAGAAAGGATTAATGGAAAAAAAATAAAAAAAATAAAAAAAAAGTCAAGCATAGATGGGTTAATCCAACGTGTCTAGCCTTAAAAAAAAACCTAGGAGTGTGCTTGGGTTTTTTTACATCTTCTCTATTTTTTTTATTATGCGGATAACATGTCATTTATGGAGCTGCTATTTAGAATTTAATCATCACTATGATGGCTGGAAAATTAGAAGGATTTGGTGGAGAAATCTATTTTTTCAACCCATTTACACCTAAAACACCATAAAATCCTACATAAATCACCTATCAACCCCAAAATCACTTAAAAAAATCAACTAAATAAAAAAAATCTAATCAGAACTCAATCTACTTTTTCAGACATATTTATACAAAAAACCATCATCATTGAACTTTTCTTGATGACTTGACACCAAGAATGGTTTGTCTCATCGCTAAAAAGTGGATATTAATTAACTTTATCTTTTCTTAGTGGTTTTAAGATGATTTTCTTCTTTCTCTTTCTATCTCAAGGACTGAAAAGTTAAAAATCATAAAATTATCTTTTGGACTAATATTAGAATTTTAAAAACTAAAGGGACTAATAAAGTAAGAAAAAGAAAAGTAGGTGGATAAAATAGACTTTTTTCTAATGGATTTAAGATTAGTCATAAGATTTCTTCTTGTTTTACATTTTGATTCTCTTTTATTAAATTTTTATGGCCTAAACAAATTTTAATAAATTTGTTAATTAATTTTAACATAAAATCCTGCAATTAAAATAAAGGTTTGAGGAATGAAATAGAAAAGAAAACTACTATTAATTACTATAGTGTTTTAACCTAGGCACTTTTGTATATTTTTGTAATCTAGGATGTAGCATAGGAGATCCCAGTTACAACCATAATATCAACAAAATTAAAATTGTTTTTTTTTTTTTTCATTATGCAAATGAAGGGTTTATATGCTAAGTTGATAAACTCATTGCTCATTTCCACTGTTCTAATTCAAAATTAAATTGGATTAGAATGAAGAAAGTGAGCAGTGGGTCTCATCTGGATGTGATTATAATAACATATTTATATAATACAGGATAAATATAAGGATTATATTAAGAAGATTATTTGATTAAAATTTACATTATAAATTATAAAAATAGACTGACGTTGAAGCTTACTAACCCTACAAATAATTATTAATTTGAAGGGTCAAGAACCAAAAAAAGTAAGATATAAAAGGATCACTATTAGATAAAAGTCCTAGTCTTCTCAGTATGAAAATAGATCAAGAAAGGAAAATAATACATTTGTGACTTTAATCCCAATTTATAATATAAATTTTCCTTAAATTTCATCCTGTTTCATATTAAAAACTATGTGATTGTACATAGAACTTATATCGGCGGTCCGGGTCATTCGCATGTAATACTATATATTAATTTATTTAAAAATTACAAATGCTTTTCTAAATATTTTCCCCCCAAATTTATAAAAATCTTCCATATTTATCTATAATTTATAAAGTTTCAGGCTACGAGTTTACATTGTACCCTTTATGTTTGTCGAGTCATATTTTTTAAATTCAAACACATTTTTAATAACAAGTTTAAACTAATTACACTGAATTTCATTAAATTATATCTCAGAACATTTCTTTCCCGTTTTATATCTTTCTTCTGGTTTTTATCTACTTTTCTTTGTTTTTTTATTTTCCCATTATTTTCATATTTTTATTTTTAAATTAACATAAGAACATTTTATTTTAAATTCTCAAAATATAAAGTTATCTTCTTAATTTAAATATTTAATTTACTCATTTAACATAGTTTTTTTTTTTTTGTTATGAATTTTATCCGTTAGGTGGCCTAAACACCAAAATATTCACTCCACAAAGAAAAGTTGGATGTTGAGACGAATGGTTTCCATCTCGGTTGGCTCTGAGAATGCGTCGAACGTTTCACCCGCCCAAAGCTTACGAAACAAATCCAGTTATCCAACTCTTACATCTAAATTACTTTTCCGGTAAATTTTGCTTTTTAAATAAAAAAAATATTTATTTAATTATTCTTAATATATACAAGCATTATTTCTTGCGAACCCAATAAAAATCAATCTAAGCTTCCAACCTAACTTTATAATTATGAATATATAATTACAAGAAAATGACGATTTTAGTCAGGTATCCTTTCTAAATAAATGATATAAGTTATTCAGTAAATAATATGCATATAATTGAATGCAGAGGATTTCTAAACATATACAAGAGATTTTGATTGATTCGTTATATATTTTATCCTGTTTGGGAATGTGGTTACGGTTATTTTTCAAAGTACTTTTCGTGCCGAAATGCATTAAAATAATATTTTTATTTTTAAAAAATTATTTTTGAGATCAACGCATCAAAACGATATAAAATATATAAAAAATTAATTTTTAATAAAAAATATTTTTTTTAATTTTTGAGAAACCGCATTTCCAAAGACTCTTATTTTATAGATCAGTTAGGTGTCAATAGATAAAGAAAATCTTTCGCCTAATCTGACTTGATCCCACAATGTATGGAGACATAAAAAAATAAAAAATAAAAATAAATAAATTCCGACCTAAATATGAATGTTACTACTCATTCTATAAAAAAAAAAGACTTCAGGGTTTTCACATGCTAATCGGTTTTTGAGTAAAATCAAATAAGAAATTCCGAAAATCAAACCAAATCTGAATGGTCAAAGATGAGAGATGGAGAACATGGCAGTGAATAAAAGCGTTGGCATAGAAAGTGAAACAAGAAAGAATAGGATTCTTGGGAGTACTTTAGGTGGGCTAACGTATTCTAGGGGCATTTATTTTGCCTAAAAAATATTTTATATGTGAGAAATATTCTATATTAAATGTTTTTATGATATATAATTAGTAAAGTGAAAAATACAAAGGCAATAAAACAACTATGATATTTTACGGTGATAGAACGGTGATGATAACGATTATGGTAGTAGTGATAATAAGATACGGTTTTGATGGTGCTGAAGTAAAAGCAATAATAAAATTTGTGATCTGTTAACGAGGGTGGTTAGATGATGATAGTTAAAATTATTGTATGATATTTTAAATGGATTATTAGTAAAATATTTTATAAAATAATATTTTATGTTAACCTTTTTTTTCATAAAATATTTTATATAAATCAATTATGAAAAAATATATAAAATATTTTTCTATGAAATATTTTATGCAGAACAAATGCATATTTCTTCTAATTACTCTTGGGACTCGATACTTTTTACGAATCAAAATAATTCCTAATTTTGTTGTTGTTTTCTCCTAAAATTGAGTCCAAACAAATTTAACAAATTATTAATGATAATTGTTTTTATGATACATAAAAAACCACACAAGTGTTTTATGTAATGTACACTTCTCCGTAAATATCCTAGATATTTATATTAATTATATTATAAATTAGATATTTCTATAAGATATCTTAGATATTTCTTAAGATATTTATCATTAAAAAAATCTATATAAACAGATCTCTCTGAGAGCATAAAAAAGGCTTATCTCTCCAAACAATGTAAGACTCAACACAAATCTAATATAAGACTTAAACAACACTTATGGAACATTTAAGTCTAAGGAATAACATTTATTCTCCACGTCACTTGTATAAACACTATACTGATATAAGTATCAGAGTGTTTTTCTTATAGGTGTGGGTCAACCAAGTCCTTCATGTCTAGTTTTATTAGCCCATGAAAAACGTCTTTAATCTTTCTCCAATGAATTTTTTTCCAACCTCATTATTGACATGAAAAATGAATAAAAAGTCAATTA
>Ga0307510_10006997_pt1 | contig 13448 bp, 17 predicted proteins | sample 12_EM_MG_FD_207224 | JGI IMG/M metagenome (GOLD analysis project Ga0307510, IMG submission 207224) | Populus trichocarpa ectomycorrhiza microbial communities from riparian zone in the Pacific Northwest, United States - 12_EM | ecosystem: Host-associated > Plants > Roots > Unclassified | place... | reverse complement strand
CTTGTCTAAGGACACGCAGTGCGAAGCCAGCGCAGTAACTCAGCAGGCGTCCTCGTACACCATTAAGTTGAAAGAAATAGTATATGCGATTGAATATGTATTATCCGGTTTGATACAATCTAGAATAACATACGACGCGAGTAAGGGGCATAAACAGAGATAGTCGTATACTCTCATGGCTCCTCAAGACCGCTGAACTTGTACGCAAGTGTCTGGCTAACCCACGAAGACTTTCCCAAAGCCCAGACCACCCAGTCGCGGACAATGTAGATGTCAATTGGCGTCCACGCCCACTTCGATCGAATGACGGGGGCCATACCCACTGCACCCGCCATGAATTTGGTGATACCAATGACCTTGACCGCGCGGTGGCGGCGGAGGGCCATGTGCGCGCGCACCTTCTCGTCAGTCGCGGACGATGTGCCCTCCGTGAGCGCGGCCGCGATGACGGGGCCAAGCGAAACCGCGTCGCGCAGACCGAGGTTCATGCCCTGGCCGCCGGCGGGAGGGTGAATGTGAGCAGCGTCACCGATAAGACACATCCGCGCGCCAGTGGCATTCGCCTCGTCGGTGCTGCTACCAAAGTGGGTGAAGAAGTGGTCCGCGGCGGCGTAGCGCGTGCGGAAGCGCGTCGACCAGACGACGCTGTCGACTTTGTACGCGTTCGGATTCCTTCGCTTGTCGCTGGAGAGCGAGGGAGGACCGAACTTCTCGATCAGTTCTTGGCAGTACTCCACAGACGCCTTTGAGGGAGGTGTGCCCTCGGAGAGGGGTACGCCGCAGGCCATGCGGTGGACGGTCTTTCCACCCGAGTCCTTTGAGCCAGCGATGGGGTACTGGAGATGGGCTAATGCCCAGAAACTCTCTTTGCTGACGACGGCATAGAACACGCCCGGAACTTCGGGGTTCCTATCGAATGTGATGTCGGCGATGACCATCTGCGCCAGAGTATTCTTTTCTTCGGGCTTGTCGGGGCTATGCGGGTCTGCGAAATTTATGCCACATGATTGGCGTACCTAACACTTACAGTCAGCACCTGACTAATATCAAGGAGAATAGAATAGAAGCACGTACGGCAGATTGAGCGCCATCTGCGCCGACCACGTATGCGGCAGTGATAGATTGGCCATTCTCGAACGAAACATCCACGAGATTCTTATCATTGGAGTTTTCGTGCATATCCACAAGTTTGTACGGGCGGAAGACAGGGATTCCGACTTCTTCTAACTTTTTGTTGAGGATTTCTTCGGTGATGTTCTGAGGGAGAAGGATGTAGTACGGAAAGCGGGTCTTCCCGATCAGCCCGTTGAAGTCAGGCGCTATCAAAAGCGTGTCGTTTCGGTCGTAGTAATTAAATGAGGTGGCTTTGATCCCGCGTTCGACTATAGTGTCGGCAACGCCTACAATGTCCAGGGCCTACTGCGACATCAGAGGGGGCACCGTCTGGAGTGGTCAGGAGATCTCACCTCCAGGGTAGCGGCGTGGATGGCCATGGCACGAGAGGAAAGGTTACCGTTACCTTCTGCGACTGCTTCGACGATGGTGATATCTTTGACGCCAGAGTACCAAAGGGAGAGGGCGCATGCCATGCCGGTAGGCCCGGCTCCGACAATGAGGACTCGTGTGCTTGATGGGAAGGACATCGTATGGTGTGAGGTGGGGGATAGTGAACATCTTGGAGGGGCCGGGGGTTTAAGTACATGGGCGTGGAGGAAAGATTGTGCCTTGGAATGGCTGGGGAATCTTGCATAAGCCTTCGGAAAGGTGTAATCAACCTCCGGGCCTACACCGCATGGCCAGTGAATGAGCTAGACAGGCGCAATCACGAAGCCCCGACATGGGCGTGAGATCTTCCTTTCTCGACCAAGTTGGCAGGGGAGCGCTCACCATTTCTGACACCGCATTTCGTAATCAAATGGCCACCGGAGAGTGGTTTGAGGATTTAGATACGTGTGCACTGGTCAGGGTCATGGCGGCCATGGAGTTGTCATGGAATCTTGCATAGGTCGTCGAAAAGGTGGCTGTAATCCATCTCAATACTAGTTGTATATTGTATGGCCAGGGAATACTGTAAGACTGCACAAGAGCAATCACAGAGGTTGAGGTTCAAGATGAGTGTGAAATGTTCCCCTTCTTGGCAGTGCGAGCGCCCATTCAGGGCGATGCCCGACGTGATCCTTGGATAGCATGTGCGGGGTTGCTCCGTACTCTCAGGAGAAATGGTTGTAGAGTGGCATCAAGTGTGTCAAAGTGCATCATGATCATCAAGAGAATATGCGCTAGATGCCGTGTGGCGTCGGACTTGACTCGGTGGTGACATGTTGGAGTGACACCAAATTGAACGCGTTACGTCACGACTCGTCACGCTGATGGTTCACCCTCCTCCAAAATCTAAGTCGCGTTCCGGCGCGGTTGATCCCGGCGTCTGAGCACCCTCTTTCCAGCCTTCTCTCCATGGATGGACAACCTCCTCAGGAGGAGGACTTTTCTATTCTTTCTATCGAAGACAGACTTTCCCACAAGAATTGGAAAGCTCGCGTCAGCGCCTACGAAACACTCGTCAAAACATTTCAACTAACCGCATCAGAAACCGATCCTGCATTCAGGCCTTACATCTCCAACCCTGACCTCCTCAAGAAAATAGTCACAGATTCAAATGCGGTCGCACAAGAGAAAGGCATCGAATGCGTCATAGCCTTTGTCAAATTTGCCGGCGAGAATGCTGCGAGGACGAGAGATGCTGTGGTTCCTCCCCTGGTGGATAAATGCTTTGGTTCCACGCGAGCTGGCACGAGGAATCACGCAATCGAACTGGCACTCCAATATGTTGAGGTGGGCAACAGTGGTGCTGGCGTCGTGGTGCGTGGTTGTTGTCAATCTTATATGGCTTGTTTTAACCTGCCACTTGTGTTCAGGAAAACGTATTGCCTGGACTTGCTGCAAAACAGCCAAAGACTGTTGCAGGTACTGTGACCGTATTAAAGGAGATCGTTCGGTGAGTAGAGCGTTTGCGTCACGTCACCCCTCCCTCTACATCGGGCAACAGCGTCCGGCGAGTCCAAATATTTCGCGGTAGTGCGATCGTTGCGCACAGCGGTTCTCTCGTGTTTCCAGTTGCTCATCGTTACGTATGTCACGTTGCTCACAAATCTCTCTCAGATTATTCGGCCCGCAGGTGACACCACCGACACCGATCCTCAAAGCTCTACCGAAAATCTTCGGCCACTCGGACAAGACCGTGCGATCTGAGGGAAGTAACCTCGCACACGCTCTATATCAGTATCTCGGCCCTGGCATTGAACCATGGCTAGCCGATCTCAAGCCGGTCCAGGTTAAAGAATTGAAGGAAGCTTGGGACGGTATGGAACAGGAAGGACGAGGAAAGGGCACCCTGAAGCCGGAACGTATGACACGGCAGCAAGTAAGGGATGCAGAGCAGAATGCGGCTTCTGGAGATGGTGACGTAGAAGATGGTGCTGCCGCTGCAGAAGGTGCGTCAGTGATATAAAGTGTTTCTCAATGAGTGCGAATGATAAGGAACAGATCTTGCGCCTCCCGACCCTCGGCAGCTCGCAGAGGAAGTTGATATCACACCAAAACTCCCTGCAAAACTCCACGCTACCATCACGTCATCCAAGTGGAAAGAGCGGAAGGAGGTTCTTGACCAACTCTTAACCCTCCTCAATGCCGCGCCCAGGATAAAGGAGGCCCCTGAGTTTGGAGAACTTTCCAAGGCGTTGGCGTTACGAGTGCAGACCGATGCAAACATCAACTGTGTCATGGTCGCGGCTCAGTGTCTGGAAGGCCTGGCAAAGGGGCTTATGGGAAGTTATGGCCGATACAGGGAGATTGTTGTGCCTCCGATGTTGGAACGGCTGAAGGAGAGGAAGGCTAGTGTCACAGAGACAATTAGCGCAGCCTTGCATGCCATCTTTGAAACGGTAAGGGAAACACACACTCCGTTGAAATCCTCCTTTCTGAATGCCGTTGCAGACCACATTAGCGGACATCATTGGCGACGTTCTCCCCGCTTTGTCCAACAAGAACCCCCAAGTTAAGGAGGGTGCATGCAAATTTCTCACGCATTGTCTCTCGACATCGAGACAAGCTATCTCTCCACCACAGGTCAAACCGGTTTCTGAAGCACTGGTTAGTCTTCTCGAAGACTCATATGCTGGGGCGCGCGATGAGGCCGCAAATGCATTTGGGACGCTCATGAAGATGGTTGGCGAGCGTGCTCTCGGAGCGGCGATGGATGGCCTTGCGGATGTCCGGAAAGCTAAGGTGAAGGAAGCATTCGAGAAAGCAACCGTGAAAGCAAAGGCTGGCGCGAGTGCTCCTCCAAAGCCGCCGCCAGCCAAGGTCTCTCCAAAGAAAGCCGCGTCTAAGAAGCAGCCTCCTCTTGTGCCAGAAGTAGAAAGCCCGCTTCCTGAGGACGATGCACCTGGACCAGAAAAGAAAGCCCGTGGGCCCCCAGCGCGTCTAGCGGGCAAGAAGGGCGCTCCTGCTGCCGCCTCAGGTGCCCCGACAACTTCAGGATCTGCGTCTTCTAAGAAGCTGCCTCCCGCAGCAGCAGCAGCGGTCGCAGCGGCAGCTGCGTCGAAGCCAGCAAAGGGTGGTGCGCCCGCCCCAGGGGCCCTTGACACTTTCAAATATAAGCACACCCCGGAGGACGCCGAGGCCCTTGCCGCAGAACTTATCCCTTCTAATTTCATCACCGATCTCGGTGATGCAAATTGGAAGACCCGGTTAGCTGCGTTGGAAGAGATGACAACGTGGGTCGAGGGCATTGTGGAGGAACTGGACGCAGAGGTCGTTGTGCGTGCCCTAGGTAAGAAGGGTTGGGGGGAGAAGAACTTTCAAGTGTCGGCCAAGTTGTATGGGATCCTAGTTATCCTTGCAGAGCGGTGTCCATCATTTGGGAGGTCTTGTGCGGCTCTATCCATCCCGCACCTGTCGGAGAAGCTGGGCGATGCCAAGCTAAAGAAGCCTGCGAGCGATGTTTTGGGAGTGTCTGCGGAGAAGACGTCGTTACAGTTCGTTCTGAACATAGGTATGTTTTTCCTGGTGTCCCCGATGCTGTCCGCTGAGACCCGGCGCGAAGCGTACGAGCCACTCAACAAAATAAAGGCACCAAAGGCTCTTGCTGACGCATTAGGATGGATCGAACAAGCCCTCTCAGAATTCGGCATAGCAGGCTTATCGCTCCGCAACCTCATCGATTTTTTAAAGGGCGCGCTCAAGAATTCCAATGCTGCGGTACGAACAAGCGCGACTAAGACTCTGGTAATGGTGAAGTTATTCGCAGGGTCGAGTATCACCGATCTCCTGGGAGACCTCAACCCCCAACTTCTTGCTACGATTCAGAGCGAGTTCGACAAAGTTGAGGGTAATCCACCTCCAGAACCCACCCGACAATCAGCAGATGTTGTTGTCGTTGCTCAGCTGGGAGGCTCTGGGGGCAAGGGTAGCTCCGCCGTATCTGGTGCCTTAGACGACCTTTTCCCGCGCGTGGAAGTCGATGGGTTAATGAGAGGCACCACAGTTCTTGCGGACGCCAAAAGTGATGCGTGGAAGACCAAGAAGGAGGCGTTGGAGACGTTACAGGCTATCCTAGATCAGGGCGCAAATAAACGCCTGAAGCCTCAAATGGGCGCGTCTATCCCCTAGTTTCACCTCTATGCTTAACTGACGTGTATACCCAGGTGAAATTGGACAGATCCTGAAGGCGCGCGTTACCGATACGAACAAGGCAGTCCAAACGCTCGCGCTTGATATCGTGGCTCGGATAGCAACTGGAATGGGCAAACCGTTCGAAAAGCAGACACGCTTTTTCGTTGTGCCAGTTTGTACTGTGCTGTCAGACCAGAAGGCACCCATTCGCGCAGCAGCTATCCAGACTCTGACCGCTATCGCCACAGCTTGTGAGGGTTTAGACGCCCTCGTTCACGGGTTAACAGCTGCGCTCGAGGTCAATCAGCCCCTTCAAAAGGCTCAACTATTGGGATGGATTGTCGACTGGCTCAAAGAACACGAGATGACATCAGGCTTGGATCTGGGTAGCTGGGTCCCCTCAGTCGTGGGATGTCTTGATGACCGCAACGGCGACATTCGTAAAGGCGCACAGGCAACCCTACCCTATCTCATTGCATCCGTTGGATTCGATCAAGTCATGCACCAGACGAATTCCCTGAAGCCTGCTTCGAAAGCGAGCGCAGTGCCACTCATCCAAGCAGCGCGCGCCGCAGCGCCAGCAGTGGTTGTTGCTGATGCTGTAACACCCGCCACGGCGGCTGCCTCTTCCAAGGCTGCTGTCCCCTCTAAATCCGCTGCCGTCCCTCCACCATCCCCGCCCGAACCTAGCCCACCACAGTCCCCTGCCTCGGTGGCCCCTGGGGGAAAATCCACGAATAAACTTGGGTCCGTGCGTCGCAAGTTGCCGTTAGGATCGGCCCCGCGGCCCGAATCGCATTTAGAGGGTGTCGAGGAGAATGCCACGCCCCGTGCTTCATCGAAACTCGGTGGCCTAGGGTTGAAGCGATCTGGTCTGACAGTTCCGGCCACCAAGAGCGCGCCTTCATCAACGCCTGTCTCGACCGCCAATTCGCATGAGCCTTTACCCTTCCACGGCACGAGCACTGATGCGAAGAGGGTAAGACTGTTGAAAGATGTTGGCAAGTGGGTCAACGAGGGGGGGACGACGCGCAAGGATCTGGCAGATCTCCTGCAGCACCAGATGGAGCCGAATGCGTCGAAAGACTTGATCGCCAATCTCTTTAGCCATGATCACAATGCGATCAACGACCATGTCAATGGACTAACAATGCTTGGCGACTTCTACACAGATTTGCACTCTGGCACCGAGAGTCTTGGCCTGACCGAGGACGAAGCAAGAGCGATTGGGTTGGCTAACTCCGACCTTGCACTCAAATATATTTCGATCAAGGCTCATGAACCTCAATCAAACTTGGTGTCCAAATGTCTGGATGTTGTAGACGCAGTGCTCACATTTATGAGGGGCGTGGAGTACCAGCTGACAGAGCCCGAGGCATTGTGCTTTATTCCCACGTTGGTTCACAAGGTGAGGAAGTGCTTTGAACGTTGGAGTCTTGAGGTAGCTTATTCATCGACAATAGTTTGGCGACGCTCGCGAGCCCGTTCGAGTGCGCGTACAGCAGATCTTTCAAACGCTCCCGAAGGTGTATGCATATAGCAGAGTTTTCCAGCTTGCGCTTGATCACGGCTCAAAGTCGAAGGTTGCCAAGACGCGTCAACTGACCTTGGACGAATTAGGAGGAATTTTGAAGCGGTCAGGAATGGGAGCATGCCACCCAGCCAAGGATTGCCCTGTGATCGCCTCCATGATTTCGGACAAGGATCCCGGTGTTCGAAAATCTGCCCTCACGACGTTGAGGTTGGTCTCCTCTAATTCTGACGTCTAACCCCTATTCATCCCAGTTTGTCAGTGAAATCTACTTGCTTGAGGGCGAGAAAGTTTGGTCTCTTGTCGGGCCTCTTACCCCCAAGGACAAGACTCAACTCGAAGAGAGACTGCGGCGCGTAGCGGGTCCTAGCACACCAGATAAGCGCGAATTTGGGAAGGAGACTCTTGCACCGCCACAACCGTCTCAAATCTCGCGCTTGACGGGTGGAATTGCAAGGCCAGCCTCGCCATCTTCAGCTCTCCCTCGTCCAGGGGCCATCCCGCGGTCAGGGAGCCCACCTACTGGAAGTTCTCGGATGGCCCAGCCATCCGCCGCATCCGCAAGATCAATGTCCCCAGCCCCATCTCAGATCGGCAAACCGACCTCAAACATCCCAGGTCCCACATCACCGACCTCCCGCAAAAGCTTCTTGCCCTCTCGCCTCGCTGCTCCAAGAAGCCGAGCCGGAACGCTACGCTCCACCCTCGTACCCTCAACCGATCCTTCTAGTACCCATTCAAATTCAAACGGAACGAAGCACACAAACGGACAGAGCTCCAACGTCGAGTCTTGGAGAAGCGCGGAGACTCCTGGGGACCCAGAGGTCCCACCAGATTCCGCGAGTGGTATTACCCTTACGATCTCCAGCATCTTGAGTAGCGATTCAGAACGCAGTGTCGATGCTCTCAAGAAGGTTCAAAAGATCCTCCAGCTTGGTCCAGATGCTGGACCAGCATCTCCGCAGTATCGGGACCTTGCGGAACACACCGAGGGTCTTCTTGAAACCGTCACCCTTCAAATGGCCCACGCATTCGACAAAGCAGAAGATAACGTTCGACTCGCCAAGCACTTGATCCAAACACTAAACGCGTTCTGTGACAACCCGCTTCTCGCAGAATCCTTGACGGTTGACATCCTCACCGCTCTCTTCGAAGAGTTGGCTCTGCGTCTTCTGCAGACTGACGACAGTCCAGACAAGGAAGTCAAAAACTTGTCGAGATTTATCAACATGATCATGCTGCGGTTGTTCTCCACAGGGCGTAGGATCACGGTTTTCCGGTGTGTTATTCCTGACCACATCGTGTTTACGTATGACCTAACCATCGTCTAGTGCCTTATTCGGTCTTCTCCTTCAAATAGTCCGGCCGTTCCCATCAAATGGCACGCGCACTGACTCCCAGGAAGCCAAGGTCGCAGAACTCGTTCTGAAGTGCATCTGGAAACTGGCCCGAAATATTCCGCAAGACCTGGCAGATCTTAAACTCGACCCAGTCGAGCTGTTTCCTGCGATTGAGCATTTCCTGCAAACAGTGCCTCCAAACGAGTGGCGCGCTCGTGCTACAAACCGCGTACCTTGTGGTGACATGCCGCTCAGGACTGTGAAGGTTATCGTTCAGCACGTCGTTGGTGAGTCTGACAGTGGCCTTCACGTGTGACACCGATTCTTATTTGACCAGCCCACCATGGTGACGAGGTTTATGATATATTGTCCGGGTCATTCGATGACCCGTCCGCCACCATCGTCTACCCATACGTGTACAGAATCCTGAACTCGGGGTCACGTGTTGCTAGTGAGGATGGGCCTGCACGGCAGGGCAAGGCGGCTGTCGCTCTTCCAACATCGACACCGGGACCTAGTCGACCAGCATCACCACCAGAGACAGTCTCCGACGGAGCATCTGGGGATGTACGACGGTCATCTCCGAGTCACCACACTAGTCGAAGTGTATCGTCCATCAACGGCCTCGTGTCACCACCCATCGAGGAGCCAGACCCTGACGCTCAGTTGCTCAAGATCATCGGTCATATCTCGAGTGAGACGACAGGCGCCATGCACAAGGAGGGAATCACAGAGCTTCATCAATTCCTGAAAGCATACCCGCACAAGAAGTCAAAAGTGGACAAGATGCTCGAATCTACAGGTCCTGCGTTCCGCAAGTACATCTCCCGCGCCTTGGCCAGCAGAGCCGCAGAAGACGAAGAGAGGGAGGTCGCCGTTGCAGATACGCTATCGAGTGAGTGTACTTTCTCACATGCTCCAAAGTCTGTGTCTTACGCCAACGCGTAGAGTTGGAATCCAAGTCAATACCGACTTCACCCATGGCAGCGACTTTCCAGCGTGATGACGCCCCTCTATCACCAAACAGCGCAAATGGTCCGAACGGTTCTGATCAGGAGAAACAGGAAAAATTGTCTAGATTACATGACATTTTCCAGTATCGGACAAGTACCTTGAGCACTTCATCTCAGGGCCGATCCACACCGGCAATTGTGCCGTCCAATCGTTCGCCACCTGCTTAGATTTTCATTACTATTCTCAATCGAGTCCTTTCATCCTAGTCGTTTTTTTCCTTGTCTGAGCCTCACAATTGTATGCCTTATAGTGGAAGATGTATATGATACCCGTAGGAGCATATAAGACGTTTCATCCTGTATTACCACCGAGCACGAGGCATATTAATTCTATCAAATCACGATACCACATTGATGGAACTACATCGCGTCTTTGCGCGAAACGCAGCTGATAAAACCACGCTTTCGCTTCATGCGCAAGAACAAGTTGAGATGTCCGGGGTCTGGCCAGCCGGGCAAGTGCCATCTAAGAAGCCCACCACCATCAGCCTAACTCCATCGCGAACAAAGGGGGTACTCCATACCTTCTCCAAACGCGACGACCGGCGAGTTGGGACCGCCAAAGAGGCCCGGGTCGACGCCAGGAAGCTGTGCGTTGACGATGCCCACAAGTTCCTGGTTTCGCGGAGATTTGGTGCAGTACGGCGTTGATGGAATGATGCCTTCGCCCATATCGTCCGCGTTACGCGCGTGCTGGCGGTACGCCATCGCCGCGGCGATGAGGTCAGCCTGGTTCGTCACGCCGGGCGACTTTGCAAAGTCGATCATCTTGTCCGCGTTGTCTTGCTGGTCGCAGACGCCGCCCGTCGAAAGGAGCGCGTCGATGCCGTCGTGGCCGGCTAGTTTGACGCATGGGTGGTCCGTGAAGATGTCGCCGCCGCTGACGAGCTGCATCATCCAAATACGATACGTAATAAGAAGTCGTAAGATTAGCGCCAGGTCGGATGATTCGGGCCGGTTTTAGGAAGGGAAAGAAACGACGTACACAGAGATCCTGCCATTGCTGTGCGACGGCGGGGAGGCCGGGCTGCGTGATGCGTCGATGGAGCCGTGTGGGCGTCCAGGACCAGAGGAAGGAACGCTTCCTGCGCCGCCCTTCCGGGTCTGAGGTGTCGGGTGAGAACTGGCCTGTGGCGGGGTCAAATATCCCAGAAGAGCCCGAGTCCGCATCCCCTGAAGGTGAAGCAGGAGGCGGAGAGGTGCTAGCAGGCGGCTCCGAGGAGCTCGTCTCTGTCGGTTGGGCTGGGCTGTCTGTGCTTGTGGAGGTATCTGGAGGTAGAGAACTGGTCGTATCTGGAGGGGTGTCGTCGCCCGAATCATCCCCCGAGCCGTCGCCTGAATCATCGTCGGAGTCATCACCCGAATCATCACCCGAGCCGTCGTCCGGCGGCGTCGCGTCGGAAGGGGGTGTATCGGTGGAGTTGTTTAAGGTCGTGCAATTGAATGCCGACGTCAGGTTGGAAAAATCCGTGCCATTCATGCCAGCCATAAGACTCGGAAGGGCGCTGGGTGCGACAAAGCACGTGGTGGTAGTGTTTGTGGCGGCACTATCGGTGATATTTGAAGTAGGCGAAGGATCTGTGAGGTTCGAGCTGCTTGCGCCGGAGACCCCGGTCGAGTTCGAAAGCAACGCCAGACATGCCGGTGGTGGCGTAGGGATGAGCCTGAAAGACGGTGGTCAGTGCTTAGCCCATTCAAAGTTGGAGTGGCACTACAACTTACGAGGAACCACGCCTTGCAGGACTGATCGGACTAGCCGAAGAAACAGTCGCGAGCGCGAGCAACGAAACAACACCGTAAGAAAGCATTATTAAGAACAAAAAAAACAATAGTTTAGGGAAATGGCGGAAGAGAAAACAGAGAAAATGAGACGACCAAGTTCGAGGGGAGCAACCAGGCTCCTGACAGCTGAGGGAGAACCGCAGGCAGAGGGTTGTGACTATATACTGTGCCAAGCTCTGTGAGCGCCATTCTGCGCACCGGCTGTGTCACTAATTTGAGGAATGATGCAGCTCGTAAGAAGTCGGCGCTGGAAGTGCGCCCTGTCGTCAATCAGCAAGTCAATGCAACATACAAACCAGTAACTGCCAAGATTGGCTGATGTCGTTGATGTATGTACAGTCGCACCTTGTGCTTCACCACGTGACCGGAATATTGGCCTTGGCGGTTCGCCAGCCGTGAGAAATCATCACAAGCAAAGCGGTCGATTCATCCGTGCGTCCGTATTCGCTGCGCGCGTGCTGCACAGCCATCATGCCTCACACAGGGCGCAACCATGGATACCAGTATCATATCTGTGATTCATGAAACAGACAGTTAGACGTCCCATTAAATGCAGTTTTTTTATCAAACGGTCTATTCTCTAGGCACAAACGGGCTTGTAATCCGCGGAGAGGGGGCAACAACGATGGGTGGCAGTGTCTCAGCAAGCTCCCCGGTCCCGGCGGGGAAGGGCATGTCTAAAACACCTTTCGGCAATACTTTCTCATACAGGCCTTTTGCTTGGTTGTGCTGGCCAAGAGCGACCATCTTCTTTTTGGCGTCGCGGATAAGCACGTGGGTATCATCGTATCCTGGAACACAGCCACGGACAAAAACGAGATTGAGCGCGTTGTCAATGCGGACGACGTGCAAGTTTTGCGTCGTGACGCGCTTGCCACCCATTCTCCCGGCCATCTTCTTCCCAGGCCATATACGTCCGGGATCCTGTGAATTGCAAAATTGAGTATAACGTTAGACTATTGGATCGACCCGAAAAGTACCTGATGTGCTCCGGTCGACCCTCCAGAGCGGTGCGAGACAGAAACACCGTGACTGGCTCGTAGTCCCTTAAAGTTCCATCGCTTCATCACGCCCTGAAAGCCTTTGCCAATACTGTAAAGCATACGTTTATCCCAATAAGGACGGCGTTGTGAAAATGTACTCACGAGTTTGCGACCACGTCGACAAATTGGCCCGGCACGAAATGGGCAGCAGACAGAGTAGTCCCTACTCCAGTAAGCACACGCAAACTCGCCTTGTCGAGCCGAGGAACACACCGACTGGTACATGCGCATCCGCTGTGACGGGGAACTCCTTCACCAAGCGTTTTGGAGGTACACCGGCCTTCTTGAAATGGCCCAGCATTTGTCTCGTCGTCGTCTTGGCGGGCCTGTCCGAGGCGGCAACTTGCACAGCATGATACTCCGACTTGTCCTTTCGGGTGGTGGTGATATTAGCAGTCACTTGACAATTTTCGAGCTGCCATATGTATGAGAACAGCTACCGTAGCGAGAAAAGTGGGATTACGCACTTGGAGAACCGTGACCGGAAGGCGTGCGCCGTGCTGGTCCCACATTGCGGTCATGCCACGTTTTCGCGCTATGACGCCCGTTCGTACGGATTTTGGCGTCCATTTCGCGGCGGCAGAGGCAGACGATTCTGCTGCCTCTGCATTTGTCACCGCGCTCTGGTGAACTGCCCTACGAGCACAAAGAGGAGAACGACGAGCAGGTGCCCAGAGGCGAAACATGGGATGAGCAAGTAGCCTGTTTTGGTCAGGAGCCGTGGCCCAACAGCAGGCGCGACAGGCACAAATCGGACCTTGAAGTTTATAATTTCTTCGTCCCGTTCAGTCGAGCACTCGAACCTTGCTCACTGAGGCGATGGAATGGATACTTGGCCACCAACTATCGTATGCAACTCGTCGCGTAAAGGGAAGACCAAGGCTACCATTTTGCCCTACCCTCTCCTGGAAGGCGGTGCCCTGACGTCCGCTACCCTGCGCGAAGATGGCAACCGCCTGGAGTGGGTCACAGCCCAGGGTCGAGCATCCAGTACGACTGACAACGTTCGTCCGTCTGACACCCTCCTGACCCCAACTCGTGTAGGCCGGAAGCTAGTCTGTAACAA
>Ga0307510_10006995_pt1 | contig 13450 bp, 5 predicted proteins | sample 12_EM_MG_FD_207224 | JGI IMG/M metagenome (GOLD analysis project Ga0307510, IMG submission 207224) | Populus trichocarpa ectomycorrhiza microbial communities from riparian zone in the Pacific Northwest, United States - 12_EM | ecosystem: Host-associated > Plants > Roots > Unclassified | place... | reverse complement strand
AGAAGGTTGGATTAATAGATTAAACCAAGAGCATTTTAATATTTTAACATTGTGTAAACAGTAGCAATAAATATGGCCCATGTTTGCAGTGGAAATCTACTGTGGACATGGGTAGCACACCACTCCCCAGTTCCAACAATCTTAGTAGAGTTGGTATAGCGTCAGGAGGATGTTTTAGGGACATGGGAGGTATTTCCATTGGTGAAACAAGCATCGCCAACTTAGTGAAGCTTGAGTAGTGTTATGAACAAAAAAAGGGACCAACCCACATTCCCAGCGTAAAGAATCACCATAAAAAGAAACCAGTGGTTGCCTATAACCCAAGAAACTAGTTCAATACAAGATATAGAAAAACTAGCTGCTGGAAAAAGCACAAACCCAGTTGTTCCAAAATAAATAGTTGATTGGTAAGTATGGAACCCTGTGATTGTTCAATCAAACACAACAGTTAAAGAAAGTACGTTCATGTGATTGTATCCAATGGAGACCTAAAAGCTGGAAAAATGATATTTGAGGTAAATTTTACATGGATTTTTAAAAAAAATAACCCTGAAAGATTTTGATAGAGATTAGATTTCTAGAAATACAAATTATAATGTTAATAAAACCCAGAAACTAAGCAGTATGCAGCAATTCACAGACAGGAAGAAGACATGATATTATGAAATGTAGAAAAGAAGATAAAGTGTGAGCTCCATAAGCAAGAGTAATATGATGCTGTAATATCAATACAAAACAGAGGGAAATTGAGTAGATATTCATGAAAAATGCATTGTTAGCCTTATGACTACGATGATGATGATGATTTAATGAAGTTTTTCATTATGTTTTGATGATAACATAAACATTGAATATTTATGTTATTAACTAAGTAATATGTTGTATGTCAATTATAAACATTGATTTGATATAATTTTGATGAATGCATGCCATGTTCTTGCATATATGTATGCCATATTGATAAATCATGATATATGCCATGAAACTTTTAAATGCCATGCTATAATGCTTAAATGATTTAATAAGTCTATACTAATATGCTACATGAAACATGCTTGTGTGCCATATGCATTAATTTTATTTTAATTGTTAAGTAAAACACAATTCATGCCATATAAATATGAATATGTATATTATATGTTACACACACATTGCGATGATTTAGATAGGTTTACAACATTCAAGAAATCATTAAACAAGCAAGGAAAGGATTCGCGAAGGTCAAGAACGAAGAACATATAATAGTTATCAACTTCGCCAATCAAGATTTTGCAATGGAATTTTGCCAAATAGCACCTGACTTGTTTAGGACAACTTGTAATATCCCCACAACCAAAACAAATCCTAAAGAACCAAAGAAAACCAAGAAATGACTAAAACACAAAAACATGATGAAATTGGATAGTAACCAAAACAATCCAACCATTCAGGCAATTTAATTATTGCATTTATATTGTTAATTGCTTCCGCGTTTGCTTGAGTGCTTAGAAATGTATGTTATTAAATAAAAAAATTTTAAATTGTAGCTTTACCTTGCATACCTAATTCACCCCCCTCTTAGGTTCACCTAGGCTATCCCTTTGGGTTCTAACATGCACCACTTGCATCATCAGTAGAAAAGCTCCCTCCTAAAATAAGTAGAGAAGAGATTGTACGGCCAGAAAACAACAAATGCATTCTGTGTTTGGCAATATGGTTTCCTGATACTAATTCTTGGGGTAGAAATAAAATTAGAGTATAAAAATTGCCAGAAATAAGATGGACTTCCCACAACTTAATGATAAGACCTGGTAAAACAAAATGAAAGGAAAGAACCTACAATGTTCTAAGATCTGCAGATGGAAGAATAGATCAAGCAAACAACAACAGGAACCTATAACCATGGCCACTTGCATATCTTCCCATTTGATCTTGATAGGCACAGTTATAAGACACTGGAAGAGTTCAGCTGTAGAAGCCTAGAAAACGAAGTCAACTCCAGACGAAACCTAACACGGCTAAGGAAACATTTGAGGAAGATGGGAAGAGAATTCCAAGATTTTTACTATTCACCTTCAAATATCAGGAAGCATTGTCAAGGCTTAAGTGGCCATAATAAATGCCTGGATCAAGTTTTCAGCGGCCCGTTTTTGCTCTAGCGTGCCAGATATACGAGCAATACGATCACCTCTTGCAGAATTGGCATCAGAGATTTCTATCATTGCTCCTGATATCTGAAACACCGCAAAAGATAGAAAAGAAAACAATTGATGTCCATGAGAACTTCATCCAATCAAAGCAGATAATAGAGGGAAAAAGCATTTGATACAACCAGATTTCAAAATATTTTCTGGAACATTACTAACGTAAATACAAAATACAGTTTTAGAAAAGAATCATATATTAAGACAGACTCAAAACTTTTGCATCCCATATTTGTAATTTTTTAGATTAAAGAGCAGTAATACAAAGATCAGATGCTTGTATTATGATAAGCATGACAATAACAAAATATCCTTGCACAACACTAGCTGACTAGCAATTTCAGGTCTATTAAATGTGGATATACGACAGCCACATACTGCATCCCTGCTTTTCTCAAGAAGAAGCTTTAATAATTTTTGTGGGATGCAAAACTGCTTCTCCAAAAACACTGAATTGTTACTACATACTGATAAATCTGTTGTCTCCGAAAGATACTGTGGCCACCAGAAAACAAATAGACACATGATGTGGTGGAAGCAAAGCAAGGTGGATGATTGCTAACAACCTAACATGGTGGAATAAAACTGAGCAGAGGTATTAGTGATACTGCCAGCAAGCATCTAGAGAGTTGGCAAACTGAATTCACAATCCAAACACCATATCCAATAATTCACTGCGATAACTGACTTCCTTCCTCTCTTACATGAGTGGAATAGTTCAATAGATTTTAACTTAACAAACCCCAGCAAGATGTACTCATTGTTGGCCCCAGATAATCTGCCACTAAAATAAATCGCCATGACCTGGAATGAAACTACCACACACTCACATTATTAATTTAAAGCAAGACACATAATGTACCATCCCTAAAAATAGTTAATGCACCCTTTTCATCAAATACAAGTGTGCTTCACTGAAATCCTCCTAGGAAAAACCCAGGAAGAAAAGAAAAAAGGAACAAACCTTTCGGATGTTGGCTATATTTGCACCTCCTTTACCCATCACTTTGCCAACTGCATTAGCAGGCACTAACATTTCAAGAGTTGAGGGTGGGGGAAAACTGCATAAATGCAGAAAATCAGTTTGCATGGATGGTATAGAAGACAAAGAAAACAAAATTCTGGGATTTCAAGAGCACAATGTACTAACCCTGCATACAGCTTAGATGAAGAATACGAGGCCAGAGAACCATAGCTATTTTCTACCATCTAATAAGGAAAAAAAGCAGGAAAACATGAATGCCATTGAAGAAAGAAAATAAGTTGAAAAAAGAAACCATTAAAAAGTGCAGCAATCTTCAGTAAATGAATAGCAAAGCCTCAAAACGCGATATTCCTAATGCTTGTGAGGGATAAAGATTTGGGTAGCATTGATGTGGTAACCCCACTTTTACTGCTGTTCAGTGCACATAGCTTCAGACACGTTTTTATCCATCTTAAACCAGAGTTTTCCCCACCTTTCCCCATGATACAACCTTATCCCTTCTTATCCTATCTAGTCCTGCTTAGTCTAGTCTCGCCAAATGCACCCTTAGGCAATAATCTCTTCCCACATTTTTCAATACAGTAAGATTTTTGGTAGGGTTATTTGCTTTTGGAAATGAGTCAAAGGTTATGAGCAATGCAGAGTATCAGGTATGTTTTTATGATTTCTTATGTGAGGTTCAGTAGATGGAAGGACAGTAAGATCAGGTGATGATATGCTCTTACTTATGTTTTTATGTGTATCCAGATGAAGAGAAATGCTGGGGTTTTCAAGGATATATTTTTCTATCCAACAAAAGAGTTAAAATATTATATCAAAGCTAGAGAGGGAAAGGATGTCTTTCTCATATTCAGGGGCTGGGCAGGAGGGGGTGTTCTGCAGCAGTTACATTGAGAATTGCCTTGCTGTTATTTTCCTGCTCGAGGATGATTGATGCAGTCAAGAAAATGAAATATTTAAGTTCTACATCTAATTTTATTAGTTTCATAATTTTCTTCTCATTTTGGGATATAGGAATTTACAATTATTATGACTACTTTTGCATTTTATTTTAATAAAGATGTTTATCCTTCATTAATTTATAACAATTTAGGAATCATTGTTGCAATTCATTGTCTCTATATAAGAAAAAAGAATTTCATTTTCAACTTTTAGAGGTGGATTTCCTCTAGTGTTGTGAGGTTGACGCCTCATGGGTGGAATCCTCTTGTTGAAACTGAACAACAAGCTTAATAAAATTAGAGATGGAACATTTAGTGTAAAGCAAAAAAATAAAAGTGATTGAGCATCTTAAAGAATCTATCTATCATTCCCTTAAGCTCATAGTAATGGACATACTCCATCAACTGCATAGTCCCAATCCTAAACTCCTAAACCAATGTCCAAAAACTCCATACTAACTTTGAAAAGAAAGCTAACAGCTATTTTGATGAAAGAAGTTGAAAAGAAATTTCACCACTAGCTACATACCGGTAAGGATCCGTATCCATAAAGGCTGCTTGATGAAAGCAGGCCCAATCCACTTCCACTTTCAGCCCTCTGATCATAACCCATTGGAGCAACTGGTGGAACAGAAGGCAGGATAGATGGTATAGAAAGACCAGCACCAACAGGGTATACAGAGTCAGTACCAACCAAAGAATTCAGACCACCATCCTTTTCTTTCAATACATCATCTCTGAGCCTTAGAACAATCTGGACAAGTGCATCTCTAACGCTACTAACTTCCCCAACCACCTATTATGGTACAAGGTCAACCCAAAAAAAATATTTACAAATGGAAAAAGGAAAAACAAGAAACTGAGCGAAGTTTACAAATCAGACCTCAACAAGTTCATCATTACTATCAGCACAATTAGGCTTAGCCCCTTTTGAGATGCGGACATCAGCATTAGTTCTCTTTCGAATTTCGTTTATAGTTGAACCACCTTTTCCTATGATACACCCAATAACTTTAGACAGAACAAGGAGTCGACAGCCAACAGTGTCATCGTCTTCATCATTAATCTTTCCTTGAAGCAATAAAATGGCTTCAACTGCCATGGATTTCAAATCATCGGGAGACTGCCAATGGTAAACATGGATAATTAAAACCCGATTTATATCATGAGAAAGATAAGTGTATTGACATCACATACCTTAAAGCCCACACATCATGTGTTGAATTGGTAAAATTAAGCAAGTTTTGCAAAATTAAAGCACTTTTCACAGAATAAAAGAGTATACAAACTAGTGTTGGAAAGCACAAACAAATCATTCTATTTGATTAGCTCAGCCACATTTGACAAAAATTAATATCCACATTGAATTATTGTAACACCCCAAAATTTGCGTTGACTATATAATTGATGATTTCTTTAGAATAATGTAAGATTAGAGAAAATTAAGGGCCAAAAGACAAAGAACTAAAATGCATTTACCAACTTAACTAGGTGAACTAGGATAAATTTTGCATGATTAAGTAGGTGAAGAAGACAATGACTAAGGTGGTGAAGTATGACAATTTTTGCATGGTCATGCTTGTGAGGTGTCAAAAGGACAGTAGAGATGTGCTCTCCTTCAAAATTTTCAATACTAACTACATATTTTTCTTCCATTTCTTGAACCTAAAAGAGTGCTAAACACCATCCTACAAACTAACACTACCAAACCATATAATTCCAAGAACAAATTGTGAAGTATTGGAGCTTAAATTCAATAGAATTGTTAGAAAGAAAACCAAAGATAGATTGTGAGGTTAGAAAAGAAAGGAAAGTAAAGAAAGAAAGTAAAGGAAAAAGGGCTAAAACTTAAGGTGAGTGATTAAATTAATAAGTATGCATAAATCTATTGTTTTGGATATTTTTATGTATGAGAATTTGTTTTTAAATGTTTGCTGAATTTTCAGAATATATATATATGACCTAAGTTTTGAATGGAAACTTCATATTAGTTGATAAATAAGAGTATGATTATGAAAGATTAAAGTATAATGTGTTCTTTTAAAGTAAAAGGATATGTTTTAGTCCAAATATTGTGTTGATATAATTGCACATGATATCTAAAAAGAGTAAAGTTTGCTTTCCGTGAGATTGTGGCCGCCTATATGCTACCATTGAGTAGTATATGGATATGAGATATGGACATTCAATTGTCATTCATGTTTACTTGTGCAACTATCATGTCAATATGATGTTAGGAATATATGTTGAAAACTTATGAAGTTTCTCATGCTTATTTTTTAAATTATTCACTAGGTGATCTCATTAGTAGTTGATAAACTATTTTCAGAGAATCAAAGTGAGATTGAAAGAGGGCTTGGGTAATAGGCTACCAAACAAAGTGTCTTTGGAGTCCTAACTTGAAGTTTAATTTAAATGGTGCAATTATATCTTTCATAGATTAGTTTTTGTCTTTCATAGATTAGTGTTTGTGTATGGGTCATTACACATGTAAATGCTTATGTAACATATAATTTATCGACACTTTTAATGTGTAATTGCTAAATAGAACATTTATTGATACGATCCAAGTAAAGTCAGATTCGGATTTTGACGTAAAAATTTCTAATGTGCAGTTTTACGCTATCGAGCATAACTTTCAACTCGACCATTGGATCGGGCTGAAATTTTCATACAAGTTTTTAGACATTGTTCTATGTTGGGATAAAATTTCAAATCAATTAGAGCTCAGGAAGGCCTTGCGATATATGTCAGAATAGGTTGTATGAATTCTGTTATTTTTTCCCTTTGACTTGTGGACTTCGTATTTGGCAATGATTTTTTTCCTATAAGGATGTGGTAGCTTGTTTTGGTAATTTTCTACTTCTGCAAGGATCTTTAATAGGCTACAACATAATTTTCAAGTGTGGCAAGGATTCATTGATGTTCCAAAATCATTTTCTTATAAGGATACCTTATTCATCCTAGCTAGCTACACAAGGAAAGAAGAGCCGATGGTATCTAATGACATATTGGTTAATTTATTTTGGGGACTTTCCTAATCCTATAAGGAAGGTTAAAGAAAGACAACAAGGGTTTCCATACTTTAAGAGGATTTTTTAGAGACACAATTAATTATCCTAAACAAACAAAGAAACTAAAGAGGAGGCAACTTCAGCAATCAATTTCCTAGCTTATTTTAGATATCTAAAGGTGGCAACAAATATCCTAGTGTTTCTAGGATGAAAATTTCGTTCATGACATTATTTAAACTACGAAATTTATCTATCTTAGGATATTTTGTTTAATTAGGTGCAACAGCTTTAGTTTATGTGTCAGATTTGTTGTTTTTATTATTTTCTTCATGTTTGGGCTTAGTTAGCATACTTTGGGTTTATTGTAAGTAGGTAAATATTAGCCCACAAGTTTTGGTCCATTAGGGTTACTAGTTGAACTATTATATAAGGTTTTGTAAGCTGAAATTTTACCCCAACATAGAACAATATGTCTAAAAACTCTTATGAAAATTTCAGCCCGATCCAACAATCAAGTTGAAAATTATGCTAGATAGCGTAAAACTGAACAATTGAAAATTTTACGCTAAAATCTGAATCTGACCTTGTTTGGATTGTATCATCTATGTACAAAGATATAGAACATACATGAATGAACTAGAAAAGATAAGATGTCTTGTAAGTTTGTGTAATGGACAGCAGGTTATGTTAACCTATAAATGCATGTTTGGCTGGTAAATTTAATTGATTAGGTAACAATAAGAGGCAATTAGAAGGGTGGGTTTACTTAGCTAACTAAAAGCATAACAAGATGAAATATCATAGTAATTAGAAAAGGGGTGTGACAGCTATAGAGACTGCAATCCAATTTAACTAAGTTGCTCATATAAAAAGTGCAGGTTGGTGATCCCATTTAAGTAATTTTCATATATTATTCAACTCTATAATGCAGTACATCAAATATGCATTTGACAGTCTCTTTAACAGCATCTCTATGTAAATCAATGCAGAAAAAAGCAGGACTCCTGCATCACCACAAAAGAAACAAATCATAAACAAAGAGAAACACCATACCTCAGTTGCAGTAACTGTAATGATACACTCATCCCGATCAGCCTTAGTATCATCAACCTCAATACGAGCACCACTTGCCTGTCTTATGCTTTTAATGGTACTCCCACCCTTGCCAATGACACGCCCAATCTTGTCAAACGGGCATAATACTCGTATAATTAACTCCTCATATCGAGAGACATTGCCAAAACTAGGAACTACAGGGAGTGTAGATGTATAAACGGGCCAAGAACTCCCCATATCCCCATAACCCTGAAGCTCTGGTATATGTGTAGCACCTAAGATTGGTGGAACAGATCTAGAAGAAACAATTGGTTCTGCATTTGGATAAAATCCACCCGGTTGATAAATAGGGACATCTGATGGTATAATGATGCTTGGAGGAGGTTCTGGTACAGTTGCCTCAAGGGGAATTTCTTCTTTTGGATTGAACTTATACATGATTGCAGAAACTGCAAACAAAGCTTTCTTCACAGCTTCTGATTCGCCGGTTATCTGATCATAACACAAAAATTAACTCTTGAACCCCTCAAAAATCAACCTTTAGAGAAAAGCATGGAAATGCATTGCTCATTCTTAAGAAAAAGCAACAAAAAATCAAATGTCAATTTATTTCATCACAGATGAAAAAAAAAAAAAGATAAAGAAGCTGCACAGTTCCAAAAACACTATGGTTCTCCATCTATGTTAATGAAAAGTGCAACAAAATGAAAAGAGCTCATACATAACAAACTGACAAACTTGAAAGCATCAACAGGAACTTCACTTGAAAACAAAATACAACTTTACTGAAGCAACCATCCTTACCAATAGACAGACATCAGTCTCAAGCTAAAGAATCCCAGTTGAAACCTCTATCTGTCATCTTAAGATTTAGTGCAGAATTATTAATACAGCCTAGAGATCATGTGCAATAATAGTTCGGGAGTTTGGATTCCATTAGGATCAATGACAACTCACACAAACAAAACAGTATTAGAATTTCACAATGTAAGTCAAGGGGAACCCAGAATTTTTAAGCCCTCAATGAGACTTATAGTTAACAGCATTTAAATGCCAGTTTGTTTGTGATTTCTGCTAGGCTTTTTCTCCAAGGAAAAACAAGTTCAATTGCAAAAGGATCCACATATATTTTTAGAAAACCATGCTTGCAGACAAATTAGAACCTAATAATTAGAATTTGATTAGGTTTTAACAGATAAATTCCACATGAATAACCTCAACAAATAAATGGAAAGGACATTAAAGTTCCATTTACTAACCAGAAGAAAGTTGTCAAAGTCCATAGCACATGAGTGAGTTGGGTCAGTGGAATCTTTGGCAATGATTTTAATGCTGGTCCTGGTCTTGCTTCTCAGTCTCTTTATAGTTGCCCCAGCCTTGCCAATAATATTTGCAGACTGGCTAGCTGGGACAAGAATCTGGCATTCCTCCTTATCTCTCAGTCTCTTGTCAGAATCCCCAAGAGATGCAACAGCATTAGAAATCGCAGCATGAACTTTAAGAAGAGCATCCTGTGCAGCACACAAAGGGTTGGTGTGATTGAAATCATCATCAACATCAACATCTTCCTTCTCCTTGATATGGCAATAAATCGTTATGATCCTATCCTTGGCACCTGGAAACGGGTCCACCACCTTAACTCTTGCCCTTGACTCATGCCTTATGGAGTTTATGACTTTACCACTCTTACCAATGACACTTCCAATTACCCCGTCAGGGCATAATATTCTATAAACAATCAGTCCATCATTATTAGTACCTTTATCATCTTTGTGCCTCTTCTGATTATTAGTATCCCCGTCATAATCTCTTTGGGGACGCGACCGCTTTCCACTCTCCACCATTTCTTTCTTATCAATAATTATTGAAATACCTGAAACAATTTTAGAAACATCTCATTCATCACATAGTATCCTAGTTTTATACTGATTATCACAAAAATTTACTCTGGAAGCACTTATCAATGCCTTCACTATACATTATATCAGCATGCATCAAATACACATAAAAAAGTAGCCATTTTTAATTAAAAAATAGCAAAAAAGAAACTAATCCATAACAGTTACAGTAGCCACAGATGCTGAATTTCAATTTTAAGTTTGGAATGGATAATTGCCAAAAACATATAAACCCAATTGAAATTTAGAGCTAAAAATAAAGAATAGAGTGCGAACGAACCTGTTAGTTAGTTAGTTGAATTGCGGGGAGGGAAAGATATGTTATGATAAACCCTAATGATAAGCACACAGAGAGAAAGAGATAAGAGAGGGAGGATAAGAACAAGGAAAAATATGGATGTGCGATGCCTGCCTTCTGCCTGTCTACGTTTGATTTTACGAGTAATAAGCCAAAGCCTCTTTCGGATTCGTGTCCTTTCCTCTGCTCACGAAGTCAAAAACGAGCCTCCTTGCTTTTCTTTCCTTCTTTTTTCTCTTTCAAGGTTGGTTTTCTTCTTGTTTCTTAACCGCTTTTTCAAGCAATTTATTATGACTTTGTTAACGAATAATTTTATTTTTCAGTTAAAAATATAACTATATTTACACATAATTAAATAAATTCAAAATTATTCACATCAACAAATATAAAAAAATTATTAATAAAAAATAAATATAAATATAAATATAAATATTTAATCTTATAACACGAGTTATATACCTAATTATGTTTAGTAATTTTATTTCTTTGAATAAGTTTTTTATTTAATTAAATAATATTTATATCAATAACACATTAAAAAGTGGTTAATGATAAATAAAGATCAAATTCAAAAAATAAAAAGATAAATATAAATAAAGATATTTAATCTCATAACATTAATTATATACCTGGTTCTATCTAATAATTTTTTTTAGAATAAATTTTTTATTTAATAAAACGATAATAAAATTGGCACGTGTTATGCCAAGGGTAAGAGAAAAATTTATTCCAAACACCAAAAGAAGTGTCTAGGCATTGCTAACATGTATCCTAAAAATATATATATTTTAACAATGAATTCAAAATCAGTTGCATATTATATGATATTTTTATCTAATATTGAGACGGAAACATATTAAATTTAACTCGGTCAACTCGGGTTGACTTGTAAACCTACGAGGATAATCTTGTAAAATACAAATCGGTTTAGCTCAATCCTCATTTAACTCAATGTTGAATGACAAAACAACTAAAAAGAAGCACTCTATTAAAAAAACTCAAGTAAACTTAAGTCAACAAACCAAATTCGTGACACAAATCATCAAGTTTAATAATAAAAAAATATCCCATGGATTATTTTTTATTTAATTATATGACAAAAAAATACATGATAATTTTTATATATGAAATATTTTTTTTCTTAAAAAAAATAGGACAGACGCATGGGACTAAGATAACAAAAGTAAATTATTGATAACAAATGGTGAAATTGTATTATTTTAGTTTTAAGTTAAATAAAAAAAATAGATCATTAAGAACAAATGGTGAAATTGTATTTTTCAAAAATTTAATGACAAAAAATCCATTAAACAAAAAAAAATCTTATTAAATTTAAATTTGACTTGTTAAACCTTAGTCATAGACTCAAATGGGTTCGATAAATTTTATTTCTTAAGTTTATATTTAACCTCAATATAAAATAAATAAATATGCAAAAAAAAAAACCAAAAGGAGTGTGCGAATGCATTTAGGCCTTTAAAATGAAGAGTCCATGCGTGTAGACCTTCAAACCTAAGTATGGGCTTGGTTTATTTTTTCTTTTAAAAAAATAGATGATGTCCAACCTTATTTTTTTGAAAACAAAATAGACAATGTGTCATCTACTAGCTCATATTCTAACCACCATTATAGTAGCCAAAAAATCAAGTCGGTGAGTTTTTACCCTAAAAACCTAATTTTTTTAGCCATTTCTGTCCAAAAACACCTTACTAAAACCTTGGAACATCTAGAAACCAATTCATTAACTCAAAAAACAAAACAAAATCTAAAAATCCAAAGTCAAACTAGGTTAGATTCGTCTTCCTCAATATAGATCTATTTTTAGGTAATATTAAGGCTTTAATCAACCACTATTAAACTTCTCTTATTGCATGGAACTTGTTTACACCAAAAACAACCATTTTGGTGGTCAGAAATGGTGCAAATGATGATTTTTCTTTCAACATCGAAATCTAGCGATCTCTCTTATCTCTCACATCAATATCTAAAAAATAATAAAAATAAATTTTTATAACAAAATTGATTTAAAAAAAAATTGAGTGACCGAATGGGTATAATTTGAAAAGTTAAAGGACAAATTGAACTTTTCATGAGAATATTGAACCCGCCACCCATTTTCAAAGCTTTTTCCACATTGGTCATTCTTCTTTTAATCTTATCTTTTGTCAACAAATTTAAATCAATTATCTTTTCATCTAGCCCCAAAAGAATGCAATCACCCAAAAAAAAAGAAGCTTGAGGATCAAAATAGAAAAATAAAAAATAAACAATAAGTACATAGTGAAAAGTAAAAGGCTTCTTAGTGCAAATTCCTATAGTAATTTACCCACATGATTTAGTGTTTTCTATAACAATTACAAGTTTCTTAATTCTGGATTGACATTCATATTTGTTCAATTCCAATTAGTTTTTTCTTTAACTCCAATTTGCAAAGACCTTTATATTCCAAAAATTAAAATAAAATAAAAATTGTTTTGATGGAAGAGTTTTAAACATAGGTTATATTTTATATAAAGGTAAAAAAGATGAAAATTTACCATTTCCTTCATTTCACATACAAAATTTTGACGGGAAAAAGTTTTTTTGCCTCTTTCTCCCTCATTTCGCACATAAAATTTGGATGGGAAAAATTCATGAAAAGTAACACTTAACTTAGAAAATGTGTAAAATTTTGTTTAGAGAGAAAAATCTTTGGTTTTGTATTTTCTCTCCTTTTTTTAATTTAATATGTATCTTTCAATATTTATCTTACACCTTGCATTTAGGATCCATTGACTTATATTATTTTATTTTTATAAAAAAAACTTAATTCAACATATAATTTAAAATTATACCAAACACCTTTAACATTTCCTACTTTAACAATTGTTTGAACTTTTAACATTTAAATATTACTTTATTCACATTTTCCCTTGTAATTCTTAACCTTGTACCTTAAACAACCATATTTGTTAAAAATATTTCAATCTCTCTTTAAGATCTAGGTTTTCCCTTTGATTCTTCTTTTAGATTTTCCTTTAATATTTGATTATAAGAGTTTTTTTGTACTAGTTTTCTACAAGTTTTTACATGTCT